>JGI20151J14362_10000979_pt1 | contig 20960 bp, 16 predicted proteins | sample COG_01_FD_14362 | JGI IMG/M metagenome (IMG submission 14362)
GGTAAGGAAGAAGACCTAAACAATAAATAAAAACGAAAAAAACAATAAAAAAAACAATAAAAAAACAATAAATAAAAACGAAAAAAACAATAAATAAAAACGAAAAAAACAATAAATAAAAACGAAAAAAAACAATAAATAAAAACGAAAAAAACAATAAATAAAAACAATAAATAAAAACAATAAATAGTAAAATAATATTTTTTTATGAATATTATTTTAGTATAAATCAATGTGAATAATTACATTACCCTTTTTATCAGTATTATAATTATCGCCCGGTTCAATAGCTGAAATTCCATTTTCGCGGATTATATGGCTTTGGCGTGCGATTATCTTTAACTCGGAGGTAAATATCTTAAATACTTTCGCCCCCAGCGAAACGCTGATAGTTTTATCTCTTAGCGCGCGCACTACAGATATTTTAATGTGTATATGAATATGGTTATTCTCGTCTATATAAACGTGCTCTGGTAGCTGCGGTATACACTTAACGATGAGCGAGTGTCCCCCCGTTTCGTAGGTGACTTCCTCGTGCCAAAGCGGAATGTAATAGGTGATCTCGTCGTGCTCCAGAACATATACCTCATTATTTAATAAATTATCTATTGATGGGTTTAGAATTACCAATTCGTCATCCTGTAGTTTTTCGCGTATTATCTCTCTGAACTTTGCCACCATATCCTTGTCAATACAAAGAATTGTAGAATACCTCTCTATGTATCCGAATATTTTGAGCGCCGTGTGTTTGTCCATTTTCTCAAACGTAGATAGCGATAACAAATGACAGTTTTCGAGGATGACGTTGATTACTTCCGCGGTGTTTGCAATGTTGCTATTTCGCATAATATTGAAGAGCTGCTCAATTACAACAAAGTAGCTATCGTTCTCACTTTCATTGTGATGTTGTGAAGGCGCATCAATATTATTGGAGAGATAAACATACGCATCTTGTATTTTATGAAATTGTTTATTGCTGTCGGGATTATCATTCTTATCAGGGTGATATAATAAGGCTTTTTTAAAATACTGCTTTTTCAAGACCTTTCTCGTATACGGTTCGGATATATCTAGAGTTTCAAGAGCACAATTGAAATCCATTAATCCTGTTTATTAAATAAAATATAAACTTCTCTAAATGATAAATAGGCCTATAGTTATTATTGTAATATTGGAAAAATGAGAAACATTCTAACATGACATCATTTACCGCACTCTCTTCGATATGGTTATTGGCTATTATATATGTTAATATATACCATATACATTCTGTAACATCTAGGTTATAAATGAATATATCATATATTTTATCTCTCATATCTATGTAGCAATTATCGGTTGGATTTAGCATCTGCTCCAATATTTTATCTGATATGGGGTAGTGTATATTAATCAATTCCTTCTCCACACCCGACTCTATATTTTTAATATTATTAATATCCGATATATTATCTGTTTTTTTTAGCTTGTTCGTTAGACACTTATTATATTGTATCTTAGTTGGGCGCGCATAATGTATTGTTTCGCTAATGTTAATAATATTACCCGGAATGAAACTGAGTTTTTCTGTAATCAAAATAAATGTGAGATTTATCTTGTTATTAGGCAACGTCTGCATATAACTGTAAAATATGTCGAGCAGCTCGCTGTGGGTTTCGTGGAAGTTTTTACACAGCATTATTCCAACGTTGTCTGTCTTTGCCAGTATGATATCTATTATATGTGTGTATATCTCGTTCCATAATAGCTTGGAGTTACATCCTAAGAGCGACATGTCTATCTCAAAATGAATATCACTTATCTTATAAAAGTAAATATTTTTATTAAACGGAATGCTGATTTTCTTCTCGTATTTTAACTTGCTTGCGCTGTAGCGGCGTATGATTGCGAGCGACTGCGTATATTTACCTATACCACAAGGGCCATACAAGATTAGATTGCTCGGTGAAGAGGGCAGCGCGTTATATGTCGCAGCCAATTTTGGGTGGAGAGAATATTCATCAAATTTATTAAGATAATCCTCGAAATGGTCGTCGTTCAGTTTCATAGAATGTATTCATTTAAATAAATACCTTTATTCTATTACTAATATTAATATTATATGGATAAATTAGAACGATTAATAACCGCATTTCAGGATAAACGCGCGAGCCATCCCCAACTCTCTGCGCTTTGGATTAGCTATCTCACTATAAAAAAAAACAAGCTGATAGAGTTGGAGAGACGCGCAGAGCACGCATTGGAAAATATGAACACCGTAAGTGATATATCGTTGGATAACGTTCTGACAATTTACTTATTAAACGATATTATTTAAATATATATCCTGTTTATTATTATGAATGTTGCTGTAGGGATTGACGAGTTTGATATTAATAGTGTATTTTACCAGAAACAAATTGTTAATACCGTTATGGAAGATGCCAGTTTTGTTAGGATCCTTTATTCTAATGAATTAATCACGATAAACGGTATTTTTATCAAGATTAATTTGAAAATCAATAATGTAGAAGCTTATTATAATAAATATAAGTGTATATTCAACCAGGGAGAGAATGTAAACACAATAACCACCATTAAAGCTATTGAAAATCAGATTCTTAAACATTATTCCAGCAAAAAAAAACACGTTAATAAGATTAGCGACCAATTAAACACCGAAGCAATTAAAATTTTTACAGAGACAAATGTAAAAAAAATCCCGTGCGAATTTATTCTTAAAATATCAGGTTTATGGGAGACGGCTACCGAATATGGAATCACGTATAAATTTACACATATCAACCGTCAGTTGCAAAATACTCCAATATGATATTAATGATGCCAATAAACATCACATTCGCCAGAGTAAGGAGGTAACTAAGTGAGGTTATGTTTTGTTCTAACGCCTTTAATGCGCTATCGCCACCGTCATCTATTATTGGTGAGGAATTTTTAGAGAAATATTTGAACACTATTGCTATTTGTAATAAAACCATCATACTAGAAATAAATGAAACATCCTTATATTGTTCGGTTAGCGTTCCGGAATTTATCCTATCAAAATAGTTAATATTTATATACAACAACCAAATTATAATCAACAGAAGTAACAGCGGTGGAACTGCTCCAGATATTAAATTCGCTATAAATTTATATGCGCTAGGTTGCTTCATATCCTGTATTTTTGCTAAAGACAGCTGAACAAACAAGAGCGATGATATAGAAATTATTACCAACGTGTATCCAATAATTGCGGCAGACGCTTTGCTAGACCCACCAGACTTGAAATCGCCAAATTCAAACATAAGTTTTATAAAAATTCCTATAAACGACAATAAAAGCATAATATTAAAATCAAATTCATAAACAGAAAAAGCCAATGATTCGCTCATTTTGTAAGTATAAAATATATGAATATTAAATATATTAATGATATGTTGAACGATTTAATTATTTAATATATTAAATATATTAATGATATGTTGAACGATTTAATTATTTAATATATTAAATATATTAAATATATTAATGATATGTTGAACGATTTAATTATTAAATATCGTATGTCTCGTTAATCCAATCGGTCAACTTATTAATTTCGCATTTTTTATGACTATTCGCTCCATTTTCCTTTATAAAGTCGGTTAATTTCAGAAATTTGGGTTTTGTCATTTTTGGCGTCTTATAAAATATATAGTCCCCGTATTTTCCACTACGTATAGACATATTATCATTAATTTGTCTAATGACAACCTTCTTTTTAACATTAGATATATTGGTAAAATCGCTCATTGTGATATCGTCAAATTCCTTTTTTACGGAACTTGCTGATATATTGGTGTTATCATACTCAAAATAGGGTCCATATTTTCCGGTCTTAAGAATTACCATCTTGTCATGGAAAAGTCCTAAATTTTTGCCAGTTTGCGGTTGTTGTAATATTTCGTCCAGCGCGTACGTTCCGCTTCTGAGCTTATCAAAATCAATATCTGGGTTCACCTTCTTGAATGTGGTTTTTTCGTTATCAACACATTTAATAACAGGACCATATTTACCTATTAAGTATGTGTGTTTATCATCAATCTTTATAGTCTGTTTATCGTCAGATATCTCGTCCGACAGTGCCTCTATTTCTTCTAGACACTCTTTACACAATTGATACCATAATTTATCTCCTTCCGCAATCTCGTCCAGCGTATTTTCCATAGTTTTGGTGTAATCATAATCGAACAATTTATTAAAATTATCTATTAGAAATTCTATAACTAGTATTCCAAGCGGTTCAATTACCAATTTATTATTCTCATTTCCAAATACGCGCTCCACCTCATGCTCTACAATCTCGTCCTCAGACAGTTCGTAATCAACACACCTAATCTTTTTTCCCTTAACATTTGTCTTCTTAACATATTTGCGTTCTTGGATTTTGTCAACCAGCGAGGAAAAGGTTGATGGTCGCCCGATGCCGTTTTTTTCCAATAAATGAACCAAACGCGATTCGGTGTAGTGTGATTTCAAATTCTGTAATGTTAGCTTAGCACTAATATTGTTATATGGAATAACCGTCTCCTTTTTGAGGGACTGTAAGTATGCGTATATGCTGGAAATCTTCTCATAACCATTTACAACCATCCATCCAGGAAATACGACTTGCTCGGCGGAATATCGGTAGCTATGCTCCTCTGGTGCGCTAACGGTCGCCTTTATCACGCTGAACCTTGCGTCGGGCATACAGCTCTCCACTGTATTTCGCCATATTAATTTGTAGACACGGCGTTCGTTTACACCCAATTTGCTGTCCACCTCTTTCAATTGAACGTCTGTCGGACGGATGGACTCGTGTGCCTCTTGCGCATTCTTGTCTCCGCCAGCTCTTAGAGACAAGGAATCAATGTCCGCCCTGATGAACTCGTGCGTGTATTCTGATAAGATGAACTTTTTAGCGGTCTCTATAAAGTCGGTGCTATAGGTGGTGCTGTCCGTGCGCATATAGGTAATGAATCCGCCCTCATATAAGGTCTGACATGCGCTCATCGTGTTTTTGGGAGACATTTTGAATTCGTTGCTCGCAGACTGTTGTAGTGTGCTCGTGGTAAAGGGTGTGGGTTGTTTTTTTATACTCTTTTTAGGTTCCGAATAATTGTATACGTGTTCGTGATTCACCGAAGTTTCAAGGAAATCCTCGATTGATTTCTCATCCGAATGATTATGGTTTAATACAAAAGGGATATTTTGTCCGGTGAATATTCCAGTAGTTACGTAGTTCTTATTACCAGGCGATTCGTTAATCTCTCTCTGATTATCGTATATAAGACGCAGTGCGGGCGACTGACACCTTCCCGCACTGAGACCGGTTTTCCCTGATATTTTATTCCACAGTATCGGCGATATTTTAAATCCCACCATTATATCTAGAATTTGTCTGGCTTGTTGTGCGTATACAATATCCATATTTATACGCTTTGGGTTTTTCACCGACTTTTGTAACGCACACTTGGTAATCTCGTTGAAAATAATTCGCTTAGTTGATGCCACGGGAAGATTGAACACTTGACATATATGCCACGCAATCGCCTCACCCTCGCGATCGTCGTCTGACGCCAATAAGACATCGTTGGCTTCTTTGATGGCCTTGCGCAGCTTTGCTATTTGTTGTTTTTTGCTCTCCATAACGGTAAATGTTGGTTTGAAATTATCGTCCACATCAATCGATTTTAGACCTGTAAGTTCGGTAATGTGTCCGAAGCTAGCCATACATTTATATCCAGTTCCAAGATACCCCTCTATTTTATTACACTTAGCTGGCGATTCTACGATTAACAATGTATATGTCATATACTAATACAAATATACATTTTGTTTATTTCAATTATATTATAATTAACGAAAGGAGGGTTATATATCCTTTATTGTTTTGTAATATGGAAGTTCGTTGCTAATGAGACCGATATAAGTAACCGCGGGAAAATAAGGGTTAATTGGTTTTTTGTAGCGATGGTGTGATGCGTGACAATTACAACAAACAGCAACTAAATTAGATGCGTGATTGTCTGACGAGTTGTGGTTGATATGATGAATCTCGTGCGGAACCGTGACCGAGAATGGTTGGTAACAGGACCCACAAGTGTTCTTCTGTTTCAACAAAATACTATCGCGAATACGCTGTTGTAATGAGAAGACGGATATAATATTATATATAATAAATGCGAGGACGATGTGGTGTATCTTATGATAAGAGGTCATACTAACTATAGAGAAATATTATTAAATCACTTTGTTAGATGTTATATTACAAACACATTTATTCGTTTAGTTTCTTGAAGTCGCTCCAACTGATTTGCCTTTTAACTGGCTTCTTCAACTTCTTGGATTTTGAACGTGAATTATTATCCTTTGCTAATGCGCTATCGATATATATTTTTTTTAACAGCTTCCCAACCTCATATGAACCAGCGTGTTGGTCGACGTCACCGTCTTCAATACGTCTTAATATATTTAATAATTGCCATAATGTTTCCAGGTTGATTTCGTTTTTTTTAACCTTGTTGAATATATCGGTATAATTATTGAATAAGAATGAGCACTGGGATGTCAACATATTGTCGAACTGGTCAGAGTTACTCTTTTCAAGTCGCGGATATTTTTTTTTTAATTCAATCATTCGTGTTACATCGGTTCTTATCTTCTCGCTGTGTTTTTTCTCTCTAATGTCATCTGTTAAATCTTCAACGTTGTTCTCGTTTATCATTTTCTTAAGTTGTAGACTTTCGCTAGAATTCATTTATTATATAACAGATTATTTTTCAACACACCAAACTAATTATATTATTATATAATATAATGGTAAAAATGTCCGGAGGTAAAATGGCGGGAGGTAATATAACCCCATTGTCTGGTGCCGATATTAATAGTATTACATCTGGCATTGGTGGAGATTTTAAAGCAGTAGTTGGTTCGGGCAATCCAAGGTTAGCCGCTGCTAATATAGGATTAAGTAAGATGGCTAATCAGGTAGCTGTAGATATGGAGGCCGGAGGACAAAAAGGAGGATCATCAATAACTGTAGATTGTCCGAGTGTTGTTGGTGCGACTCCTCAACAACAAGCGAGTACGTGTGCGTTATTCAAAACTGGGGCAGAGACTGGTATACAAACAAGACTATTTAATCAGGGAGGAGGTAAGCGAAGAAATAAGACACACAATCGGTATAGAGTGAAAAAACGTACACGGAGTAAGCGGGTTAAGCGGAGCAGTAGTAAGCGGGTTAAGCGGAGCAGTAGTAAGCGGGTTAAGCGGAGACGAAATACACGAGAAATGCGGGTTCATAGACGCCGGAAACTATCCCGATAAATAAAATTTAATATAATAAATAATTTTCGCACTATTATCTATTATGACATTTTCCGATTGGTCTAGATTTATATTGGTCATAATTATTTTTATGTGTCTTCACGCCTATATTATTTTAGCAATTCAAATGGATAACATAAAAAAAAATTGGCCCGTATGGAAGTGTAATCCTATGGTAATGCCATTTGCTGGTGTATTCGGACATGATGAATTTGAAAATTTCACTCAATGTATTCAGACAATGCAAAGCGACTACATGACATTCCTTCTCCAACCTATCAGTTTAGACCTTAGCGTAATTACTGATATGGGAACCGCATTTACAGACGGATTGAGTAGTGGGTTTGAGATTATTACAACGATTAGAACTTTACTGTCTGATATTTTTAAGGCCATATATGGTGCTTTTTTTCAAATTATAGTTCAATTTCAATTGATGATGATTAATATTAAGGACGTGTTCGGTAAAATAGCAGCAATTGTCAGTTTATTTTCTAAAATTATTTTAGGAATAAGTGACACAATGACCAGTATAGATAATTCAATTGTTGGGAAGGCGGTTAGAAAATTCTGTTTTGAACCTGATACAAAGGTAATGACTTATTCTGGTAAATTAATTTCAATGAAAGATATCGAGATAAATACAAGATTAAAGAACGGCTCTACCGTATTGTCGGTAATGCGACTGAGCAATCTTGATTCTTCTGGAAATATTAACATGCCAATGTATGAGATTGCGACCGGGGAAGATAACGGTCTAATCTATGTGACAGGCTCACACCTTGTATACGACCCTAAACTAAAAGAATATGTAAACGTTGAAAATCTAGAAGCCGGAGATAAATGTAAGTTATCGACAAAGGAGTGTCGCGAGCTATCGTGTCTTATAACATCAGACCACACAATACCTATAGGGGACTGGATATTTCACGATTGGGAGGATAATAACGGCTCCCCTTCCAAGAGTATCCAATAAGAATATTATACATCAATATTATCAATATACTATATATGAGCGGTTCATCTGATTCGGTATTTACATCTGTAAGTAATTTATATAAAAAGGCTGGATATCTTAATTTATATGGTATTGATTTAATTATTACTTTGGTAATATGTGTTTTATTTTCACTAATAATGACATATTATTCAGTAATAAATAATTTACAACCTATAAAAGCAGATTGGGACAATAATAAATGTAAACCTTCGGTTATTCCGTTTGCTGGGATTATTAATAAACCCGATGGCGATACGGTATTTGAATTCACTCAGAAAAATTTTATGTATTGTGGTCAATCAATCCTTAAGAGCATCGTTGACGGGGCGTTTACTCCTATATATCTAGCGTTTGAGATGATTAATAATGTATTTAGGCAACTAGCAGCTCAATTAACGGAGGTATTTAATCAATTAGTAAATATGCAGGGGACCTCATCGGGAATATTTGGGGGAATACACAAGGCACTTAGTTCGATGCTTATACCACTACAGTATTTCATTATAAACGTCAAGGATATGATAAATAAAATTCAAGGTGTCATAATATTACTTCTATATTCTTTGATGGGTCCATTATTTTCGCTCCTTGGTGCGTTTGATTTACTTATACACGCGTTTGGAATTTTCATGGGCATTGTGATTGCTGCGGCAATTGCCCTCGTAACGGCCGCTGCGATAGCATATGCCATCTGGCCACTTGGGTGGATGGTGGGTGTCGTGATAACTCCGTTTGCAGTAGCCGCATCCATACTCGCCGCAGCGGTTACCGTAATATGTATAATGCTTATTATTACTATAAATGAAGCAAAAAAAGCGGCAAATCAATGCTTTGACCCGAATACGAAGGTTAAGACTCAGTCTGGAGAGTTAATTGCTATGAAGGATTTAGAATTAAATACAATTCTCAAAAATGGAACAAGAGTTGTATCTGTAATGAAATTAAACAATATAGATGAGAATGGAGATATAATCAATAAAATGTATGAAATACAAAACGGTGAAGATAATGAAACTATATATGTAACCGGAACTCATTTAGTATATGACCCTATAATCAAGGAATTCGTCGCCGTTAACAATCTGCGTGGGGAGAATCCATCGCGCATATCGGTGAAGGCGTGCCCTATTCTAGCATGTTTGATCACTACTAATCATACTATCCCTATAGGAGATTGGATATTTCACGACTGGGAGGATAATAATGGGTCGTCCTCAAAATCAGTAGCGTAATTATATTAAGGATTAATCTGTAATAGATTTTAAACTCAATATAATTAAAATCTATATATTTTTTATAATGACCATAAATATTCTTGGGGTTAAAATGAGACTAGAGCTTATAATTGTATCTATGTTTGTTGGTTGTATTATAGCAACAACCTCCTTCTGTAGTTGTGCTGGTGGAGTTCGCGAAGGATTCATAATAGGCACAAACTTAGCTGGTGCGGCAATCGACTACTCGATGGGCGATGGTGTTAAGGGAAGTTACCTCGTAAAACCCGATGAATTCGATAAGTTAGAGACGAATGTCAAGGGACTAGGTGTCCCACTTCCCGAGGGTAAATTATCGTTGTTCGGTGAAAATGAGATGAATCCAAACTGCTGTCCATCCACATATAGCAGCTCAAAGGGGTGTGTCTGCGCAACCCCCGAACAAATCAAATTTATCAATCAACGTGGTGGTAACAGAAGATTAGACGAGTAATTAAAAAATATATTAATATTATTGTTTTTATATTTTTAAATGTGGATTTTAAATGTGGATTTTAAATGTGGATTTTAAATGTGGATTTGTCTGATTGGTTGCTTATTAGGAATATCGCGATTAGTTATACATATGATGCCAATTGCCTGTCTGTTCCGCAATTTTAATCATATTGTCAACTATTTCGGTAGTAACGTTAACAGGAAACACAATTTTCAGTTTCATGTCCTTCTCAAATATATTTGTATCTGGCTTCATAAGGCGGTAAAGATTGAGCTTGGTGTGGATAATTTCCAAACAACGCTTTAGATTTCTAACACCCTGCTCTCCATCGGTATATTTCTCAATGATGTGTTTAATTACGTCATCACAAATAACAATATCCTCCTCTTTAAATTTGACCTGCTCTTTAATCTTCGGAATCAAATAATTTTTAGCAATTATCGTTTTTTGCTTGACATCATATCCTTTTGTCTGGATACGATACATACGGTCCTTTAGAATAGGGTTTACTTTAGACTCATCGTTGTAGCTAAATATAAAGAGACACCGACTAAGGTCAAAATCGAGCTCCGAGAAATATTTATCGTGAAACTTGCTATTTTGTGTAATATCTGTAAGATGGGTCAATATTCCGTTAATCTCCTCACCTTTAGGCGTTTCGCTTACTTTATCCAATTCGTCAAAGTAAATTACCGGATTCATTGATTTACATTGAATAAGAATATCTACAATCTTGCCCCACGTCGAACCTTCATACGTGTAAGAGTGACCCTCTAGAAAGCTGGAGTCTGTGGCACCTCCTAGCGCGATGAACGCGAATTCTCTGCCCAGAATTTGACTGATACCATCCTTTACCAGCGTAGTCTTGCCTGTCCCCATTGGCCCCTTAATCGCGATGGCCGACCCGATTGCCTCTGGATTCGCAATCCACTGACCAACCATCTGCATAATCTGTAATTTTGCGTCGTCCATTCCGTATACCGCTTCATCCAGAGTTTTTTTTGACTGCTCCATAAATTCGTGGCATTTCTCTACACCATCGTCAATAGTAAGAGGAATATTTCTGTATTCGTTGAACGGAATTTGCATAAACGTGTCCACCCAATTCTTGATTTTATAATACTCGCCACCACCCTCGTCCATGTATTTTAGTGAATTAATTTTCTTGAAGGCAATCGACTTATAAATAACCGGAATATCTGCGTCGATTAGGGTAAGGCGATATGGTTTGTCCACCTCCATATGTTTCTTAAGCTCCTCTACTTCTACCAATACCTTATTCTGTTCATCAACCGTGAGTCGGTCCCTAAAGAATTTAGTATCGTTCAGCGAGTTCTTCTCCTTGATTACCTTTTGGAACTTCTCTGCGTTTTTGTTTCGAACCTTTTGACTCCGCTTTTTCTCCTTTTTATTGTATTTGTTTTCGCGAGTCTCAAAATCCTTAATAATAGACCGCATCTCCTTATTATTTTTGTCCTTATCGCTAAGCCCGCTAATCATAGCACGAACTTTGGTATACGCCTCCATATCTGTGATTGTGTCCTCCTCGTCAGAGCTATCGACTTCTGTGTCCCCATGATTTTTATTCTTATTCTTCTTATTCTTATTTTTCCTTTTCTTTTTCCCCTTTTCATCTTCTTCCTCCTCGCTCTCCGTTTCGCTCTCCTCCTCACTCTCCGTTTCACTTTCCGCTTCGCTATTGTCTTCGGCATCCAGCTCGTCCATTTTCTGTCCCATCGTTAATAGGATATTGAATAGTCCAGATTTTCCGAATTCAATTACCGCATCTTCGTCCTCGTCTGACGAGCCACTCTCGCTATCTTCAACCGATTCTTCGTCAGATTCGGCCTCCGATTCAGATGAATCTTCATCTTCATATTCACTTTCAGTATCATTACTATCAGGATTACCAAACATTTCTCGCATTAGCATATCCATTTTGGAATCATCAGTTTCCGTTGGTTTTTTTTTATTTTTCTTACATTTAGTATTCTTACATTTAGACTTCTCGCCCTTTGGCTTCTCGCCCTTTGGCTTCTCNCNCTTTGGCTTCTCGCCCTTTGGCTTCTCNCNCTTTGGCTTCTCGCCCTTTGGCTTCTCGCCCTTTGGCTTCTCGCCCTTTGGCTTCTCGCCCTTTGGCTTCTCGCCCTTTGGCTTCTCGCCCTTTGGCTGCTTCCTAATCGAAGAATCACGATTAGAGCCTCCTTCAAACTTATCCTTCATTTTACCAAATTGTGTTTTCATTTTTGTAGTATCGTCTAGTTGTGTTCTATCCTCCTCTGCGGAGATAATTTTATTTTTAATGTATTTGGACGGGAAGATATCTCCAATAATCCTGCGGATATCATCCATCTCGATCTCCGCATCATCATCAGTTAGCCATTCAGAGTCGTCGTCCGATGATTCGCTAGACTTAGCGGCCATCTCCTTAGATTTCCCTTTCGAGCGAGTATGATAAATGTGTTTATTGTTGCTATCCTTCGTCATATTAAACTGTGTGGTAATATTTATTTAAATATATTTCATTCAATTTTTTAATTTAGTATAAAATTATTTAGTATAAAATTGAATGAAAACAATCTAAATATTATTTGCGTAATATAAGAAGGATGGCTGATAGTAAGAAAAAAGCTAATTATACTAAAGAGGCATCTAAGATTATTGGAATTCAGTTTAGTATTTTGTCTCCAGAGGAAATTCGTAATGGTTCGGTCGCGGCTATTACGAATCGCGATACCTATATTAATAATAAACCCGTAATTAATGGCTTATTTGACCCGCGAATGGGCGTTTTAGAGCCAGGATATGTGTGCCCTACAGATGGGTTGGACTATATGCAGACTCCTGGATACTTCGGACACATCGAACTTGCCCGCCCACTATTTTACATTCAGTATTTGAGCACAATTATGAAAATCGTGAGGTGTACCTGCGTTAAGTGTAGTAAGCTGCTTATTAGCAAAGAACAATTTAAACACTTGCTTAAATCATCCAACGAGGCGCGATGGAACGCGGTGTTTCGCGACGCGAGTAAAATTAAAAGGTGCGGCGAAGACACCAACGACGGGTGTGGCTGTCTACAGCCGGCAAAACTAAAGAAGGAGGGTCTCGCAACGCTCGTCGCAGAATGGGACGACATCGACGGGGTAGACAAGGAGAACCTTACTATGGTAATGACGCCCGAAATCGTCCTTAAACAATTCAGACGCATATCCGACGAGGATGTAACATTTATGGGGTTTAGTCCAATCTGGTCTCGCCCCGACTGGATGATCTGTCAGGTCCTCGCCGTTCCGCCCCCTGCGGTAAGACCGTCGGTTAAGCACGATTCGCAACAGCGCAGTGAGGACGATATTAGTCACATAATTGTTAATATTATTAAGACGAATAATACGCTACAAAACAAAATAGAGACTAACGCCGCCGCTCCAGTAATCACCGACTGGACGATGCTGCTTCAGTATTACATTGCTACATTAGTTGACAATAAAATACCTGGGGTGGCAGCACACGCGCAGCGGTCTGGACGTCCACTCAAATCAATCAAAGACCGTCTTAACGGAAAGGTTGGGCGCATCCGCGGCAACCTTATGGGAAAGCGCGTTGACTTTTCGGCCCGCTCCGTCATCACGCCCGACCCAAACCTTTCAATCAAGGAGCTGGGCGTTCCTAAGAAAATCGCGATGAACCTATCGTATCCGGTTCGAGTCAACAAAATGAATATGTCGTATTTGGAGACGCTCGTGCGAAATGGTCCAGATATTTACCCGGGCGCTAAAATTCTGGAGAGGAAAAACGGGGACAATATTTCGCTCCGTTACGTGGACCGCGATTCGATTTCGCTCAACATCGGTGATGTGGTTCACAGACATATGCTCAACGGAGACCCCGTGCTATTTAACAGGCAACCGACCCTACATCGTATGTCTATGATGTGCCACAGCACGGTCATTATGCCCGAGGGTGACACATTTCGCATGAACGTCGCGGATACCAAACCGTATAATGCGGATTTTGATGGCGACGAGATGAACATGCACATGCCGCAGGACATCGAATCGGCATCCGAATTAAAAAATCTGGCGGCGGTTCAATGGCAGATTATTAGTCCGGCGAATAACAAAACCATCGTCGGTATTTTCCAAGACTCGCTACTCGGCGCTTACCAATTCACTCGTCCTAATATTACAATGACGCATCGCGAAGCAATGAATATGCTGATGTTATACGATAAGGTGGACGTTTCTAAAATGCCGAACACCGAGAAGATTAGCAGCTTTGAATTGCTAACGCAAATTATGCCTCCAATGTCGCTGAAATATAAAACGGGTCGGTTCGGCGATGAGGATGACTACAAAACCTCAAACGCGGTCATTGAGATTGACAACGGTAAATTTATTCGAGGTCAGTTAGATAAAGGTGCGTTTGGAGATGGCGCACGAGGTTTGCTTCAGCGCGTATGTAATGATTTCGGAAATAATAATTGTGCCGATTTCGTAGACAATATGCAGAATATTGTCACGGAGTATATGAAATCGAGCGCGTATAGCGTTGGTATTAGCGATTTGATAGCGGACGATGATACGAACAACGCAATTGCCGAAGTAATCACGGCGAAGAAACGGGACGTACAGTCGCTCATCGACGAAACTCACCTCGGCATCTTTACCAACAAGACGGGTAAGAGCGACGAGGAGGAGTTTGAGACCCAGATTAATAATATTTTGAGAAAGGTGGAGAATGAGGCAGGGAAAATCGGCCGTAAGAGTCTGAGTCGCGACAATCGATTTGTCATCATGGTGAACGCCGGCTCCAAGGGCAGCGACTTGAATATATCGCAGATGATTTCGTGTCTCGGTCAGCAGAATGTTGACGGTAAACGAATTCCGTATGGCTTCGAGCACCGAACACTACCTCACTTTAATAAATTCGACGACTCGCCCGGAGCACGCGGATTCGTAGAAAGCTCCTTTATATCTGGACTTTCGCCCGAGGAGCTGTTCTTCCACGCGATGGGTGGTCGTGTGGGACTCATCGATACGGCAGTCAAAACCTCACAGACAGGATACATTCAACGCCGTCTCGTAAAGGGCTTGGAGGATTTGAAGGTAGAGTATGATATGACCGTGAGAAACAATAAAAACAAAATTATCCAATACTCGTATGGCGATGACGGAATCGACCCCATTAGAGTGGAGAGCCAGATTCTCCCGCTCGTTAATATGAGCGTGGAGGAAATATATACCCACTATCAGATGCCGAGCGACAATATGAAGGACGATGTCTTTACGACGTCCTACACAAAACCGACGCTCAAACGCCTTAAAAAGCAAATCCCAGACACAAATAAACGGTGTAAAGAGATGATTGATATGATGATTGAATATCGCGAGACAATTATCAAATACGTATTTAAGATGCGCGACAATAAAAAGGTAAATATCCCGGTTGCGTTTCAGCAGATTATTAACAACGTTCGTGGGCAGCAATATATCAACGTGAATTCAATGGTTGATATTACTCCGTTGGAGGCACTGGAACTTATTGACGACGGATACAAACGAATCGAGTCGTTTCATTATGTCAAGCCTACCGAACTATTCAAGATTATGTATTATTATTACCTGACGCCTAAGGATTTGCTTATGGTAAAACGCTTTAATCGCAATGCCGTCGAAATTCTCATTGAGAAAATCGTCCTTCAATATAAGCGCTCTATCATTGCCCCTGGTGAGATGGTGGGAATTATCGCCGCACAGAGCATCGGCGAGCCCACAACACAGATGACCCTGAACACCTTCCATTTTGCTGGTGTGGCAAGCAAATCGAACGTAACGCGCGGAGTTCCACGAATCGAAGAAATTCTGTCGTTGTCGGAGAACCCGAAGAATCCATCGTGCACCGTGTTTATGCACACTGACCAAGAAGAGAATCAGGAGAACGCGCAGAACATTATGAACAAGATTGAAAATACAACCCTCAATAGTCTTGTCGATTCGGTGAAGATTTGCTTTGACCCGGACGACCTGAACACGTTGATGGAGGAGGACAATGAGCTAATCACCCAATTCAAGGAGTTTGAGAATATGCTCGATGATTGTGGAAACGCGAATAAGGACGAGGCAGAGAAATCCAATTGGATTATTCGGATGGAGTTGAACGCCGAAAATATGTTGGACAAAAACATTACGATTGAAGATATTAACTTCGCAATCAAGAACGTATATTCGGACGAGCTTGATTGTCTCTTCGGGGACTACAATAGTGACAATATCGTATTTAGAATCCGCCTCAATAGCGTGATTAAGAAGATTAAGGAGAAGAATAATAATACTAAACCTCTTGACCAGTCAAACGAAATATATCTAATTCAAAATTTCCAAGACCAGCTGCTTAATAACATGGTTTTGCGAGGCGTTAAAGACATTGGTCGTGTAATTCCACGAAAGATAACCGATAGCGTAACCGAAAAGGATGGGAAATATGCTAGAAGAGATATATGGGTGCTAGACACCGTGGGGACGAACCTCCTTGACTTGTTGAGCGTAGACTATGTGGATACGACGCGAACCATCACGAATGATATACAGGAGATTTATCGAGTCTTGGGAATCGAGGCGGCAAGGCAGGCGATTTTCGATGAAATATCGGAGGTCATTGAATTTGACAGCACCTACATTAATTATCACCATCTAAGTCTTCTCTGCGATAGGATGGCGTGTAACGACAAGATGGTATCCATATTCAGACACGGCATCAATAACGACAATATTGGTCCGATTGCCAAGGCCTCCTTTGAGGAGACGCCCGAGATGTTCCTGAAGGCGGCCCGCCACGCCGAGCTAGACCCGATGCGCGGCGTCTCTGCGAATGTCATGTGCGGACAGGAGGGATATTTCGGTACGAGCGCGTTTCAGGTGCTCCTCGACTTGGACAAGTTCACCGAGATATCTGCCGAGGAATGGAGCGACGATAGCTCGCAGAAAATCATAGACGGCGCGTTCGGTGATCTTGCTTATAACGACGACCCGTGTTCCATATCCAAACTATCGGTTTCTAATAATATACAAAACATAATTACCACCGATATTGGCGACGAAAACGATTATGATGTTGGATTTTAAAGAATTCAAAACAATATAAATATTATAAAATAATAATACTATGAACAGTTTTAGTATTATTATATCTATTTTATTAGAATGTGTATATACATATGAAGGAGAATATATAATTAAAACTAATAATCCTGTCACTGCGTATGTATCCGAATCATTTATATCCGATAAAAAATTTCACGCATTTGATAATAATATTCTTAATCCGTATTTTATTACGGGAAGCATCAAAGAGAGACATATGGATTGTTTTTTTAAAGCCCAGAAGGTATATCATATTCTTTGCCGTTTCGTTAGACGTTACAAAGTATCGCGCTCTATTAAATTCGATTCCGCTATCGATTTATGTTTAAACGATATTAGCTCCATATCTGAGATGTCAATCATTAAATTATATGTGGATACGACACGTGTATTATATACGTTTAGGATATCTGATTTAATACAGGTAATAAATGCGGCGCTTACATATAATTCGGGATTTTTTGCGGAACCTCAAACCATCAAAAATCCTTATACAAATATTCCGTTTACTAAATCTGAGTTATATAACATATATTACTCTATTAAATATAGTCACTTTGAAATGCCATATTTATTTCAGCAGTATTTAAAGCAGGATTTCTCGCTAATTAAATTTACATATTTACATGAACCAATGTTGCGAGAAATAGCAATCGACGATTTTTGTAAATCGGCAACTGATAGACAAAAATACAATCAACTTATTAAAATGCTAGTGGAGAATAGCAACATATTCGACCCTTCAAATATCGACCCTGACTTTCCAAAAGTGAAGGTCGTCGCCGCATTTTCATATTTACTGAGAGACTACGTTACGTTTTCGTTTACACTAATATCTGTTCTGAGAAAAGCGTCTAAACAAAAAATAAAACGCGAGTTGGCGGAATTTAAGAGGTTTAACCCTCTATATGGTAGAAAATTATTAGTCCGACAATATAAGTTTGATAGCGGTGAACCGTTTATATTTGGTGATAAAACTAGAACATATACAATTGAGCATAAGTTTATAGATACGGTTGTTACGAGACCACCTATAAAGTTAAAAAAACAGAGGAGGGTGCGGAGGACTTCAACTAGAAATGGTAGACCCGCGCGCGAACAAGCAAATACTGGCTCGGCAATTAGGTCGGCGGTTCCTCGCGGGAACCAACGCGCATCAACTATTCAGCTAGACTGGTTGATTTCGTCGCCGCTAATACGCGAATCCGAAAATATAATTATTGAGGATGCTAACATTAATACGCCAGATAATAGTTTCAATACATATATGACTTTTGAAAACACCAGCGAGCAGGATGAAACTGATTCGGACGACGACGAAAATGATTGGGACGATGACCAAACAATTGCCGTGTTTCACAATGATTCCAGTAGCGATGAATTTTCCACATAATCTATCGTAATTTTATTTTAGAATTTGTTTTCTTTGGTTTTGATTTCTTGGGCGAGTTTGATTTCTTGGGCGAGTTTGATTTCTTGGGCGAGTTTGATTTCTTGGGCGAGTTTGATTTCTTGGGCGAGTTTGATTTCTTGGGCGAGTTAGAAAAATCGTTTTTATTAAATGACGATGTATAATTTTCTGTCTTCAAAGGATTCACGACATCAAATGTATTAGTTTTAATATATTCATTTGTTACCTCTTTCTCAATGTCTACAAAGTACTCCTTGTTTAACAATGACTGCATCAAGACAATCTCATCGTCTCCAAGATTATAGCCAATATCGCCGAGTGATAAAAATGATTTTGGCTCAAAAATAAATGTCTTTATTCTATTAAAACGAAGAAGCTCGTCCGCCAATTTACCAAAGTAGGTGACCTCGTTGTCTAGTTGATTGATGAGATTTACCTTAGGAATCATCATTCGCTTCTCTTTTGTAGAATCGTCAATAATACAGTATTTCTTGTCTAATAAATCATCGTTTTTATAACAGCTCACAACATTGCTAATGTCATTAATTACAACTTTTGAAAAATCGGAAAATTTAAAATAGTTATTTGTCATTGCTTGTAAAATTTTGATGATGGCGCGCAATTTATTATTATATTGTTTATCCGAAGCAATTATGGACTCAATATCTGTTCTACTGGATTTGTTATTATGTTCGCTAAGCATAATTCGAATAGTGTTACGGAATATTTTGTAAAATCCCGTTTCAAGATTGATTTTTTTGATATATTCAATGCGCTCAATATCAACACTAGAATCTGTGCTTATAATAGTGTCAATCTCATTAAAATTATTAGTAGTAATCGTTTTGTCAACTCCTTTATAATTAGTGTCGACGTAGTCTGGTTCGGGTTTAACTGGGACAAACTGGTTCGTCTCCGTTATTACACCAACAATTATACCGTCCTCCTTAACATTCACCATTGGTTTGCACAATATCTTGTCAGATTTGCCCTTTAGATTCAGTAAATAGTCTATGGTTTTTTCATAGGTTTCGCCTATAATTGTATCAATCCAAATATACTCNATATCGTCGGCGTCGCCAATCATAGGTGCNGATGGGTAGCACGGTAATATTCCAACCTTCCCATTAATCTCCGTTTTAACTGCGATAACCTTACCATCATAATTGAATATTTGGGCGATGATTTTATAGTCGTTATCCTTTAGCTCGCTAACCAACGCAGATAAAATAATATTTTTCTTGAAAGTATACACGCGCGGAACGCTTGAGATTCCATTACATTTACTATACGCACGTTTAATATCGCGTATTGTGCTCTTAATATCCTCAAAATTATCGCCGTTCATATTTATTCGTGTAGCAATTATCTTCTTCTCCTTCTTCTCTTTCATCTCAATAATTGTTTCAAAATATATATCGTCCTTCTTATTTTTACCCTCTTTCTTTCTAATCAGCATTATTATATCCTTACCCACATCAAAGAAATTATCAGAATAATTATTTGAAGGACACAATATATCAACCTTATTTGTCATGTCATCGTTTGGTATGTCAAGTATTATCATGTTCAATCCCTTTTTGAAAAGCTTGGAGTTTGGTGTGCATATCAAATCCCACAAGTAGGTGTGGTCAATTGTTACATTTGGATTGTTGATAAAATTAACGAAATTTCCGTACGCGCTAACTACTTTGTTGAAGAACTTGATTTTTTCAGGGTCATCAGATTTTAAACCATTGTATATTTTGGAATCTTTAAGTTTTTCCATTTCAATTAGGTCAACGTTGGCTGTAGAATCGCCAAATATATTAATTAAATTTCCATTTTGTAATCCAACAAATACGTCGTAGTCAATAGAATCAATCAATATTTGTTTCATCTCGACGATAGTTGGTGAATTTTCAATTCCGCCTCCTTTTGGGCGATTCGCCCAAATTTTAGCTATACAAGCGACGAAGGACTGATTGCTGTTTGATTCAACACCGAGCCTCATAACACACGGATGGTTCGGTTTTAAATTGGTATTTGTCTCACTAATATAACACTGTTTATTTTTCGTATTTAAAAATCGCTCTATTGATACGGGGAGATATCCAAACCTATTATTATCCAATGGGAACTTATCTGCTCCCTTTACATAATAATCAATATCTGCTTTCTTTTTAACATTATCGTTGGTGGTGTCTGGCNGTCTGGCACCGTGGTGTCTGGCACCGTGGTCTCCTTTTCCTTAACGGTGGGTTTTAACTTTATTTTTTTATTTTTTGTCTTCGGCTTAGTGGTGTCGGTTTCATTATTTGTGCTACAAATCTCTCTGCGAGCTTCCTGTGCCTTGCTTATTTCTGGTCCACCGAAACAGCAGGGG
>JGI20151J14362_10000983_pt1 | contig 20900 bp, 19 predicted proteins | sample COG_01_FD_14362 | JGI IMG/M metagenome (IMG submission 14362)
TTCTCTCAAACGTGTCACAACAACAAAAGAAGAGATGTGAAATGAAATTGTTTTTTCCAAGAAGAAAAAAACAGCCGTTTTGACGNAAAATCTTCATTTTGGTGAAAAGACAGATCCAACACCACATGCAATACATGCATTACTACTAATAATAATAATACTAATAATAACATGAGACGAAAGAATCCACATCCGCAGCGCGCGGTGAACGCGAGGACGGTTTTGAAGGTGTCGTATTTGGATGCGAGAGATAAAGAAGAAGAAGAAGTGGAAGAAGAAGAAGAGCAACCAACACCGGTGTTGTGTTTGAAGATTCCTGACGAGGACGAAGTCGTTTTTGAAGTCGAGCAAAAGGAGATACGAAAAGAAACGACGACGACGAAGAGAGGGAAGAGGAAGAGAGGGCACGAGTGCGATGTTTGCGAGAAGGTGTTTGTTACTTCATCCAATTTGGTCAGACACATGCGTATCCACACGAACGAGAAACCGTACGAGTGTGATTTTTGCGATAAAGCTTTTCGTGATTCTGGTACTTTGAAAAAGCACATGCGTATTCACACGAACGAGAAACCGTACGAATGTGATGTGTGCGAGAAGCGTTTTCGTTATTCTCACGTTTTACAAAGGCACATGCGTATTCACACGAACGAGAAACCGTACGAATGTGATGTTTGCGAGAAAAGTTTTCGTCAACTCGGTCATTTGAAAAGCCACAAGCGTATGCACACGAACGAGAAACCGTACGAATGCCACGTGTGCGAGAAGAGGTATCGTAGTGGTAGTGGTTTAAAGTACCACGTGCGCACTCAACATTAACTCTTTTAAAGTCCAAGTTTACATACACATACATAACCATACGAATGCCGCGCGTGCGAGAAGAGGTATCGTCACGCGAGTAGTTTAAAGTACCACGTGCGTACTCGACATTAACTCTTTTAAAGTCCAAGTTTACATACACATACACACACCAGTACAGCAAAATACCTCGTTTCTCACAAAACAAAAAAAGACTGCTTCTTTGCAAAAATTTCAAAAGCAGCACAAAAAAAGCTCTCGAAAGAGTTGCTCACAATCTTGAAAGAGAGAGAGAGAAAATGACGGCTTCTTCTGGGAGGAGGAGGTCTTCGCGAGTCGTCGCGTCGTCATCAGCGGCAGCTGTTCCCTCCCGTCGTCGTCCTTCTCCCGTTTTAAAAGCGGCTTCGTCGACAAAGGTATTAAAAAAAGCAAAGACGACGATTGGAAAGAAGAAATCCACGGTGGCACAAAAAGTGACGTCGTCGTTAGATTCCATCCAAACGCCGAATATTCCCTCTGGTGGTCGAAAGAACAACAACAAAAAGCGCAATTATCATCTCGACAACGATTCGTCGTTGAAGTCTTCTCCGACGTCGACGATTGAAACGACGACGAATACCGGTGGTGGCAGACGATTATCCGCCGCGCACGTTTTAAAGGATGACGACGACGATTTCGAGAATGATTACTCGAAAAAGGAGACCAAAACGAACAAAAAAGCGAGAAAGACGAAGGAGGAGGAAACGACGAGCGACAAAAAGAAAGAAGAAGAAGACCAAGGATCGATAATAACAGACGAGAAGAACGAAGGTGGACGAGAGTTATTTTTAACGGCGTACGAGAAAGAACGAGAAATCAGATTGCAAAAGAACCGAGCGCGGATGGAAGCTTTGAACATTCGGCAGTTGGCGTCGGAGATGATGACGACGACGGAGAGGCAACAAAGAGGAACGACCGGACCGTCGCAGCGAGGCTTGAGGAAGAAAGAGAAGAAGGCGAAAGAGCCAGTCGTGCTGAGGAGGAGCGGGAGACGAACCGGAGGGGTGGCTGAGTTAGCCGGCGGGATCGATCAGGAGAGGAGAGACGGGTCGATTGTTTTGGCGGACGGGAGGATGATTACGCAAGGGTCCGGCGGTTTGGAAACGAGAGAAGAAGAGAAGAAGAAAGGCGCCGGCGAGGCGATTCTTTCTTTGACCGTGACTGCGAACGAAAAGACGAAAACGGTGAAAGTTGAACTGAGTTCGAAGTTTATTTCAAAGTGCGAGAGCACGAAAGGAGACGACGAATCGGACGCGAAGTTTATCGAGTATCTTCATCGAACGACGAGAGGAATCAAGACGACAAAGACAAAGACGAATACGACGAGTTTAAAATCGCTCTTGAGCGCGAAAACTTTGGATTTGAAAGAAGACGACGTCGCCAAGTGCACGGAGAGAGCCGTGACGCACGCGGATTTTCATCCGTCCACGTCGGAAATCATCTTAGCCTCTGGCGATAAAGATGGGAACGTTTCGTTGTGGAGAGTGGACGACGAGGACGAGGACACGCACGGCGTCTATTGTTTCAAGCCGCACTCGCAATACGTCTCGCACGTTAAATTTGGAAACGGGAACGGCATCATCGGATCCAACTTGTTGAGTTGCGCGTACGACGGACACGTGTGGATGTTAGACAGCGAACGCGGGGAGTTTTTGGAACTCTTCTCCGGCGCCGAACACGACATTGAATTCGCGTCCATGGAAACCAATGTCGATGGCAACGTCATCTACGGCGGCGATAACGACGGCATGTTGAACTTGATCGATTTACGAGCGAGCACAAAGAAACTCGCAGCTCAATTCGCGCTCGGAGAGAAGCGAATCAATACGGTGTCGTTCAATACGAACGATTTATTCTCCATCGCGACGTCTTCGGCCATGCGCAAAGGTGGCGGCGAAATCTGCGTCTGGGATTTAAGAAAGGTGTGCGGTATTTCGAGCAGTACTAAACAACAAAAACCCGTGCACCAATTACTGCACAAAAAATCCACGCAAAGCGCGTATTGGAATCCAGACGGGAAGCGACTGTTAACCACGTGCTACGACGACTGCGTCCGCGTGTGGAACCCGTCCGTCTCGTCCTCGAAACCGGAAGTATCCATTCGACACAACACGCAAACCGGTCGATGGGTGCTCCCGTTCCGCGCGAAATGGGTCGGCGACGACGGCATCGCCGTCGGAAGCATGAAGAGAGAAGTTGAAATCTTCGACGCGCAGTCGGGAAAACGCGGCCTGCGTCTGCACAGCCCAGAGTTGATGACGGCTATTCCTTCCCGAGTGGCCGTGCACCCGACCGCAAATATCGTCGCCGGGTGCACCAGTTCCGGCAGATGCCACATCTACCGTTAATAATACACACACACGTATACATAGAACAACAACCTTGTAAATAGAACAAAAAGCTGCTCATATTAAATGAAAAATCGAGTGATGTGAAAAAAATGTTTGACTGGAAACCAACAGGAACCACCAAATTCGACCACGTGGAGGAAAAGGAGAAGTTTTTCGACGGTGCATTTTATCCATTTCGAATAGTTTTGTCGCTTTTTGTCTCCTTTTCCTCCTCATCGAGGTTTTAGGGAGGTTATTCCTTTGAATTTCCCCATAACTTCTCTGAGAGTTTCCCCGAAGCACGTTATCACGAGAGGACACGCGCACATTAAAAGAACAGCAGGAGTAGCATCGTCATCATCACATCATCATCATCATCATGCGCACGTTTGCGGTGAACTTTGTCAAAACGCCGTGCTCGACGTCAAATCGAAATGTGCTTCCCCATCGTCACGGGAAACAACAACCTTCTTGGACGCCGACGGACACGAAGAACGACAGAAACAACAACAACAACAGTACTACGGGGAAACGAGGGTCGATTTCAATCGTCCCTCGCTCAGATAACGGCGCGTACCCGCACACGTTATCCACGGCGATTAAAGATCCAATCACCCCGCACGGGCCTCGCTTTTACGAGTACGGCGGGTTTGACATCGACCCAGAGTTGCAACACAATCGCAAGGCGTACATAAACGAACGCATCGACGTGGTCACGAAACATTTTCCGAACGCGATCGGGATGGATGATTTCTTATTTCGCACGGAAGTTATGCTTCGAAGATTTGGGTTTACCGCGGATAACAGCATCGCGTTGACGTCGTTGTGTCGAGACGAAATCACGTTTCCGCTCAAGACGGCTATTCACGACATTTTCGGGTACTCGTTGGACGTGGACGGTTTGGGCGGGGTGATTACCGCCGGGACGACCGGGTTGGGAGCGGGCTTTTCGCACGCGCCGATTGATTTTGCCACTGGGAGAGAGAGGTACGTTCTGTTTGCGTTGCCTCACATCGCGATCGATGCGGAAGGGAAGATTGGATCGGTCATTCGAAGCGGTCGGGCGCAGCAGTCGTGCGCCTGCGGGGCTTTGGTCAAAATGCAACCGATGTTTAAGCAATATAAAGAAGGGACGTTGAACAGAGAGAGCGAGGAGACGTGTTGGCACGACCCGTTAGATCCGGAGTTTTCTATTTTAACCAATAGAATGATGAAAGCTATAGATAAAGAGGATATTCCGGATAAAGGTTTGGGTCTCGTCGAGGTCACAAAGTTGGCGAATAGAGTTATCCAAAGCGACATGGCGGATTTAATCGAGAAAACCGTGGACGTGGAGAAAGCGGATTACGCCGTCATTACTGGCATTCAAATTCACTCCACGAGAGTCGCGAAATCGAAGGTGTGGCACCCACACTTGGAATTTATCGCGCCGACGAGCATGTACATCGTCAACAACGGGATCAAACACACGATGGATATCATGGGCATCGATCCGCCGACGCCGAGGCAATTGTTTAAAATCGGAGCCGGGGAAGTTATTTACGAGTTACCGAAACCCAAAGGAGGCGGATGGTTTTAGACGAGAGCGAACGACTGATACTTTTTATTATATTAATCTTCATCATATCATACAAAAAGTGGTACCAAATGATTACATCTATCTCTAAATTCTCAACCGGCGAGTAACGAGAGCAGACCGCCGCCCATACTCTGCGCGCCGTCCATCACGTGCGTGTACCAATTCAACATGATTGTTTTTCTGGCACCTTTCGATTTCCCCACAATTTTCCACGGAATGAAACGACGATCGCGTCACCGGAAACGCGTACGCTGTGTTCGCGACAAACGCCATCTTCTTTTCGCACGGCGCCGATCCGTCAATTTTGTCTCTCAGTTTGTGTTGCTCCGGAGTATGCAAACACGTGCCGTACGTATAGACCGAACTTTCCTCGTTCGCATCTTGCGGTAAATACAACTGAAACGTTAAAATTTTCTTCCTGTTATCCGGATGCGTTCCTATGCTAAATCCTCCGGCGTCGCTTTGTACGCGAAAATCTCTCGACGCCGGTTTCTTACTAATCTTAAACTTCATAAACAACGCCAACTTCACGCTCGGCGAGTACAACGCTTTCGTCGCTCTCTCCCAGACTTTCTTCGCTCTCAATACTTTCCCCCACTTCTTCTCGTCTCTCAGTTTCAAAATATCAAACGCGGAACACTTGTACCTCTTATCCGCGTCTTTCCTCCCGACTTGCCCGGCGTTCGCTCTCTGGTCTTTCATCAACGCGTACGCCGGAGGGAAATACGCGTTCATATCGTCGTATAAATCTTCCGGTAAAATGTCGCAGAAATATGCCGATTTAAACGGGTCTTTGTTTAAAGTCGCTTCGTGGATCGCGTTGACTATGTGTTTCACGTCTTTCCTCGCGTCGTATTGATATAACATCGAAGAAGACGATGCATCTTTACTATTACTACTAAATCCTGAGGATTTTTCCACTCCTAAAGAAGCTGCTCCATCCTCCTCCGTTTTGCTTCGATTACAGTGAATAAAATACTCGTTCGGATCAAAATCTCCTCCTTTCTTCGATATTGGCACGTGCTCCTTCGCCACGTTTTCGTCGTACTGTCGTTCTTTCGCTTTCCTCTTCTTCTTTATCGTCAAAGTCGTCGTCCTTCTCTCGTCCTCTTGGTGTTCCAATTCCGTTACGAATAATCCATTTTTATCGCCGATGGTATTCGTAGTAGTAGTACTAGTAAAGACGATGAACCCACCGAAAACAACGACCAACAAAAACAAGAGCAATAACAGCAGCGCGAACTTCCTTTTCTGCGTCGAATTTCGGCTTTGTTGCGAGAGTGTGTGAGGAGCAGTCGCGTGCATTTGTATCTAAAAGAATGAAGACATTTTTCCAATTTGCTCCACTAAAAAGCGCTAGAAACACGATGCCGGAAGAACACGATAAAGACCATCTTTCGAAAGAACAAAAGAGGAAGAAAATGCTCGCGCACATCTCCCAGCGCGTCCACGCGTCCTCGCCTTTACCGAAAAACAACGGAGAGAGAAAGTTGCAAACGAAGTTGGATGCGCTGATGCATCGACTGCAAGACGAAACGGTCTCGGAAACGAATCTGGTGGACCTTTTAACGGAATACGCGCTGACGTTGCAAGAACAAGCGGAACAGTTCAAAGAAGAAGAAGAAAACGGAGACGTGGTGGAAGGGTTGCACGCGAAAGCGTGCGTCGCGTACGAGTTCGCGTCCAAATGGAAAGAAAGGTATACGATTTACTACAACTGGGCGATAGCGGTCGGCGACCGCGCGCGAGTGTTGGAAAGGAAAAGACCGGAGGAAGCGAGGGTATTGTGGCGAGAGGCGTGCGAGAAGTACGAAAAAGCGGTGGCAGTTGGAATGGAGCGGTCGTATTTGAGAGGAAAAGGAGAAGGAGGCGAGATGGTGACCTCGATGAGCGTATCGCGAGCGTTGAATAACCACGGGTTGGCGTTGCGACAGAGAGCGATGTTGATGACGGATTCGGAGACAGAGGAGTCTACCGAGAGTAAATCGAAATGCTTGAGCGAAGCGATTCTGAAATTTCGAAGGGCAATTCGCATTTCACCTGATTTCCATCGAGCGGCGTATAATTTAGGCACGGTGGAGTTCGCTCGAGGTCAGATGGAACGCGCCGCGGTGTACGTTTTTTCGGCGTTGGCGATGGTGACTTCTGCGTTGCCGTCTTCGTCGGAAACGGAAAACGCGAAAGTAGTCTACTCGCAAAGCGCACAGTTAGTCGAAACCGCGTTGCCGGACACGCAATGCGGCGACGATTCTCTCTTCGCAGGAAACGTTTGGTTCGCCGGCGGCATAGGAGGAGAAGATGCGAAGCACAAAAGACGAACGACGATAACCGATTTCGATTGGGCGCGACGTCGCTTCGCCGTCTGCGCATCTGCTTTCAAAACCGTCGACTCCGCGCAAACATTTCGCATCAAGAGTGAATCCGGAGATTACGTGCCTTCACGAAACGACGCGTGGGGTGACGATGCGGCTCCGGATACTCATTTCAACGTCAATCTCCCCATGCTTTCCGTCGAGTCGTGCGAACCGATTTCGGACATCTCGCGTCCGCCAAACTGTTTCGCTTTCCTCCTCTCCGTCCGAGATGATTTGGAACACGCAGAAAAAGAAGAAAACGATGATAAGTATTCTCCACATGCGGTCGTCCGTCACTACCGCTTCGCCTGCGAAACCGAATCCGAGCGAGACGTCTGGGTGGACGCGATCGCGCTCCTCGCCTCGTTGGCTAAAAGAGGAAAATCGGAACACTTAAAGTCTTGCTTGTTGAGCTTGAAAACGAAGCGCAAGAAAAGAGTTGGATTCGTTTAGTTTAGATTAGAGAGAGAAATAGATAGAGTTAGAGGATTGTATTTTAGCGCAAAAATGTTACTTTAAAGCTTCACTCTCGTTTTGACACGTCGGAAAAAAAAAGACATTTCAAACCAATTCAAACGCTTCATTCTTTTTGCGGCGGTTTAAACCGTCGACACAACACGAGCAGATACGATGCAAGAAACGAAAGAACAGACGACGATTCAAACGACGGGGGGGAAGAAAAAAGGCGCGCTGTCGTCCGCGCTCACCCAGTCTTTGATAAACTCTGATGCTTCCTCTTTGGCCCCGATTTGTACCACAACGGGTGGGTTTGGGAACGATATCACTACGACTACTCTTGATGATTCAGACGACATGCAAAAGCGAATAGGCATCCCCATTCACAAGCGAACGAACAATTACGGCGACTCTTCGCGAGGCAGACACGGGCGGGAATATTTCGACGACGAGGAATTACACGGGAAAAGCATAGGGAGGCAACACGGGAGTTATAACTACATCGAAAAGTTCGCGGACGTGAACGATATCGAAGCGATGGGATCGCCGACGAGTAAAATGATGATGAATGGGAGTAGCAACAACAGAGATCATAACAGCTATTTATTAAGACGACAGAATAGCGCTGGTGGTGGGGGTGGGGGGGGGGGGGAGAGCACTTCGGTAGGCGCTCGAACGATACCGCAAGTTCACATGTACGCGGAGTCGAACGCGATTCCTATTTCGCGGTCGTTTGAGAATTTAGAAGTTGGGCCGATGGGGTTGTGCGGGTCGCCGTCGGCAAATGCTGGCGGGCAACCGAGTTCGCCGGTTATTGTAGTGCACACGAAAGAGATGGACGAGGACGCCGGGAACGTCGGGATGGCGGGAGGACGAAATCGATCGAGAAGTTTCTCGTCTTTACTGTTGTTGGAGGCGCAAGAGATTCGGGCGGGAAACAGTCCGAGACATAGTCGCTTGAGCGGAGCTGAATGAAGGAGTACCGTAACTTAGCTTTTGTGTATTCTTGTGTAATTTGATGTATTGTTTTAGTATTATTTGGATGCGGTTGTCGCTAATAGATCTGTCATAACTTTTAATCGAGCCTGAACCGCGGCTAACTGTTCNCTCAACTCTTTCGCCTCAGCTTGCGCCTTTTCCACCACATCCGGTCGAGCTTTGCTCAAGAAAGCCTCCGAGTTCAATCGTCCGTTCAAACCGTTCAAATCTTTTTCCAACTTTTCGGCTTGTTTCTTCAACCGTTTAGACTCTTTCGCTGGATCCGCTAAGCCGGCTAAGGATAAGAATACTTCCACGCCATCGGCGACGATGGCGTTGACGTAATCGGACGGGTTTTGCTCGCAATCGGCAGGAGCTGAAGACGCGACCGTGGTCGACGCCGGGTCTAATCTCGCCAACGAGCACAAGACGGCCACTTCGCTTTGCAAATCGGAAAGCAACGCCGAGGAATCTTTAACGACAATCGTGCAATTTTCTATTTTCTTCGCCGGTTCGACGTTGTATTCTGCTCGCGCGTTTCGAATTTTTGTGACGACACTTCTCAGTGTTTCGTACGATTGTTCCGCGGCATCATCTTTCTTCTGGTCGGTTTCCGGCCACGATTGCGAGATTAACAAATCGCCCGAATGCGGCAACGCCTGCCAAATCTCCTCCGTGACGTAAGGTACAAACGGGTGTAACAGTCTCAAAATGCTATCGCACGCGTATAAAGTTACCGCCAACGCGCGTTTCTTCCCTTCTGGATCGTCTTTGTTGTTGAATTTAGTTTTAATAGACTCGATGAACCAATCCGCGAAATCATCGTAGAAGAACCCGTAGGCGTTGCGACCGGCGATGCCGAAATCGTACTTGTCCAAAGATTTCGTCACTTGATCGACGGTTTGGTGCAATTTGGAGATGATCCATCGCTCGGAAAGCGATAAGGACGAAGTATCCGAAGATGCAATNGTTTCGGACATTTTTTGAATCTCTATGCGCTCGTCGTCGCTCAATTCTTCCATGGCGAACAAGACGAATTTACCGGCGTTCCAAACTTTGTTCGTGAAATTTCTGTTGCTCTTCAATCGTTCCAAACTCAAGTTCAAGTCTTGTCCGGGACTGGTACCAGTCGCCAAGGTGAATCGTAAAGCGTCGCATCCGACGTCACCGATAACTCCCAACGGGTCGACGACGTTGCCTAACGATTTCGACATCTTTCTTCCTTGTTCGTCTCGAACTAAACCGTGTAAATACACCGTGTGAAACGGCAACTTACCCGTCATGCCGTAGGACATCATGATCATTCTCGCCACCCAAAAGAACAAAATATCGTGTCCAGTTTCCAACACAGACCCTGGAAAATACTTCCTGAAATCTGGAGCGTTTTCATCTGGCCAACCCATGGTTGAAAACGGCCACAAACCGCTCGAAAACCACGTGTCCAACACGTCTTCGTCTCGGTACAAAATAATCTCCTCGCCGTATTTCGCCTCGGCTTGGGCTCGTGCATCTTTGTCGTTCTTCGCCACGACGTACTTCTTCGACGCGCCTTTACCTTCGCCTTTCTTTGCATTCTGTAAATCTTCTATGCTATCGTGAACGTACCACACCGGGATGCGATGACCCCACCACAATTGTCTGGAGATGCACCAATCCTTGCAATCGCTCAGCCAGGTCTCGTAAACTTTCTCGAAACGTTTAGGGACAATCGTCAACTCGCCTGTTTTCAAGGCGTTCAGCGCTGGCGTGGACATAGTTTCCATCTTGCAAAACCACTGCTCGGACACCATGGGTTCGATGACCTCGCCGCCTCTTTGCGATCGCGGCACTCTCGTTTCGTAATCTTCCTTCTTAATCGCCAAGCCATCTTTTTCCAAATCTTCCCATATTTTCACGCGGCACTCGGCGCGATCTAAACCAGCGTACGCTTGCGCGTTCGCACTCATCGTCCCGTCTTTGTTCATGATGTTGATAAATTCCAAATCGCGTTTTTTACCCATGTCGTAATCGTTCGGGTCGTGCGCCGGCGTAATTTTCAACGCGCCCGTACCGAATTCCATGTCGACGTAGTCGTCAGCGATGACTGGAATTTTCCTCCCGTTCGTTCCAGGAACGACGCAGAATTTGCCGACGAAATCCTTATATCTCGGATCTTCTGGGTGCACGGCCACGGCGGTATCCCCGACGATCGTTTCCGGTCTCGTCGTGGCAACCGGTAAAAACTTCGTGTTATCCTCCTCGTATCCTTCCAACGGGTACTTGAAGTGAAACAAAAATCCGGGTTCATCGCTATACTCCACCTCTAAATCCGACACCGCTGTTTGTAATTTTGGCGCCCAGTTCACCATGTACGACCCTCTGTAAATCAATTTTTGTTCGTGTAATCGACTGAACGCTTCCAAAACGCCTTCGCTTAAGTTATCGTCCAAGGTGAATCGCTCGCGACTCCAGTCGCAACTCGCGCCTAAACGTTTAATCTGATTTTGAATCCTATCCCCGTACTCTTTCTTCCACTTCCACGTTCTCTTCTCGAACTCCTCTCTCCCAACACCAATCCTCGACAGACCTTCGCTTTCCAGTTGCCTCTCCACGACAAGCTGCGTCGCGATCCCAGCGTGATCCGTCCCCGGCAACCACAACGTCGGATGTCCTCGCATCCGCATCGATCGACTCATCACGTCTTGAATCGTCACAAACATCGCGTGACCCATGTGTAACGCTCCAGTCACGTTCGGTGGTGGCATCGGAATCGTAAACGGTTCCTTCTCGTCGTTCGGTTTCGGTTTAAACGCGCCGGATTGTTCCCATCTTTTATATAAAGGTTCCTCCACGTCCGTGTGCTCGAAATTTTTAGGCAAATCGCCGTGTTTTTTCCCCGGCGACACCCCAGCAGCAGCGGCGGCGACGGTAGTCAACCCCACCCTTCGATAATTGCGCGTCGAGGCGATGACGATGCCTCGCGTTCGCACGGTCGCTTTCATCATCATCGCCGCCGCAGGAGCAACCTGTCGATAGGGGGGAGTTTTTGCGCTTTTCGTCGCCGTCACATTGATTCGCCGCAAAACCTGCGCGCGCTTAGTACGCAACATCGTCGCCTTCCGACTCGAACGATAACAAGAAGCAGACGATGACGAAGACGAAGACGACGAAGCGATGGAACCTTCCGCTCTGTTGATGAGAGTGACCACCGTAGCGTTCAGTAGCGTCATGCAAATTTAGATAAAGTGCGTGTGTGAATAAATACTTTTGCCGTGGTGGTGGTGAATGGAGGATGGAGAATGTGTGAAATAACCCTCGATTGAGGTTTTTTAATTTTTGATTTGAATGCGTGTGGTGAAAGAAATTTTTACTTCTGATTATGTGTGTGTGTGCCGTTATCACTACAACGAGTAGTAAACGCGCGAGAGAGAGGAGAATTCGGCTCAGGTTTTCTTTTGTAATCACCGAATCTTCATCTTCAAGCTTCTGTTTTGTTACATCATCGCCGAACCCTCTTTCTCTGCCCGGCGCGTACGAGCTGTTGTTGTTGTTATCGTCGACGCGTTTACTTTCTGTTCAAAGTTTGTTCTTCTTCTCCCTCTTCTTTTTCGTCTGCATCAGTGGACGGCGAAGGCGCCGGCGCGAGGCCCAAGGCGACGTCCAAATTCTCAATTGGGTCGTATCCCAAGAGAATTGATGCGAGATTTTTTCTGACGACGTCGTCGGCGATCGTTCCCGGTCCGTTTAACTCGAACAACGCTCTGATCGCGTCTCGTAACGCGTCTTTTTGCGCGTCGTCTAAGACGCCGTCGCCGTCGAAGGGTAAGAGTACCGTGTCGATAACGTGAATTATGCCGTTACAGGCAATCAAGTCCGGTTTGATGATGGTACCTTCCGAACCAAGCGCTCGGACGGTGATGTTTTCCGGGTTCGCCTCAATCTTCAACGGCATGACTTCACCGAGAGCGTCTCTCAAATATCGATACGGACCTTCCAACGCTCGCAACTCTGCTTCCGTCAAGTTCGACTCAGGAACCGCGTGGTGCGCGATCAATCGCGCCTCGTACTCGTCTTCGCCCCAAAGCTCCGAGACGAACTCTTCGAACCGATCGTACCCAGACCAGTCCACGAGATCTTGAATAGCCTCATCGGACGGCGCGAATAACGTGTCCGATCTTGAATACGATTTCAACGCGTCCGTCACTTTCGGATACCGCAAACTGACGTTAAAAAACCTCGATAACTCTGGCGTCTGAGCGAGGATTTCGTACATGGTGTTGTTCTCCGGACAAGAGGGAGCATCCGTTTGTTCGACCAAGTTCTGCGTCTCTCGGATATCTCTCTCTCCGTCTTGGAGAAGTTTTCTCCCGTACGCGTTATACGCCAACCTCGAGGAAAAACGTACACCAGAAGGTCTCCGCGCGCCTGTTTTTGAGTACGAGCCGTACAGTTTCGCTTCGCACGAGGAGAAGATGCCGAGAAGCGCGAGGAAAAGGAGGATAATCATGGATGCTATACTCTTTTTTTTTGTATCTAAAAACTCGTGTTTGTGAGGATTTTTGAAAAGAGTAAAAAATACGACTGGGAAGCGCCAGAAAAAAAAAACATATCTATCTCTGTTTAACAAAACAAAAACAGTACGCGATGATGTTTACGACGTGGACGGGGACAACGACGACGACGTTATGCGCGAGGACGACTTTGAGGAGGAGGACGGGAACGGCGCAGAAGAAGGTGACGACGAAAAGAAGAGGAGCATCGAGGAGAAAATCGTCGTCTGTTAAATTTTTTTGCTTGAAGAAAACAGCCGAGCTCGACGTGGCCACGGGCATAGGCATCGAGAAACTCAGATCATCAACGACGAGCGATGGAAGAAGCGGCGGCAAAGTCGTTGGCGCATCGACGACGATGCGACGACATTTTCCTCCCCCCATGCATTATTCGTCCGAGTACACGCCCTGGAAGAGTGTCGTTGGAGGGGTGTTCTTGGCCACGAGTTTGGTGACGAAGTATTTGACAACGGGCGAGGCGATTGGAGTGTCTGGTTTGCACCGACATCTTCGAAAACCGGCGTTTTTGCTGGGGTTGTTGGTAGGGACGCACGTGCTCTTGAATTACGCGTTGAACGTGAGTTATTTACTTCCCGACGGCGGCTTTCAGTCGGTACAAAACGCAGCGCGGATAGGTTTTGCCGGTCTGTGCGTTGGCGTCGGATCGGCGTGCGCCGGCGGATGCACTTCTGGGCACGCGTTGAGCGGCGTCGCGAGACTCTCGAAGAGAAGTTTAGTGGCCGCGAGCATATTTGTGATTGTTGGCATGATCACCGCGAGCGTTTTCGATACCGCGGGTGCGATGGATGTGATGTTGATGATTCCTGGAAAAAGGACGTGGGACTTGGAACTTTTTTTCGAGAAGATGTTTTACAACGCGGATATAATCGAGCCGTGGGTTGCGACAGTGTGCTACGCGGTATTCGTCAAGGCGAAAACTGCGTTGACTTTCGTGTTGATCGCGCTTCCAGTCGGATCGATCGTCGCCGGTTTGTACGCGTACTACCAGTATATCAATGGTAATGATCCATGGGAAGAAAATTTTGAACGTTTGCGGACGATAAGAGAGACAGAAACGCCAGAAGAGAAAAAACGCCTTTTGGACGAAACGTTTCACGTTAAGAACGAAGAAGAAAGGCCACCTCCCGTACGTGATATCATATCGCGGGGAGCTTTCATTTTGTGCGCCCTCGCGTGCGGATTTTTTGCCATCGCAGCCGCAGAAGCCGAGAGTGCTTTTCACACGTCTAAACTACTCTTGATTTGGCTTTCTAGTTTAGCGTTTTATGCCATCGTTACGCTTGTTGGTGTGTATGGAAAAAATAAACGCCTTCGCGCGTGTACGAAATTCCTCGCGAAAGCGGTTTCGGGATCTTTGTTTGGACTGGCGCTTTGTGTCGGCGGGATGACCGATCCGGCGAAAGTATCCGCCTTTCTCTCCGTGAACAAAAAGACGTTCGATCCGAGTTTACTCGTCTTTCTTTTCGTCGCGTTGGCTTTCGCGATACCGATTTTTGCATACATAAAAGGTTGGAAAGCCTGGAATGTGTTAGAGAAAAAGTACCAAGACGAAGGCTTGCGAATGAAGCGCTCGTTCTTTGGAGACGAGCTCGCGCAGCCTGATAAACCAAACGAACCTTTCGAGTGGAGAATTTTAGTCGGTGCCTCGATCTTTGGGTTGGGATGGGGTCTCGCCGCGTTGTGCCCTGGTCCCATGTACGTCAATTTTTCCGCCGCCTTATTCGACGGTTCCCTTCAATTCGATAAAGGCATCGGTCTCTTCTTTGCGACGTTCATCGCTGGGCAAACAATGTTTCGAACTCTCGCGCACGCGTTGAATATTGACGGTAAGATAAACTCAACGATTGTTATGGAAGAAAATAAGGAAACGCTCGCGCGCTTGGATAAAGCCGACTCGCTCGAAGAGCTTCGCCGTTTGCTCTCGAAAGCGCTTGGGAGCTCCGAAGACGCCGTCGTGAAAACTGTGGCGTATTCCGAAGGCGATCGCTCCGTTATCCCTTTAACGAACGATGACGACGTGCTCGTGATGTACGCGACTTGGGAATCAGAAAAGACAGGTCGAGATCGTAAAGCGCGTTTGAGGTTTTATGTGGACAAGAGCGAGGAGGAGGAGAAGACGTCGTCGCCTTCGAAAGAGGCGAAGCGCATGGCGCCGCATGGCGCCGAGAAGAAGTAATAAACTTATTCTTGCCATGGTTTTAATAAATATAAATGGAGTTTACATACATGTTTTACATTACATATAGATCTTAGTGTCCTAGTGCAGTAGTAGTTTACTCGCTCAAAATACGAGATAGGAGTCATCGAGCTCGACGCTCAAATCATTCAAATCCACGTTTTCCGGCATATTGGTGAGAGACAAAATTTCCTCGTCGTCGTCGCCGAAAGCGTTCGCATTGAAGAGAGGATGTTCGTTTGCAACCGTCGTCGGAGAGCCGTTACTGGATCCACCGTTCGCATTCGCCGAATCAGCCGCGATTGCTCTGTTTATCTTCTCAACCTCGTGAGCGCGGAGTAAATCCTTGAGCGAATTTGATTTCGTGAGTTTCAAACCGAGCGGCAACTGTGGCGCCGGGCCGCCTCCGGCGGCAAAGTTTTGTTGTCCACCTTGTTGGTACAACGCGGGCGAGCTGCCACTTCCGTTGGGATTTTGATAGTGCAAATGCGAACCGTGATGATGCTGTTGATGATGTGGATGATACGGATGCGCCCTGTGCACCGGAGACCCGTTCAATCCAGTCGTCGTCGGAAACTGCGGCATCGACTCAACGCGATGGAGATGACCTTGCTGCTGATTATGTTGAGGATACTGCTGATACTGTTGCATGTGAGGAGGCACGTGGTGGTATTGCTGTTGCTGCTGATACTGAACGTGATGTTGCTGTTGCTGAGGCGGATGTTGGTAATATACGACGCGTCCGGTTTGATCAATATAGGATCCGTGCTGTGGTTGTTGTTGATGTTGTTGATGATGATGATAATAATACTGTTGTTGATGATGATAATGGTGGTCACCCGGGCCCGGTGCGGGGAGGATGTGCGCCGGTTTGATCGCCAGACGTCGCTGCTGCACTTTTGACTTCGATATTTTTGCGCGTTGCGCTTTCGGCAAGATACCCACGTGTTGTTGTAACGAAGGCATGCGAGCCATTGGATTGTGCGGTTGCTGCGGCTGCTGTTGCGGCTGTTCTTGCGGTTGCAGCGGCTGTTGTTGCGGCTGCTGATACTGAACGTGCTGCTGCTGCGGCTGCTGTGGCTGGAACTGTGACTGTTGGTACTGAACATGTTGCTGCGGCTGCTGCTGGTACTGTTGTTGCATCGAATGTTGTTGCTGGTGATGTTGCTGATGCTGCTGATGCATCGATTGTTGCTGTTGCGGGTGCGATTGTTGCTGTTGCGGGTGCAAAGGAACTAACTGATCAAGTCGATGGAGTTGATCGAAAGACGAGCTAAGTTGGGCGTTCGAGGCCGCCGCGCTCCATGCTCTGTTCCCAAACTTGCGTTGCGATCGTTTACCTTTCGTCTTTGAGGGCACTTTAACAACTGCTCCGCTAAATTCGTAGCTGTTGTTGTTAATGTCGTTGTTACCGCTACCATCGGTCTTATTGATAGCCTCTTCGCTCCCCGACGCCTTCAGCGGCATCATGGTATCTTCGCTCGAGTCATCAGAACCGTTGTGTCTGTTCTGTTCTGCCCTGATCGTCGTTGGTCCTAAAATCCTCTTATTGCAGGGCATAACTCCCGACCGCCTCAAAACTTCCGCCATTTTCACGTTTCCGGAATCTCTCAACATGTTTCGAACGCAGTGCTGCCATAAATTTGCCGAGTTTTGTCGAGCTAAAGGAATGCGAATCACGTCGCACACGCCCTCTCGGATGGCGCGAATGACAACGTCCTCTTCCTGTTGCTTCGTCGCGGCGTCTTCCTCATCGCTATTGTTAGTATTGTTGCTACTATTTTCGTTTTCGTCGTTGGTGATGGCGACGGCGGCGGCGGCGGTGGTGGTGGTGGTGGTGGTGGTGGCGGTAGTCACGTCGGCGTCGATTTTATTACTGTTATCCGCTACCGGCGAGGACGACGACGTCAAATGAATCGCTTCTAAACGATCCATGGCGTTTCCTTCTGCCTTTGCGACTAATGCTTTTGCTTCTTTTTCCGCCTTATCTGCGTCTTCGTCTCTTTGCATCAACACCACTGGAACTTTCGCGCACAATTTCCTCAAAGTCGTCTTAATCTTTGCTTTCTTCTTCTCGATGTTCGTCGTGCTCCCGCCGCCGCTGTTATCGGACCGCGGTGGACTCTTATTACTCGCGTCGTCTGAATCGTCGTCGTCGTCGCCATTCCTATTCTTCGCTTCTCCGTTACCGTTGTTCAAAACCTCAAAGCTCTTTTCGTCCTTCTTTTTCTCCCGCGCATCCGTCTCTTCCCTCAGCGCCAGCCGCATCATCCTTCCGTCCAGTAAAGCCACGTCAAAGGTTTCCTTCGACGCATCTTCCACGCACTTTTCCAGCGATTCCGATCGCGTGACTGTTCGTTTAACGAGCAAATGAATGAGGTGTTTTTTAGAAAAGGAGAAGAAAAAAGTGTGTCAATTTATTATAGCGCATACGCTCGCGCAAAGAGAGAGAGAGTTACAGGGAGAGATCGTCCTCGTCACCCACTGAGAATATCTTCTCGTCCATATCCAGAAATGATCAGATCTGATCTGCGGTAAACTCCGACCATCTTCCCGCGCGTACGTATGAATGTGAGATGTTCTCACCGCCTTGGAAACGTTCACGGACCATCCTTGCTTCTGGGGAACCTTTCTGTCCGTTTCGAGCGCGAATATGCTCATCTTTATCGCGGGAAAGCGACGCGATGATGATGATGATGAAACGAGCGGAAAAATCCAAAAAGCACGAGCGCGCGTAACCGAAATTTATAATCTAAAAATCCGCTTCGTAAACGCGCGCGTAACGACCACACGCGACGAGACGATGCGCTCACCTTCGTAACACAAGGATTCNAACACTTCTTTACTCTCCGAAAACGTCGTTTCGTCTTCCGTGACGAGGACAACCTGATGATGAGAGAACGGATATATTTGATGGTCAGAGATTGATTTTTAAACGCGGGGGGAGCAGTCCCCTCTCTCTCGATGAGACGATGATGAAGCGGAGAAAAAAAAAAACGCACCTTTAAACCTTTCGGGAACCCGGGTCGCAAACTTCGCACGAACGTCATCACGTCCGCGCCGCCCATGGCGATTGCAGACCGCGCGCCGGGCATGTTGTGTTCTTTATCTGTGTGTTATAGTGTGTGTTCGTGCGGCTCGTCTTGGAGACTCTGGTGGGAGAGTTTATCTGAAAACTTTTCGAAAGAGGCGAACGCTCTCTCCGTAGAACGAAAAATACTCTCAAAACGAGAAGATATTTCATGCGTCTCGTGACTGGATATGTGTTTCGAGAGATCTTTCCGTCAGAGAAGGCGTGGTATTGGTGCAGAAAGCAGCAGGCAAACAACACAATAAAGAAGAGAGTTGTTTGTTCTTTCTTTACTCGTTTGGGGAAAAGAAACGCCTCCTTTTCGTGGCTCTGTTTGTTTTGTCCTCAGAGAGAGAGAAGAATACACACGCATATAAAATGAGGACGACGTCGTGCACCACCACCACTTCCTACGCGTCGTGTTCTTTCCGCGTTCGACGGAAGAGGACTTCGACGAAAAGAAAATCGATTCGATTTTTCTCGACGGTATCGTCTTCGTCATCTTTCGAAAGAGATGACGACGACGACGCCGTGGCGACGATGGAGCGGAAAAGCAGCGGCGAGACGTCGACGTCCTCCTCTTTTACGATGACGACAACGAGCGTCACTTTGAGAGAAGAAGAAGAAACAAAAGCGGTGAAAACGTTCAAGATGAGACAAGGCAGGCACGCTTCGTTTTCGGCGAAAAAATCCGGCACGGTGCACGTGCTCGAGGTGTCGGATCCTTCGAGAGGGTTACGAGAATACATGAGCTTACCGGCGACGTCGTACTCTACTTTAGACGGAGAAACGGTGAAACGAATAGACGACTGCACGTTCGAGTGCACGCTAGGGACGCTCTCATTTCTTGGGTTTAAGATTACGCCGACGGTCACGGCGAAGGTGGACGTGAGGCCGAACGGCGCGGGGCCGATGATTTCAGTCGAAGAGGCGACGATTTCGGGGAGTAAGATTGTGGAAGATGCGAACGAACAGTTTCAGTTGAGTTCGGTGAACGACGTGTCGTGGTTTGATTCCGCGACGGAGGAGTTTCCGAACCAGAAAACGATTCAATCGGATACGACGGTGAGCGTGTATTTGATCGTGCCGAGGTGGTTTCCGTTTACGGTGAAGAGCACGGAGAGGACCGGGAGGTTTGTCGTGAATCAAGTGGTTGGTCAAGTTGTTCCGAGATTTTTGAAACAGTTGAAAGCGGATTACGAGGTGTGGAGTTTAGGGGACGATTCGAGGAAAGCCGTGTGTGAGGGCGGGTTGTTTGACGTCGATCAATCGAAAAGCAATCCGGAGATGTGCGACGTATCTTCAAAGGAAGAAGACGAACAGGATTGAGAGATCGTTAGTATTTTTCACGAAAGTGAATTTAAGATGTTTTAATATTGACATTATTATTATTTGCGGCAGCGGCGTGTGCATTGTAAAACTTGAATAATAATAAGGTGTCGTTACGTTCTTTCTTCTTCTTTAACTTCTTCGACGATATCGACCGCGGCGTTGACCGCGTCCAATCGCGACCAGTTTCCGTGCTTGTCGACTTCAAACGACGCCGCGCTCGTACTAATATTCTTGTTCTCCCCATCAATTTTTTGAACGAGATACAACGCATATATAAAACTCAGCCTACGAAAGGCGAGCGAGGAAACGTAGAGGATGTACGCTTGGAAAACGAGCATGCAACTATCCGCGATCGCTTCTACTCTCGATTTTTGAAACGCTTCTCCTCCCATGGAATATAAACTCGCGTACGCTTTCGACCAAAACAAAAGAGCAAACAAATTACACACCTGTTCCGCGTGATTCACAGACGATACCGTCTGTTCGCGCACCTGGTTTGCCGTTTGTCTCAAAAGTATCGCGTGTAACACGCATAAAACCGCGTTGCCTATAAACTCTACTTTTCGTCTCGAAATCATAACCGCGATAAAATACGCCGAAGAAACTAACGGCGCGTACGCGAGCGTCTTCAAACGTCTCCGCTTTTCGGCGCAGTCCTCGGTTTCCGCTAACGAACAGTCGCGTTCCATCGCATCGCTCGCGGGAACGAATATCGATTCAAAGTAATCGATCGCTTTTACGAGCATTTATATTTTCAAGTGTATTATTATTCGCGAGAGAAGGAAGAAAAAAGAAAACAAAGGAGAGAGAGAGAGAGATCTGAGCGTTTTTTTTCTTTTTGGCTCAGAAACCTAACAACGTAGTGCTAATCAAAAGTTCACGCGCGCACTCCGCGCGCCATGAATTCAGAGAACACCATTCACCTTGTCATCATCATCGCCAAGAAGAAACGAGAACTCTCATTCGTGACTCGCTCTCTCTCTCTCTCTCTCTGTTCACTCTCTCTCTCTCTGTGTTCTTGTTGTTGTTGTTTGTTTTCACTTTTCACCCACAAAAGTGGGCGTTAGATACAAAAATAAAAACTCTCTTCCCTCCTCTCTCTCTCTCGTTTTTGGACGAAAGTATACGCTCATCATCGGCTCAAATGCTACAATTGTGTAATCAAAGGACTCCACGAGTACTTCATAAGGGTAGAGACCTGTTTTTTTGTCATCATCGCCGCGCGTTGTCTCTTCTTCGTC
>JGI20151J14362_10000993_pt1 | contig 20743 bp, 20 predicted proteins | sample COG_01_FD_14362 | JGI IMG/M metagenome (IMG submission 14362)
GTATGGGTGGTATGGGTGGTATGGGTGGTATGGGTGGTATGATGTAACCAAATATCATTTGATATTTAAAAAAGGTCTCTTGCGAGGCCTTTTTTTTTGCTACTACAAACCATTTCATAATTTTTATGTTTCAATAGTTTTAGCATTCTAATAAAGAAAATAATTCACAAACTTCCCTCGTTAATAGCAAAATGAAAAATAAATGATGTAGCATATGGGCATGAACGATCTCACTATAAATAAGCAGCAGGGCCAGGAACTAAATCTGAAGCAACAAGAAGCAGTTACCCTCTCGGATCAATCAGCCCTCATTTTAGCTGGGGCTGGAAGTGGAAAAACCAAGGTGTTAACTTCCCGTTTTGCTTGGCTTATACAAAATCAAATTGCTAGTCCTGGTGGAATTCTAGCTGTAACCTTCACGAATAAAGCAGCAAAAGAAATGTTGGTAAGGATATCTGCTCAACTGCCTATAAATCCAAGAGGTATGTGGGTAGGAACGTTTCATGGTCTTTGTAATCGATTTTTAAAAAAACACTACCAAGATGCCAGCCTTCCACAGATATTTCAAATTCTTGATAGTGCAGATCAAAAGTCTGCAATAAAAAGAGTTATGAAGAAAATGAATATTGATGAGGACTTTCTTCCATCAAAAGAAGTGCTGTATTTTATTAATGGCAATAAAGAAGAAGGAGTTAGGTCAAATGCTTATAAGGCTTTTGATGATATTTCTGAAAAAAAAAATGCAATCTATAAAGCCTATGAAGACCAATGTCTGAAGGAAGGTGTGGTAGATTTTGCAGAACTCTTACTGCGTTGTTTAGAATTATTTCAAAATAAACCGATGATACGAGAGCATTATCAATCTATTTTTAAGCATATACTTGTTGATGAGTTTCAAGATACTAGCAAATTACAATATGAATGGCTTAAGCTTCTGACTGCAAAAAATAGCTTTATCTTTGCTGTAGGTGATGATGATCAGTCTATATATGGATTCCGAGGTGCCAGACCAGGCAATATGAAGGATCTTCAAAAAGACTTTAAAATCAATAACATCATCAAGCTTGAGCAAAATTATCGATCAAAAAATAATATTCTAAATGCCGCTAATGCCATTATTGAAAATAATGCTGATCGGTTGGGGAAGAATTTATGGTCCGAAGCTGGAGATGGGGATTTAATTCGTCAATATAATGCGCTTGATGATCGATTTGAAACAAGCTATATTTTAGACGAAATAAAAGGCCTACATCGAGCAGGCTCTCGTTACGATCAAATTGCTATCTTATACAGAAATAATGCTCAATCTCGCGTAATTGAAATGGCAATGGTGTCAAATAATATTCCCTACCGAGTATATGGTGGGCTTCGCTTTTTTGAAAGAGCTGAGATTAAAAGTTCTTTAGCCTACCTTAGGCTGATCACCAATAAAAAAGATGATACCGCATTTCTTAGAATTATTAATTTTCCTCCAAGAGGTATTGGTGCAAAAGCTCTTGAGCTAATTCAGGATGTTGCTAATGCTGAGAAAATCTCATTGTGGCAATCAGCGGAAAAGGTCGAGTCAGAAAATAAAAATACCAAGATATCTTTCTTTGTCCATCTCATAAGGCATATTGAAGATCAAATAGAAGGGAATAATATTGACGAATCTATCGACTTTATTAATTCATACTCAACACTCAAGGATCATTACGGAAAGGATAAAGATGGAAGTTCACGGATAGAAAACCTTGACGAATTAGTTTCAGCCGCTAAAGCATACATAAATGAATTTCGTGAAGAGAATACAGAAAATGAGAGTGGGTACAGTAAGGCGTCAATATTATCCGACTTTTTAGACTTTACATCACTTGAAAGTGGAGAATTACAAGCCTCAGCAGGTGATGATGCATTACAGTTGATGACTATACATTCCTCAAAAGGCCTGGAATTTGATACAGTTTTTATAACTGGGTTAGAGGAAGGTTTGTGTCCTCACGAGCGAAGTCTTTCAGAGAACAACGGGCTTGAAGAAGAGCGAAGGCTTATGTATGTGGCCGTAACGAGAGCAAGGAAAAAGTTATATCTAACTCTTGCTCAATCTAGACTAACTTATGGACAAACGATGTATAACTTACCATCACGATTTCTTGATGAAATTCCCAACGAACTCATGAAAAGAATTAATGCTCCAAAAAAATCTTTTGCTATTTCTACCGCAAAAATTGCTACTCATTCTGAAACAAAGCATGCATGGAAAATTGGTGCTGCCGTAGAGCATGCTAAGTTTGGAGTGGGGATTGTTACTGGTTATGAAGGCAACGAAAACGATTTAAGGGTACAAATTAATTTCCATAGTTATGGTGTCAAATGGCTTGCGATGGAATATGCAAAGTTAGCTGAAATCTAAAAAAAGATTACTTAAAAATTTCCTTAAATGTTACACATTGCATTGCAAACGTTAAAGACATAAAGGCAGCCATTGCAATGATAAGGGCAAAGCTCAGTATCAGCGAAATAAATCCGGAAGTAGATGAACCAATAAATGCAAATGAAATAAGAAGCATGCTACATAGAAAGCATAAAAAAATAATAATTAATCCAAGTGTAATTGGAACAAAAAACATTAGACAGGCAGCAAAGCTTGACTTAATAGCCTTAAAAAAACCATACCCTTTGAAGGCAATAAGGAGTGGGGCGAACCAAGTCATCATCATGAATGGTATGGCCATAACAATAATTTTATAAATTATTCCTGAAAAATCATCGAGCATAAAATTATAGTCAGGAGTGCCTTTTGAGAGCTCAATAAGTGAAGCTATATCAGCACCGATTAATCCACTTAATATCACCGCGTACATAAATGAAAATAAGCCTACCTTTAAAATATCAGGAATCTTTGGCTTAATTATTTCTAACGGTTTTTGCGAGTCAAATGCCTCTTCTTGAGAAAGTTTTTGGTAATAAAAAATGATGTATATGGTAATAAACGGCCAAATAAAGACTGCAAATAAACCAAGAGATTGCATGCCTGGTATGGCGGGCAATATCATATAAAGAGTCAGATAAAGCATACCAAAAAATAATGATATTTTAAATGAGTGCTTTACAAGATAAACACTCTCAAGAACCCATTTGCTTGCTTTTATGAAAGTGCTTTTCATTTGATATGGAGAGCCTGTCTTTTTAATAAGATACTTTTAAAGTGATTAGGGTCTTTGGTTGTTATATCTTTGCCCTGCCTAATATTAAAAAAATCATAAAGCCTCGAAACCCAAAATCTCAAAGCTGCAAGTCTTAGAAAAATAGGCAGTGCTTCAACCTCTATATTTTCAAGATTTCTTACAGACTCGTATCCTTTTATCAATTCTTCCATATGATTATCTTGAATATCTCCTGCACTGTTTATACACCAATCGTTTGCAGTGATGGCGATATCATAAATATACTTATCGTTACAGGCATAATAGAAGTCAATCATTCCTGAGATTTGATCGTTATCAAAAAGAATATTGTCCTTAAATAGATCGGCATGAATCATTCCTTCAGGCAGTGGGCTCGAACTATATTTTCTCTGGAAAGAGCATTCATCTTCTATAATATCCCTGTCTTCCTTAGGAAGATCCTTTGCCATTAAGAGGCTTGACTCCTCTATCCAATCCAAACCTCTACTATTAGCTTTTTTTTGAGGAAATTCTGTGGCTTTACAGTGAAGATGTGCAAGCGCCCTCCCAACTTGGTAGCAATCCCCTTGCTTTACTATTTTTCTTTCCGAGCCACCCAAAAAAGAAACAAGAAGAGCTGGTTTATTCTTTAGAAATGAAATGCAGGATTGGCTTTTATTCTTAATTGGAAGAGGACACCTCAGTTGTCGATCTGCAAGGTGGGTCATTAAATCTAAATAAAATGGTAGTTCATCTCTAGTTGAATCTTCAAAAATCGTTAAAATGTATTTTGCTGTTTTGGTAGCAACTAAATAATTGGTGTTTGTAACCCCTGAAGATATTCCCTGAAAACTTTCAAGGGCTCCTAGATTATATCCATTCAGCCATACCTTTAACTCATCAAAACTAATCGAAGTAAAAACAGCCATTTAAGTTTTAATTATCTAGAAAGATAAAATAACCCACTGTGGAACAATGGCAAATTCTAGTGAGTTATAACGAATCCAATCTGCCCCTGATGTATTTTTGTACAAATAATAAGAAGGCATATTATCAGGGGTTACTTTCATCATATATAGCTGGCCGTTAACGCGATACTCTTCAATAAACTCACCATCTTTCTTTTTAATTGTAATTTCTGGCTCACCCTCATAGCCAGATTCATAGTTAATTACTGGTGGTGGTGGAATATCGTCCAATACATCAGTGTCTTCTGCAAAACTTATGTTCGTAATGCTCACGCAAGCCATTAAACAAACTAGCCAAAACAAATTTTTCATGATTATTCCTTGATTGTGTACCCTAGATTCTAACAAAATCAGGCTAACTCAGTAACTTAAATTAATAAAAATTTTAATAGGAAATAATAAATACTATTTACTGTATTAGTTGTTAAAATTTGTTTTATGAAAACTCTTCTTCTAGTAGATGGATCCTCCTACCTTTATAGAGCCTTCCATGCAATGCCTGACTTTAGAAATAAGGATGGCGAACCCACCGGGGTAATTTATGGAGTGCTTAATATGCTTAGAAATATTCATAAACAATACCCTTCCGACTACAGTGTTTGTATCTTCGATGCAAAAGGTAAAACTTTTAGAAATGATATTTATACCGAGTATAAAGCTAATAGACCAAGTATGCCTGATGACTTAGCTTGTCAGATAGAACCTTTAAAGGAGGCTATAAATGCAATGGGTTGGCCTATGCTTATTGAGTCAGGAGTAGAGGCTGACGATGTGATTGGAACATTAACCCAACAAGCAAATAGCCACAATATTAAAGTCGTTATATCTACAGGCGATAAAGATCTTGCTCAGCTAGTAAATGAACATACCGTTCTCATCAACACTATGACTAACGAGCTTTTAGATATTGATGGGGTCAAGAATAAATTCGGTGTTCCTCCACAGCTTATAATTGATTATCTATCCATTATTGGGGATAAAGCAGANAACGTTCCTGGCGTAGAAAAAGTAGGGCCAAAAACTGCATTAAAATGGCTTGAAGAATATGGAGACCTTAAAAGTATCATAGGCAATGCCGATAAGTTTACTGGTGTTGTTGGAAATAATTTGAGGCAAGCTCTAGCCTGGCTCCCAACAGCAAAAGAATTAATTACCATCAAGTGTGATGTAAAAATTAATTACTCCTGGAGTGACTTTGAAAAAAAAGATCAAGATAATATAGCGCTGTCTAATCTTTACCAGAAATACAATTTTTCAAGCTGGCTCAGAGATATGAGCACTCAAATAGAACATTCTTCGGAAGAACATAATTCGCCCCTAGTAAACCCAAAAGCCGATTTTATTAATACAAAAGAATACCAGCTTATAAATACAAAACATGATTTAGCGCTTTGGATCAACAGCATAAAAGAAGAAAAATTTTTCTCAATAGATACAGAAACCAACTCATTGAATACTATGAAAGCAGAGCTTGTTGGCATATCACTTTGCATTAATCCTGGAAGGGCTTGTTACATACCTCTCTGCCACAAAAACAGCTCGGTAGATCAATTGAGTCTGGCGACTGTTCTTGAAGAACTTAAGCCCATACTGGAAGACTCTTCTATCAAAAAGCTTGGCCAAAATCTTAAGTATGATGCTCATATTTTTCTGAACTATGGAATTGAAATTAATGGTATTTCGGATGACACAATGCTTATGAGCTACGTAATCGAAAGCAATCAAAATCATGGTATGGATAAACTAAGCGCTAAATATCTCGGCCATAACTGTAAAAGCTATGAGTCGCTTGTAGGAAAAGGAGTGAATCAGTTAACCTTTGACCAAGTCAGTGTTGAGGATGCTGTACCTTATGCTGCTGAGGATGCCGATGTTACTTTGCAGCTATACCTGGCAATGAAAGAAACGCTTGATAGCAACCCATCTCTTTTACGAGTGTATAAAGATATTGAAATACCAGCTATGAAAGCATTAATTCATATTGAAAGAAATGGTGTCTTAATAGATCCAAAAATATTAGGTCATCAAAGCAAAGTAATTGGGGAAGAATTATTATTGTTAGAGGAGAAGGCTTTTGACTTAGCAGGACAGCCCTTTAATCTTTCGTCACCTAAGCAGCTTCAAGAAATATTATTTGAAAAGCTTGGGATAAAACCCCTCAAAAAAACCCCTAGCGGTACCCCATCAACTAGCGAGGAAGTCCTTAGTGAGCTAGCTCTTAACTACCCTCTTCCTAAGCTTATTCTTGAATATCGTAGTCTGGCTAAACTAAAGTCTACTTACACAGACAAGCTACCAAAAATGATTAACGAAAGTTCAGGGAGAGTTCATACCAGCTATAACCAAGCAATCGCAATAACAGGGAGACTGGCAAGCTCTGATCCAAATTTACAAAATATTCCTATAAGAACAGTAGAAGGAAGAAAGGTAAGGGAAGCTTTTATAGCTCCAGATGGCAGTAAAATATTGTCGGCTGACTACTCGCAAATTGAGTTAAGAATTATGGCGCATCTGTCAAAAGATAAGAGGTTGGTTGCCGCATTCAAAAATAATGAAGATATACATACTATTACCGCAGGAGAGATATTTAATATTAATAATAGTGCAGTAAGCTCAGAACAACGTCGGTACGCTAAAGTCATTAACTTCGGATTGATCTATGGGATGGGAGTTTACGGGTTGGCTAAAAACCTTAATATAGAACGGGCAGCAGCTCAAAATTATATAGAGAGATATTTTTCTAAGTATCCTTCAGTCAGAGAGTATATGGAAGACACCAAACAAGATGCTAGAAAAAATGGATATGTTGAGACACACTTTGGTCGAAGGCTCTGGGTTCCAGAAATAAATGGTTCAAACGGTATGCAAAGAGCTGGAGCAGAGAGAGCTGCTATCAATGGGCCATGCAGGGTACAGCAGCAGACCTTATAAAGATGGCAATGGTCGGGGTTAAGACCTGGTTAGATGGACAACGTCATCTCAAAGGGAAAATGATTATGCAGGTTCACGATGAACTGGTTTTCGAGGTTCCCGATACCGAAGTAACAGAGTTTAAAGAAAATATAAAAAGGATTATGGAGAATGTGGCGCAAATGGATGTACCTCTTATTGTAGACCTAGGAGAAGGGAAAAACTGGGAGCAGGCGCACTAAATGAAAAAAAAGATTCATGGGATTATTGTCGGGGATGAAATCTTGTCTGGAAAAAGACAGGACAAACATTTGCATTACTTAGCAAAAACATTGAATAGCAAAGGCCTAAGTTTAAATAAAGTAGATTATGTATCGGATGATTTAAGGGATATATCAAAAACAATACAAAAGAAACTAAATTGCATTGTTTTTTGTTTTGGTGGGATTGGGGCAACGCCAGATGACTGCACAAGGCAGGCAGCGGCAAAAGCTCATCAAAGAGAGTTAGCACAACACCCAGAGGCCCTTCAACTAATTATTGATCAATTTGGTGTTGATGCTTATCCAAAGAGAGTGTTAATGTCAGAGATTCCTGTTGGTGCAAATATTATTCCAAATGAGATAAATAACATACCAGGCTTTTCGGTTGGGGAGCACTACTTCATGCCCGGTTTTCCTGAAATGTCATGGCCGATGGTTCAGTGGGTATTGGAAAAGTATTATTCCAATATAACAAAAGACCAACTTATTGACCTATCAATATGGATCGATGATGTTCCTGAAAGCAAATTAATTGATCTAATGAATAATGTAAAAAATGATAATCCAGAAGTAAAAATTTATAGCCTACCCAAGTTAAAACCAAAAATAACTATTGAATTAGGTGTTAAGGGAGATAACGATCATGTTTACAGTGCTATGGAACAGATTAAGCAAGGTTTAGTCGATTTGAATTATCAGTGGAATGTTTAGTAATCAACCCAAATTAAACTATGCCAATTTTACTTTTGATTATAAAATAGGCAGCTATTTAAATAGTTAGTATTTTTTTAATGAAAATAAGCAATCTTAGTATTAAAAACAATCTTTTTTTAGCGCCAATGGCAGGGGTTACGGACCGGCCTTTTAGAATGCTTTGTAAGAGCTTTGGGGCTGGAGTTGCTGTAAGCGAAATGGTGACATCGAACTCACTCTTATATGGTAGTGAGAAAACAAAGAGAAGAGCAAATCACGAAGGTGAAGTAGACCCAATATCGGTTCAGATAGCTGGGGCTGATCCAAAAATGATGGCTGATGCAGCAAAATATAACAGAGATAGAGGCGCTCAAATAATAGATATAAACATGGGATGCCCTGCAAAAAAAATATGCAATGTTATGGCTGGTTCTGCCCTACTAAAACATGAACAATTGGTTGATGATATTTTGCAAGCAGTAGTTGGTGCTGTGGATATTCCAGTTACACTTAAAATTAGAACTGGCTGGGACAGAGAGAATCGAAATGCAATCAAAATTGCTCAAATAGCCGAGGAAGCAGGGATAAAAGCACTCGCTATTCATGGAAGAACCCGAGCATGTCTCTATAGGGGTGATGCGAGTATGACACCATTGCAGAAGTAAAACAAAATATTAATATTCCTGTTATCGCTAACGGCGATATAATCTCTCCTGAAAAAGCTCAATATGTTCTTAATTATACAAAAGCCGATGCGGTAATGATTGGAAGAGCTGCTCAAGGTAGGCCATGGATTTTTAGAGAGATAGAACATTTCCTAGAAACTGGCTCTCACCACCCCCTCCCTACGATCAACGAAATTCAAAAAACTACTATCAAGCATGTGCTGGATTTGTACGATTTTTATGGAGAAGAAACAGGATTAAGAGTAGCAAGGAAGCATATATCCTGGTACACAAAAGGACTAAAAAAATCGGCTCAATTTAGATCCGACATGAATAGTTTAGAAAATTGTAATGATCAGATAAATGCTATTAATAACTACTTTGAATCCCTGAAAGAGTTCTCTAATTTTATCCCATACGAGGAAGGAAGTAGTGTAAGTGAGGCATTACTAGCTTAATGAATAAAGTTAATTTATCTGATAATATTGAAATGCTACTTGATCAATACTTTACTGATCTTGCAGGCGAGTCTCCTGGGAACCTCTATAACCTTGTTGTTTCTAACGTAGAAAAGCCTCTTTTGTTGTATGTAATGAATTATGCAGAAGGCAATCAAAGTAAAGCTGCTGAAATTCTTGGCTTAAACAGAAATACCCTTAGAAAAAAATTGAAAACCCATAATATAGACATCTAAAATAAATGATAAAAATAAAAAGAGCTCTTATCAGCGTTTCTGACAAACGGCATGTATTGGAATTAGCTAAAGTCCTGACACAACTTAACATCGAAATATTATCAACTGGTGGTACAGCCAAACTGATCCGGGATGAGGGTTATGCTGTTATTGAGGTATCTGAGTACACAAAATTTCCAGAAATGTTGAATGGAAGAGTAAAGACTCTTCACCCAATCATTTATGGGGGTATTTTGGCGGTGAGGGATAACCATGAGCATGTTCAGACTATGGAAAAACATAATATTCCTGAAATAGATTTGGTGGTAGTCAATTTATATCCGTTTGAGGAGACCATTAAAAATCCAAACTGCACACTTGAAGAGGCAATTGAGAATATTGATATTGGTGGCCCTACAATGGTCAGAGCTGCTGCAAAAAATTATAAGTCCGTGGCAATATTAACAAACCCATCAGATTACTCATTATTAACTGAGCAATTAATTAAAAACAATGGCATGCTAGAAGAGGACTTGCTTTTTACTTTGTCAAAAAAAGCATTTTTACATACTGCTCACTATGATGCGGCTATTAGTGCCTATTTAAACAATAATGTTACGGAAGATTTTCCCGAAACCATGATTCAGGTAATGCATAAGAGCTTAGATATGCGTTATGGTGAAAACCCTCATCAAAAAGCTGCATTTTATAAAGAACAAAATATTAAAGAATCTAGTCTCTCAAATTTCACGCAAATCCAAGGAAAAGAACTTTCTTTCAACAATCTTAACGACTCAGACAACGCATGGGAGTGTGTTAAAAGCTTTGTGGATCCAACTTGTGTAATAGTAAAGCATGCTAATCCATGTGGCGTGTGTTCTTCTGAAAGCATTGATAAAGCATATTTAGGGGCTTTTACAACAGACCCCACGTCTGCTTTTGGTGGCATTATTGCATTCAATAAGAGTATAGATGCTATAACTGCATCCTCTATTATAAAGCAATTCGTTGAAGTGATAATTGCCCCTGAGTTTTCCCCAGAGGCCCTCAAAATATTCAAAACAAAAGAAAACGTAAGGCTTTTAAGAGTGCCAATTGGCTCTAACAAAGACTCCCTAGATTTTAAAAAAATTGGAGGGGGGTGGCTTGTACAATCTGAAGACAGCTACGATATTAATATTAATAAGTGCGAGGTGGTATCGAAGAAAAAGCCGACGGAGAAACAATTAATTGATATGGCGTTCGCTTGGAAAATTGCTCAATACGTTAAGTCGAATGCAATAGTTTTTTGTAGAAACAGTCAAACCATAGGCGTTGGAGCGGGACAAATGAGCAGGATAGATAGTACAAAAATAGCTGCTATCAAGGCACAACATGCGGGCTTAAGTATTAAAGGAAGTGTCGTGGCGTCTGACGCATTTTTTCCTTTTCGGGATGGTGTTGATGAGCTTGCAAGCCATGGTGCTCAATGTGTAATACAACCAGGAGGAAGCATGCGAGACCAAGAGGTTATAGATGCTGCTGACGAGCATGGGTTAGTAATGCTTTTTACCAAAATTCGACATTTTAAGCACTAAAATATGATTGCACTTATTATAGGTAATGGTGGAAGAGAACACGCTCTGGCGTGGAAAATTTCTCAAGCGCCGAATGTTTCAAAAGTTTATGTGGCGCCTGGTAATGGAGGCACTGCAACAGCTGACAGTATAATAGAAAATATCGATTTGATTGAATTTGATGACCTAGTTAAGTTTGCCAAGGAAAAGAGGGTTGATTTAACTATAGTTGGCCCAGAAATCCCATTATCGAATGGGCTTGTTGATTACTTTCAAAAAAATGGGCTAAAAATTTTTGGGCCAACTCAAAAAGCAGCACAACTAGAAAGCTCAAAAGATTTTGCTAAAAAATTTATGGTGAAGCATGGTATTCCGACTGCCGAGCATCAAACTTTTAGTGACATACAATTGGCGCATGATTATGTGGAATTAAAAGGGGCTCCAATTGTTATCAAGGCCGACGGATTGGCTGCTGGAAAAGGGGTAGTGGTTGCCCTAACGTTGAAAGAAGCTCATGATGCTATCGACTCTATGTTAAGTAAGAATATTTTTGGTGATGCTGGTGCACAAGTCGTTATCGAAGAGTTTTTAGATGGGGAAGAAGTCAGTTTTATAGCTATTTGTGATGGCGAGACTGTATTACCATTAGCCTCAAGCCAAGATCATAAAAGACTTCAGGATGATGACTTAGGTCCTAACACAGGTGGCATGGGTGCTTACTCACCTGCCCCAATCGTCACAGATGAAATGCATGAACAGATAATGAAGCAAGTGATCACTCCAACCATCGAAGGTATGAAAAAAGACGGCGTAATCTTTAAAGGGTTTTTATATGCTGGACTAATGATTAATGCAGATAAGCAAATCAAGACTCTTGAATTTAATTGTAGAATGGGTGATCCTGAAACACAACCAATACTTTTTAGGCTTAAAAGTAATTTATATGACATTCTACTTGCTGCTACAGATAATAACTTATCTGATTTTACTGCTGAATGGGAAGATGTCTACTCGATTACTGTAGTTATGGCATCTCATAACTATCCAAGCAAACCAAGACTAAACGATGAAATACATATTCCTTTAATGGTAAACGAAAACTGTTTTATTTTTCATGCAGGCACTAAACTCAAAGATAATAAAACTCTTACTTCTGGAGGTCGTGTCTTAGGAGTAACCGCAAAAGCTAAATCTCTTCAGGAAGCAAAAAATATAGTTTATAAATTTATACAAGATATAAAATTTGATGGGGCGCAATTTCGCAAAGATATAGGCAAAAAAGCCTTAGATAATTATGACTCTATCAAATCCAGTTGATCGGGAGCTAGTAAAACAATATCTTATCGACCTACAAGGTAAGGTAGTAGAAACGATAGAAATCGTTGATGGTACGAATTTCCTTAATGATACGTGGCAAAGAAAAGAAGGTGGTGGTGGTACCACTTGTATTATGGAAAAGGGTAATATCTTCGAAAGAGCAGGCGTGGGATTTTCCCATGTTATTGGCTCAAAGCTTCCAAAATCTGCAACTGATGCTCACCCAGAAGTTGCAAATCGAAGATGGGAGGCGATGGGTGTTTCTTTAGTTTTTCATCCTGATAATCCCTTCATTCCAACGATCCATATGAATATCCGCTTCTTTATTGCCTCAAAAGAAGGCGAAGAGGATATATGGTGGTTTGGTGGTGGTATGGATTTAACTCCATACTATGGTTTTCTAGAAGATGTTACTCACTTCCATCAAACAATAAAAAATGCTATTGATCCTTTTGGCGCAGAATTGTATAAAAAATTCAAAGATCAGTGTGATGATTATTTTTACCTAAAACACAGAGAAGAACCCCGAGGTGTAGGAGGTATATTTTTTGATGACTACAATACTGACAGTTTTTTTGGTTCATTTGAACTTATCAAAGCCGTTGGGGACAATCTTCTCAATGCCTATTTGCCCATTGTACAAAAAAGAAAAAAAAATAACTTTAGTGAAAAACAAAAAGACTTCCAATTATATAGGCGGAGTAGGTATGTGGAGTTCAATCTTCTTCAAGATCGAGGAACTCTCTTTGGCATTCAGTCTAAAGGAAGGGTAGAGTCAATCCTAATGTCGATGCCACCGTTGGTCAAATGGTCTTATGACTGGAGTCCAGATTCTGGTAGTGAGGAAGAAAAACTTTATAAGGAATTTTTGGTTAGAAAAAATTGGATTGCTAACTAACTTAACGGTCTAAATTTAGTATCCATTCAACCATTAGGCCGAGGTCTTTCTCTGTAATTTTTGGATGGGAAATCATTGGTATATCTCCCCAATTACCACTTCCCCCATTTTTTATTTTACCCATCAAATTCCTCTTAGTAGCCTCGGATATACGATACTTAGCGGAAATCTCTTTAAATGATGGGCCTAGAACACGAAGCTTGATACTGTGACATGCAAAGCAACCATTTTTTTGAGCTAATTTTTTCCCTTCTTCAGCTGAAATAAAGCCTGGAACACATAGAAAAGTAATTGTAAGTAGTAGAATTAATTTTTTCATTTTTTAAATTATCATGCAGATAATGTATTAGTTACTAAATTTATTTAAAAGTTCATAGCTATTTTTCTTTAACATACAGAAAGCTTAATCTGCTGTTTAAAAAATTTAATGTGGCTTAAATGGTAGCTATCTTTTTTTATTATCGCTGAATTTAATATTCTTGTACTGAATACTCTGTGGCAATACTATGGGATAGGGTAGGGTAAATAACAACAGAATTTTCATGTAGGTTTGCAGTTTCAACACAAACCATTCTTCTCCATTCGTCTTTTTCTCCCATATCTCCCATTTTTTTTGCAATTTCTTCCCATGGTGTCCATACCACGGTTGAATTACTATTAGATTTCTTCACAGTAATCACACGATTAAATATCTCATCTTCAATGTAGCAATCATTGCTGGTATTAGAATAAACACGATCAAAAGCACCATCAAAACTTATAGAGCTTTTTTGAATTTCCCTATTAAAATTCTCAAACTTATCGGTATAAACTGCATTCTCGAGCCCGGTAATTTTAATATTTTTAATATCAGAAATATAAAAATAGGTATGGTATCCCTCACTAATTGTAAATGGGTTGTTAGATAGATTTGTCGTCTTAAGGTTTAAATAAAGGGTATCTCCAACAATAATTGTTAGCTCTAGCTCATAATTGTAGGTTAATTGTTTTAGGGCTTCGGGTGTAGGAAGCATTTTTAAAGTTACTTTTGTAGCACCATTCTTAAGTTGAGTGGTTTTCTCTAATTTCCATGGTATGACTCTTGCGAAGCCATGGTTACAGTAAGTGCCATCTGTTGGGTGTTGTCCAAACCAAGGCCAACAAATTGGCACCCCCCCTCTAATTGAACGTCCCTTTTCATACCTACTATTAGAGGATAGCCACAGTACATCTTGGGCTGAAGATTTTGGCCTCCACCATACAACGTGTCCACCTTGAAGTGCAATTTTAGCAATAGCAAAATTATTCTGTATCTCGATAAATTCCAGACCGCTACTATCTTTTGTAACTTTCATTGCCTCAGTGGTCATTGAGCTTCCTTACTTCGATTTGGCTTATATCACGAACAGCTCCTTTTGCAGCACTGGTCGTCGTCATCGCGTAAGCTCTAAGAGCGTCTGTAACCCTTCTTATTCTTGGTTTTGGTTGCCATGCGTTCTCCTTCTTATTCATTTCTTCCCTTCTTTTTAATAGATCTTCATCGCTTAATTCAACATTAATTTTTCTGTTTGGAATATCAATGCTTATTGTGTCACCCTCTTTAACTAGAGCAATGGCTCCACCTTCAGCTGCTTCAGGGGAGACATGGCCTATGCTAAGCCCTGATGTTCCCCCTGAAAATCTTCCGTCTGTTAACAAAGCGCATGACTTACCTAAGCCTTTAGACTTTAAATAAGCTGTGGGATAAAGCATTTCTTGCATACCTGGCCCACCTTTGGGTCCCTCATAAGTAATGAGCACGATGTCACCTTGGACAATCTCATCTCCTAAAATTGACTCCACTGCAGCATCTTGAGACTCAAAGAGCCTAACCCTTCCTTTGAACTTCCAAATCTCCTCATCTACTCCAGCTGTTTTTACAATGCAGCCCTCTTTTGCAATATTACCGTACAAGATAGCTAGCCCACCATCTTGGCTATATGCATTATCTTTGCTTCTAATACAACCGGCCTTCCTATCCAAATCCAAAGATGGCCACAACTTTTCCTGACTAAAAGCTTCAGTTGTACGAATTCCTCCGGGAGCAGCTAAATAAAAATCTTTTACTGAATCTTCTTTGGTTGTAACGATATCCCAATGATCTATAGCTTTGCCAAGTGTTTCATTATGGACACAAAAAACATTTTCGTGAATAATTTTTGCACGTTTTAATTCACCCAAAATACCATAAACACCTCCGGCACGATGAACATCCTCCATATGATATTTTGGTGTGGCTGGTGCAACTTTTGCTAAGCATGGAACATTACGAGATATACGGTCTATGTCTTGCATAGTGAAATCTACTTCCGCTTCTTTTGCAGCTGCCAATAAGTGCAAGACGGTGTTTGTCGAACCTCCCATTGATACGTCTAGACTCATGGCGTTCTCAAAGGCTTGTTTTGTTGCTATATTTCTTGGGAGAAAACGTTCCTCATCATTCTCGTAGTATTTTTTAGTAATTTCAACAATTTTCTTTCCTGCTTCTAAAAACAATGCTTTTCTACTTTTATGGGTTGCGAGTGTGCTTCCGTTTCCAGGTAAACTTAAGCCAAGCGCCTCAGTTAAACAGTTCATGGAGTTCGCCGTAAACATCCCAGAACAAGAGCCACAAGTTGGACATGCCGATTCTTCGATCTCTTTTAATTCTTCATCAGACACACTCATATCGCCTGCACTAATCATGGGTGAAACTAGATCAATTTTTTGTACTTTATCTCCCCAATTAACTTTACCCGCTTCCATAGGTCCGCCCGAAACAAAAATTACAGGAATATTTATTCGCATTGCAGCCATTAACATACCTGGTGTGATTTTGTCACAATTAGAAATGCATACCATTGCATCAGCCCAATGAGCGTTAACCATATATTCAACACTATCAGCAATTAAATCTCGGCTGGGAAGACTGTAAAGCATACCATCGTGCCCCATAGCAATTCCATCATCAACAGCTATGGTGTTAAACTCCTTAGCAACACCTCCGCTCCTCTCAATTTCTCTGGCTACTAACTGCCCCATATCTTTTAAGTGGACATGTCCAGGAACAAATTGCGTGAAGGAATTTACAACAGCAATAATAGGTTTATCAAAATCCCCTTCAGTCATACCGGTAGCACGCCAAAGAGCTCTGGCGCCAGCCTGATTTCTTCCATGAGTAGTTGTTCTTGATCTATATATTGGCATTAAGCTATCCTTATTAAAAAAATTGACTATATTTAACTTATAATTCCAGTTATGTTAATTCACCCTCAAATTGATCCAGTTGCTTTAGGCATTGGTCCTTTAAAAATTCATTGGTATGGACTAATGTACTTTATTGGCTTCCTAAGCTTTATTCACTTAGGTAAAAAACAAATTATCAATAGGCATTGGTTTAACCTAAATGAAAAGATACTAGATGATACCTTTTTCTTTGGGGCAATTGGCGTCATCCTTGGCGGAAGACTTGGTTACGTTTTATTTTATCAGCCTTTGTATTATTTTACACATCCCGATGAAATATTTGCATTTTGGCAGGGTGGGATGTCATTTCATGGTGGGCTGATCGGAGTTCTGCTTGGCATATATTGGACAACGCGAAAACATAACACCAAATGGCTTCATACGATGGATTTTATTGCGCCCTTAGTTCCATTGGGCCTTTTTTTTGGTCGTATTGGTAACTTTATAAACCAAGAATTATGGGGAAGACCAACAGACCTACCTTGGGGAATGATTTTTCCGGTTATCGATAGTGTACCAAGACATCCTTCACAAATATACGAAGCAATGCTTGAAGGAATCATCCTTTTTACTATCCTATGGATATTTTCTTCTGAGGAGAGGAAGATTGGTCAGACTTCCGGGCTCTTTCTATTGCTTTACGGTGTGTTTAGATTTGGTATTGAGTTTACAAGAGAGCCTGATAGATTTCTAGGACTTTTGTTCTTAAACCTAACTATGGGGCAAATTTTATGTTTACCAATGATTGGGATTGGTATTTATATTTTTCTTAAAAGTAAAGGACTCAACAACATCGATTAATCTTAGACCATTTCTCATCTAATTTATTTTTAAAGAATTGTCTTCTAGTTATTAGAGCTTTATTTTTGTGTTTTTTACAGGATAAATAATTTTCTAAATAAATATCATACTCATTATCGCCGCTGATGGTTCGGATTAGGTTCCAGGCTTTAAAAAAACTAAACATTTGTAACCTTTTTTCCTCTTTGCGTTCTAGATTGAATGGCTATCCTGAAAACATCAAAGATCACTACCCATAAAATAATCACTAGAAATATAGTTATTCCAGCATCTAATTTCAAATTAAAAATAAGTTTTTCTGTAACGTTTAAATCTTTTGTTGGAAGATTACCTAAGTTTATCTTTTCTGTCATTACCCGAGCAGCAGATAAAAATCCAATACGTACATCCTCACTGAATACTTTCTGATAAGATGCTGAAGAAGTGACAATCAGAAGCCATGCCAAGGGAATAGCAGTAATCCAAGCAAAACGTATTTTTCCTGACTTAATAAGGATTGCTGTTCCTACACTTAAAGCAATTGCTGCTAACATTTGATTTGCAATACCAAATAGTGGCCATAGAATATTTACTCCGCCATTAGGGTCAATGACTCCAATATATAAAAAATACCCCCAGCAAGAAACAACAATTCCACTCGTCATGATTGTCGATGGCAGCCAGGAGGTTTGGCCCAGCTTAGGGTGAAAATTACTTAAAATATCTTGTAACATAAACCTCCCTACCCTTGTGCCAGCATCTAAGGTAGTAAGAATAAAAACTGCCTCAAACATAATTGCAAAGTGATACCACATTGCAAGCAAATGCTTACCAAATGCGTTTGCAAAAATAGTAGCCATACCTACAGCCAATGATGGAGCACCGCCAGTCCTAGCAAACAGTGTTTTCTCCCCCACATCATCAGCAAGCTGATTCATTTGCTCTACGGTAACAGCAAATCCCCAAGAATTAATTTTGGTTATTACTTCATGGGCCTCACTACCGACAATACCTATAGGGCTGTTTATTGCAAAAAAGACACCAGGCTCAAGAACACATGCTGCAACCATCGCCATAATTGCAACAAATGATTCGAGCAACATCCCCCCGTATCCAATCATTGGTATATGCTTTTCGTTATCAATTAATTTTGGAGTCGTTCCAGAAGATATTAACGCATGGAAACCAGAGATTGCTCCACAAGCAATGGTTATAAAAACAAATGGGAAAATGCCGCCTCCGAAGATCGGACCTGATCCATCAACAAACTGAGTAATTGCTGGCATCTTAATTTCTGGCTGAAGAATTGCAATAGCTATAGCTAGAAATATAACGGTGCCTAATTTAACGAAAGTGGATAAGTAGTCTCTAGGCGCAAGTAACATCCATATAGGAAGAACTGCTGCGGAAAACCCATAGATAATAATAGCCCAGGCTAAAAATAATCCACTATGATCAAAATAGACTCTGATTGTTTCCGATTGATCAATAATGCTTCCAGCATAAACTGCCATCAGAAGCAAAAAAACGCCAAGCAATGTAGCTTCAAGGATTCGTCCTGGGCGAATGAACCTCATATAGAACCCTACTATCATAGCTATTGGGATAGTCGCTGCAACCGTTGATGTAGCCCAAGGACTATGTTTCATTGCATTGACAACAATCAATCCAAGAACGGCTATCAATATAATCATTATCATAAAAGTGCCTATCAATGACGCTATGCCAGCAAGAACACCTAACTCCTCCTTAGCCATTTGCCCTAAACTTTTACCATTTCTCCTCACCGAAAAGAAAAGGACAGTCATATCCTGGACAGCACCACCAACAACGGCGCCAACTAAGATCCATATAGTGCCTGGAAGATATCCAAATTGCGCTGCAAGTGTGGGCCAATCAATGGTCCAGGACCAGCAATAGCGGCAAAATGAGTTGCAAATACCACCCATTTATTAGTGGGGAGAAAATCCCTTCCATTATTCAGTCTAACTGCAGGAGTTTGTCGAAATTCATCTAATACAAAAACTTTGGATGCAATCCAAGCGGAATAAAATCGATAAGAAACCATATAAATGCATACAGCTGCCGTAATGAACCATAACGCATTTATTGACTCCTCTCTTTCAAGTGCAATGAGTGAAAAAGCAAAAGCTCCTAACAAAGAGATACAAAACCAAACTATTTTTTTTATACTATTACTCATTAATAATAAATTTTGCTCTTTAGAGTTTCTGGATTTTTTGGGACATAGGACGCTATTTTATCGAGTATTTTTTGGGTTGACCATAATACAGCTATAGCATCTAAAATATCATCATCATTAACATCTTTTTTTTTAAACTTATCTCTAGTCTTAGAAAAATTAAATGATGGGTAGTATTGCGTAATTAAACTAATACGCTTGATAAATCCCTCTTTAGTCTTTTTTTTCTCATTTATAATTTCCATATTATTCATAGCCATAAAGCTTAGCTCCGGATGTACTTCGTACAATTCTAAATCTAAATTAACAGCACAATAAATTTTCCGGGCTTCTTTAATTTTCTTAAATAAAAACCAAGCTTGTTTGGAGATCTTTTTTTTACATACTTCATAGTTTATCGCACATGCTTCTAAGTAGTTTTTTGCTGATAGGGCCTGAATACATGGCGGTGTAAATATAGTAGAGGACCTAAATTTGAGCAACCCTCTTGCTTCATATTCAGCAAGTCTAAAACCATTTTTATGGAGCACAAGAGGGATATCAATTCCAGCTACGATTGGTTGTTTAGTCATACTTGGAAGTTGATCCAGGCTATTGATCAACCAAAGATCAACATTAGTGTTTTCACTTTTTACAGCAACAAGCCAACCATACTTACATCCATCAATCCCAAAAACTGTCTTCATATTTGCTATACTTTCATTCTAATTAAATTACTTCAACTAAGATGTTAACTTAACTATGCTTACAAAAAAAATTTTACTTGGTGTGACCGGAAGCATTGCTGCCTATAAAGCTGCAGAGCTAATCAGGCTGCTTAGGAAAGATGGTTATTTTGTTCAAGTAATAATGACAAAATCAGCTAAAGAGTTCATAACGCCTCTTACGCTGCAAGCTCTTTCTGGAAATCCTGTGCTAGAGAACATGTGGGGGCCGGATGAGGGAAACGGTATGGAACATATTAATTTGTCCCGCACTGCTGATCTTATTCTAATTGCTCCTGCCTCGGCAAATTTTATAGCGAAAATTGCTAACGGCTTAGCCGATGATCTTCTTACAAACTTATGCTTAGCCAGAAAGTGTCCTTTATTAATTGCCCCTGCTATGAATATTGAAATGTTTTCTAATAGTTCTACACAACGCAATTTAGCAACCATAAAAAAAGATGGAGTTCATGTTTCTGGTCCAGATCATGGCGATCAAGCTTGTGGTGATTTTGGTATGGGTAGACTCATAAATTATGAATCACTTATGCTTGATATTAAGAGATCTACCTCAGGCCTTTTATTTAAAGGTAAAAAAATCCTAATCTCTACAGGAGCAACTGTTGAAAAAATAGATGATGCTAGAGCTATAACTAATCTAAGCTCTGGGTTTATGGGCTTATGTTTAGCAAATGCAGCATATGAATTTGGTGCAGATGTTACT
>JGI20151J14362_10000998_pt1 | contig 20683 bp, 22 predicted proteins | sample COG_01_FD_14362 | JGI IMG/M metagenome (IMG submission 14362)
CTCGCGTAAGCATGAAACTTAGCACAAAAGGCAGATATGCAATGATTGCCTTGGTTGACTTAGCTATTGAGGGTGAAAAAGGTCTGGTTTCTTTGGGCGAAATTTCTGATCGTCAGAACATATCATTGAATTATCTAGAACAATTGTTTCTAAAGCTGAGACGAAAAGATATTATTGCATCTGTACGTGGTCCTGGTGGGGGCTACAAATTAGCAAAATCTGCTGAGGCTATACGTGTTTCTGATATTTTGACTGCTGTTGATGAAGACATGAATGCTCTCTCAAAGGGAGCTGGTGTCTCTGGTGCATCTTCTGGAACAAGAGCTCAGTCATTAAGTAATAGGCTTTGGGAAAGTCTTTCAGCGCAAGTATTCGTTTATTTACATGCTACAAGATTATCCGATCTTATAGAAAATCAAATTGCACCGTGTCCCGCTGTACCATCTCTTTTTCAACTTGTTGATGAAGGTTGATATCAATGTTTGTGTATATAATTATAATTGGTTTGTTTTTATCATGAGGCGTGTTTATCTTGATTGGAATGCGACAGCCCCATTGCGCAAAGAAGCACGTGAAGCAATAATTTCTTCGCTTGACATAGTTGGTAACCCTTCAAGTGTTCATTATGAAGGAAGGCTAGTTAAGGGATTAATTGAGAAAGCTCGGTTGCAATTATCCGAGTCATTTGGTTGCAATCCTAATGGAATTATTTGGACAAGTGGAGCGACAGAAGCAGCAAGCTTAATGATGCATGACAAAAAATTAAATTGCTCTGATATCGAGCATGATTGTGTAAAATCTCATGGAATTAATAGGCTGAATGTAGATCAAAATGGTATAGTTGAGAATCTTGACGAATTTGTTCTTCAAGGAGCAAACAGTGAAACCGGTATATGCCAAGGTGGAAATATAAAAGGGGCCATTATGAGTGATCAGGTGCAAACCTTTGGTAAATTACCCATTTCATTCAATTGGCTCGGTGTTGATAGCGCTATTTTATCTGCTCACAAAATTGGGGGCCCAAAAGGAGTTGGTGCACTAATTTTAGCTGATGGTATTGATGCAATGTCATTTATTAAAGGTGGAGGACAAGAACAAGGTAGACGGTCTGGCACTGAAAATTTGTTTGGAATTATTGGTTTTGGCGCTTCATCTTTAGCTGCGGTAAAGGATCTTACTGATGGTGTTTGGGAGCGCGTGGCTGAATTAAGAAATAAAATGGAAATGAGAATTGCCGATATTGCAAGTGACGCTATCTTTATTGGAAAGGATGTTAAAAGACTACCAAACACGAGCAATTTCTCTGTGCCTGGATGGAAAGGTGAAACTCAAGTGATGAATATGGACTTAGCGGGTTTCGCTATATCTGCAGGATCTGCTTGTTCTAGTGGCAAAGTAAAATCAAGTCAGGCCTTGAAGGCCATGGGTTATAATGACATTACCGCATCAAGCGCGATAAGAGTCTCACTTGGACCAAGTACAACAGAAAAAGAAATTATGAGTTTTGTAGATGCTTGGAGCAAGGCTTACAAAAAATACGCGGTAAAAACTGCTTAAAGGACGAACTATATGACTGATATGATTGCAAAAGATGGTGTGGAGGCTGAAACTGTAGAGGCGGTAAAGTCTTTGAGTGGTAAGTATAAATATGGTTTTTCAACTGATGTTGAGATTGAATATGCTCCTTTGGGCTTAAGTGAAGATATAGTCAGATTAATTTCTGAAAAAAATGATGAACCAAAGTGGATGTTAGATTGGCGTTTGCAAGCATTTGAGCGATGGAAGCAAATGAAAGAGCCAGATTGGGCTATGGTTGATTATCCTAAAATAGATTTCCAGGATATTTATTATTACGCAAGACCAAAATCAATGACGCAGATAAACCTAAATCACTCGATGAAGTAGATCCTAAATTACTTGAAACATATGAGAAATTAGGGATTCCACTTAAAGAGCAAGCGCTCTTAGCGGGTGTTGAAGCTCCCGAAGGCGATAGAAAAGTGGCTGTTGACGCTGTTTTTGACTCTGTTTCTGTTGGAACAACATTTCAGAAAGAACTAAAAAATGCTGGTGTTATATTTATGTCAATATCAGAAGCGTTAAAAGAGCATCCTGAGCTTGTAAAAAAGTATATTGGATCAGTTGTACCACAGTCTGATAATTTTTATGCAACCTTAAATTCTGCAGTATTTTCAGATGGTTCATTTGTATACATTCCCGAAGGCGTAAAATGTCCAATGGAACTTTCTACTTATTTTCGAATTAATGCAGAAAATACTGGTCAATTCGAAAGAACTCTCATAATTGCTGAAAAAGGTTCCTCAGTATCATATCTAGAAGGCTGTACGGCACCTCAGCGTGATGTTGCTCAGCTTCATGCTGCTGTAGTTGAATTGGTAATACATGAAGATGCAGAGATAAAATATTCAACAGTTCAAAACTGGTTTCCGGGCGATGAAAACGGAAAAGGTGGTATTTACAACTTTGTTACAAAAAGAGCTGACTGTCGTGGAGACAGAGCAAAAGTTATGTGGACACAAGTTGAAACTGGTTCTGCAGTAACATGGAAATATCCCTCATGCATTTTACGAGGAAATGAAAGCCAAGGTGAATTTTATTCCATTGCTATAGCAAATAACATGCAACAAGCAGATACTGGAACAAAGATGATACATCTTGGTAAAAATACAAAATCCAGAATTGTTTCAAAAGGTATTTCAGCTGGAAAGGCCCAAAATACATATAGAGGTTTAGTATCCATGCATCCCAAAGCTGAAAATGCTAGGAATTATACTCAATGCGATTCACTTTTAATTGGTGATAAATGTGGTGCTCACACAGTTCCATATATTGAAGTAAAAAATAATACGGCTCGAGTAGAACATGAAGCTACGACATCAAAAGTAGACGATGATCAGTTATTTTATTGTCGCCAACGGGGCATGGATGAAGAAGAAGCGGTAGCATTAGTTGTCAACGGTTTCTGTAAAGAAGTATTACAAGCATTGCCAATGGAATTTGCAATGGAAGCACAAGCATTAGTAGCAATAAGCCTTGAAGGTTCAGTGGGATAAAAAAATGTTAAATATCAAAAATTTACAAGTCGGTCTTGATGAAGAAAATAAGCAAATCCTTAAGGGAGTTGATTTAAAAATAGGTGAAGGCGAAGTTCATGCTATTATGGGTCCAAATGGTTCCGGTAAATCAACAACATCTTATGTTTTAGCTGGAAAAGATGGATATAATGTTACTTCTGGAATTGCGGAATTAAATGGTGAAAATTTATTAAATATGGATCCTGAAGAGCGTGCTGCTGCTGGTTTATTCTTAGCTTTTCAATATCCTGTTGAAATTCCTGGCGTTGGAAATATGACTTTTTTACGTACAGCTGTAAATGCGCAAAGAAAAGCGCGTGGGGAAAAAGAATTATCTGCAGGTGAGTTTTTGAAGATAGTACGTGAAAAAGCAAAATCATTAAAAATTGACTCAGACATGTTGAAGCGACCAGTAAATGTAGGATTTTCTGGTGGTGAAAAGAAGCGAAACGAAATACTTCAAATGGCAATGCTTGAGCCAAAAATGTGTGTTCTTGATGAAACTGACTCTGGATTAGATGTCGATGCTATGAAGCTAGTCGCTGAAGGCGTTAATGCTCTGCGCGATGGTAAACGTTCATTTCTAGTAATTACTCATTATCAACGCTTATTAGATCATATTAAACCTGATGTTGTACACATAATGGCAGATGGAAAAATTATAAAATCCGGTGGTCCAGAATTGGCACTAGAAGTTGAACATAACGGATATGCAGATATTTTAGCTGAGGTTGCTTAATAATGAATTCATTAACTGGAAAAAAAGATATTTCTGACTCATTATCTGATTATTTCAATCAACCTTTTGCATCTTCTTGGGCGAACGACATTAGATCCGCTGCATTAGTGACATATAAAAGCTTTGGTGCACCATCTAAACGTGATGAATACTGGAAATATACTAATCCAAACAAGTTAACTATAATTCCTACAGAGCCAGCGGCATTATTCTCTAATGATGAAACACCAATGTTTAGCAATATTGATCGTGTTAAAATAGTATTTGTTGATGGTGTTTTAGATTTGAATCAGTCTGATGATCTTATGCTTGAAGGGGCAATTATTGAAACTCTTGCAGATGCAACTTCAAAAGATATTCACTGGGCAAGAGATCTATTTGGTACTCTAGAGAAAAACGGCCAAAAACCAGTTAAACGCCCACTTGCAGCACTTAATACTGCAATGGCAGAGCAAGGTTTGGTTATTAGAATAACTGATAAGTGTAAAAAACCATTAGCTATTAGATACATTCACAATTCAGAAACATCTGATGCGTTAGTACATAATATTGTTAAAGTAGAAAAGAATGCTGAATTTACATTGCTTGAAAGTGGAGCAGGGGCAGCACGATTTAATTCAGTTCTTGAGGTTGACGTAGCTGATAATGCCAGTTTTCACCATATAAGAACTCAGGGCAGGGATCATGAACGTAAAACAGTCACTCATATATTCGGTCGACTTGGAAAAGAAAGTATTTTTAAATCATTCACAATGACGGTTAATGGTATACTTACCAGAAATGATGCTGTTTTAGAATTTAATGGAGATAATGCTAAAGCAACAGTAGCAGGTGCCACTGCTGGTGACGGTGAAAGTTTTCATCATGATGATACAGTTTTCATTACCCACGATGCTGTAAATTGCGAAAGCAGACAGGTATTTAAGAAAGTTCTTAGAAATGGTGCAACTGGCGTATTTCAGGGTAAGATTTTAGTCAAGGCTGATGCCCAGAAAACTGATGGATATCAAATATCACAAGGCCTTCTGCTAGATGATAATTCTAATTTCTTGGCTAAGCCAGAATTAGAAATTTATGCTGATGATGTTGCATGTTCACACGGTTCTACAGTTGGTGCAATTGATGAAGATGCAATATTTTATTTGATTTCTCGTGGTGTACCACGAAAGCAAGCGCAAGATATGTTAGTATTGGCATTTTTAGCTGAAGCTATAGATGAAATAGATAGTACTGATTTAGCAGATGATATCAACAATCGTTTGGCCGCTTGGATGGATCGGCGATAGTACTGTGTCTATATTAACTGATATAAAATTGGCATATTATAAGCCTCGCAATGTTATGAAAAGACAAATAAGTACTGGGATTAGAGAAGAGCAAACGCTTTTTTTTGCCATACTTTTTGGATTATTGAGCTTTCTTTCCTTATTACCAGCAATAGCAAAGCATGCGTATTTAACAAATGAGAGTCTTTCGGCACTAGCAGCTGCACAGTTTATATCATCAGTTTTTATGATGCCGCTATTAATGTATGGTATTGCTGCCATTTCTCATCTGATTTTAAAATATTTTGGTGGGCAAGGGAACTACATTGGAGCAAGAAGAGCATTATTTTGGGCAGCTTTAGTAACAACACCAGCTATATTGATTTCATCAATTGTTGAGACATATATAGGAGAGCTAAGCATGTCTCTTTCAGTTATTACTACTGGGATATTTATTGGCAGTGGGTGTCAAATTTAAAAGAGTTAGAATTTAATAATGTATGATGTGAATAAAATTAGATCAGATTTCCCAATATTGACGCGTATGGTTAATAATAAACCGCTTGTTTATCTGGATAATGGTTCCTCAGCGCAAAAGCCAAAGGTAGTTATAGATGCCGTATCAAAAGCTTACTCTGAAGAATACTCTAATGTTCATAGGGGGTTACACACGCTATCTAATCTAGCTACTGATAACTATGAGTGTGTGAGAGATAAAATAAAAAAATTTCTTGGTGCCGAATTTTCTGAAGAAATTATATTCAATTCTGGTGCAACCGAAGGAATAAATACAGTTTCTTATTCTTGGGCCGTTCCGAACTTAAAAGCTGGAGATGAAATAATTCTTTCAATTATGGAACATCATGCAAATATTATTCCATGGCATTTTTTAAGAGAGAGACAAGGCGTAATCATAAAATGGGTTGATACGGATGATAATGGAGACCTTGATGCTCAATCAGTTATTGATGCGATAAGCCCAAAAACAAAATTAATCGCAATAACGCAGATGTCTAATGTTCTTGGAACAGTAGTCGATGTAAAAGAAATTTGTCGAGTAGCTCAAGAAAAAAATATAGCAACGCTCATAGATGGCTCACAATCAAGCGTACATTTGCCAATTAATGTTAAAGAACTTGGCTGTGATTTTTTTGTAATACTGGACATAAACTTTACGGTCCATCATCATCTGGCGCATTATACGCTCGCAAAAAGCGCCATGAAGAAATGATAAATTTTATGGGTGGTGGTGATATGATTAAAGTGGTTGAGCGCGACCTTGTAACATACAATGTCTCTCCGCATAGATTTGAAGCTGGCACACCTGGGATAGTGCAAATGATTGGCCTTGGAGCTGCAATCGATTATATGCAAGGTATTGGATTGGAACACATATCTAAACATGAAACATCACTAAGAGATTATGCAAACGCAAAGCTCTCAGAATTAGACTTTCTTAACATTCAGGGTAACTCAACTAATAAAGGAGCTATATTTTCCTTTACACTGAAAGGTGCAGGACACCCACACGATATATCAACAATTATTGATCAAAGAGGAATAGCAGTACGTGCAGGTCACCATTGTGCCCAACCGTTAATGAAACATTTGGGCGTAACATCTACAGCACGTGCTTCTTTTGCGATGTATAATACAACAGAAGAAATAGATAAGTTGGCTGACGCGTTATCTTTTTGTTACGAAATACTTTCATAGTATTATTTAGCTCATTGATTATTATACATATATTTAAAAGTTAACATAATATATATTATCGGATATATGTTCTTGTATTTTTATTCCTCCCTCATTTAATCGATACTAAGACCACTTGGTACAGATTTTGGGATACCAATACGTTCTGTGGTTTCTCCTGTAAGTGTATCCATAAATAGAACCAAATTATTTATTTCTGCATCTGATAATTTAACCGGTTTAATATCGATGAAGGAACTTTGTCTAATCATTTCTCTAACGTCTTCCTGAATAATAAAATCATTTTTACTTAAATGTTCAATTTTTGGTAATTTTACAATTTTCTTATTCCATAGCCCCTTCTCTTTTTTTGGGTTCAGATGATGTTTAATTATACCTTTGATATCTGGATATGCACCATTATGACCATATGGAGCAGAAAGTTTGATATTTCTTAACATTGGAGTTCTAAATCTATATGCATCTGATAAATCATCTGTTTCGGCCATATGACCTGTATCTCTTGGTATAGGATCAAAAATTCTGGTTCTACCCGGGCCAAATGAAGGAAGACCAATTGAGTAAAACTTTTGGTCTGATAGCAATTTTCCATTGTGACAGTCATTACATCTGGCTTTACCAAAAAACAAATCCATACCTGATTTTTCGGAACTCGTTAAAATTGTTTCATTTCCAGATATAAATTTATCATACCTACTATCATTGGTTTTCCATTCAGATGATATAAATGCAGCTAATGCATTAGCAATATCTACTATGTTTATCTGTTTATAATCATCTATGTGTTCATATGAACTAACAAATCTTGTACCATATTCGCTAATATTTCGCACTCTTTTCGCAATTATTGGCCAAGGAGCATCTATTCGATCATGTGCAGCACCAGCAACATCATTTTCACCAGGGATTTCCAGCCATTTCAAATTGTGAAACCAGTGGAAATATTGCTTGTGCTGCTAGTATAGAATCAAAGCCAATTGGTAACCATTCTTCAGCTGGACTGTCAAAAGTGTTTTCATATGTATCTTTTTTAGATAATCTACCATCATGAAATAAAACATTTATTTCTTTTGATCCTAAATTCCACAAAGCTGTTGAATTCCTTGGTATTCTTTTTTTAATTAAATCAGCTCCAACTGTACGTTTTGGGCCAAGGCCTATACCTCCCTCACCTATTCCAAGCGATAATCCGTCGCTAGTGCCATGATCTGGATGGTGACATGTTCCACAAGAAATATTCCTATTTCCTGATAAAATTTTATCGTAAAATAGAAGTTGCCCTAGTTGAATTTTATCAGTTGTAAATGTTGGGAAATCATCATCAGTTAAGACTTGTGGTAATTTATTAGCTTCAGCTATACCAGAAAACAAAATTAGGATGATTAAATGCGATATGTATTGATATTTTTTATGATTATTTCCACCCCCTGCTATGCGGGTATCGAAAAAGCTCGTGATATGATGGAAAGTGGAAAGTTTACTGAGGCTTACAATGAATTGTTGCCTGCTGCGCGCTCTGGAAATGCAGATGCAGAAGAACTTATTGGCGTAATGTATGCTATGGGCCAAGGCGTTGAAAAAGATGATCAAAGAGCGTTTGAATGGTATTTGCGTGCCTCTATGAAGGGGCACCCAGGCGCCCAATCTGGTATTGGATGGTACTATGAGGTTGGTCGTGGTGTTGTTGGCATAGATTTGGTTAGATCTTATATGTGGTACACCCTTAGTGCAATCGGAGGAGACCCCGACGCTGCTATCTCGTTGGAAGAGGTTGTAAAAAAAATGACAAAAGAAGAAATAAATAAAGCTCATATATTGGTCAATGATTATAAAGTTTGGATGTATCCATTTAGATAAAGTTAAATTTGAAGAGCGCGGGAAATCCGCGCTCTTCTGTAGTTAATTAATTTAAGTCTGCAGCTCGATCGCTACCAACGTCAGAGTTTGCTTCACTTACAGCATCAGTCAAAGCAGTAAATATTTCATCACCACGCTTTACGTTGCTTTTAAACCAATCATATACTGGCGTTGCAGCTTCTGCAAAAGCAGCTTTTTGTGAAGGTGTTGGAACATATAAGTCTCCACCTCCAGCTACAAAATCTGCATATGCTTGTATTGATTTACGCTTAGGTGAAGCAAATGTAGCTTGTTGAAGAGCATAAAAACCATCGTTTACAACTGCTCGCATATCTTCTGGCATTGATGTGAAAGTTTTATTAGACATCCACCATAGAGCACCCATATATGCGTGACCATCTAAAGTTACGTATTGAAGACCAGCATCAGGAAATTTCATACCCATAATATCAGTGATACCATTTTTGGATCCTTCAACTACACCAGTTTGGAATGATGTAAATAACTCAGGCCATGGGATTGGAGTTGGAGAAGCACCTAGAGCTTTAACTAATTCTTGAGGCAGATCCGCAACAACAGTTCTTATCTTTAATCCTGCCATATCGCTTGGTTCAGCAACTCTACGACGAGTATTTGCAAAGTTTCTCCAGCCACCTGTATTACCAATTGTCATAAGTCGAATTGAGTCGTCAGAATCTTCTAAAGCCATTGAGCGCATTTTACGTGTAAAGTCACCAGATAACACATGTTCTGCTATACGATCATCAGCCATTAAGTATGGTAAGTCTAGGACTTGTACATATGGGAAAATGCCTGCAGCTCCACCAGATGTTGAAATATAAACATCTATAGATCCATCAGCTACACCTTGCAGACATTCAGCTCCATTTGAACAAAGTTGCGTACCAATAAATAGCTCAACTTCTATTGCTCCGTTTGAAGCGGCTTCTACATAGTTTTTAAATACTACAAGGCCATCATAATCTTCATCGTTTTCGTTTGAATTCGCAGTTGCACGTATTTTAAATGTGTCTGCGACAACACCCGTAAACGATGAGCCTGCTAGAATAGCAGCTATAGTTAAAGTTTTAATTGTTTTTGTGAGCATTTTGTTCCTCCCTAATACTCGTTTATTGTACAAAGCCCGTAAGCCTTGGTATGGTCATTGAAAGCGCAGGTATATACGTGATTAAAAAAATCACTACGATTTCTACCGCAAGAAATGGTAGTATCGCTTTTGCAATTGCTTCGACGCGCTCGCCCGAAACTGCAGATGCAACAAACAGAACTAATCCCATAGGTGGTGTAGCCAGTCCAACTGTAAGATTAACACTCATAATAATGGCAAAATGTATCGGATCTATTCCTAAACCAATAAAGATTGGTCCTAAAATTGGTCCTAGAATAATTATAGCAGGTCCAGCATCCAAAAACATACCAACTATAAAAAGTAAAATATTAATTAAAAATAATAATAATAATGGGTTACTTGTAAGCGTAAGTATAAAAGCTGCTAATTGTTCAGGGGCATGACTAAGGCTGACAACAGTTTTAAATGCCATAGCAGCACCAACCAAAAGTAACACAACTGAAGATGTTATGCCTGCTCTTGTTATAACACCTGAAAGATCACTTATCTTAAGAGTTCTCAAAACAAATAAGCCAATGAATAATGCATATGCTACTGCAACAGCAGCCGCTTCAGTAGGTGTAAATATACCCCCAAGTATACCACCTAATATGATAACAGGCGTTAATAGCGGAAAAAAGGCTTTTATACTTGCTTGACCTCGTTCAGGCCATGAATATTTATTTGTAGCAACAGGAAAATCATATTTATTTGCCATAAATTTAACCATTAGCATTAAGCCTATACCAACCATAGCTCCGGGTATCACGCCTGCTAAGAATAATGCTGCAACACTTTCTCCCATAACATATGCATATATAATCATTATCCCAGAAGGTGGAATGATTGGCCCAATAACAGAACTTGCTGCGGTGATCGCAGCTGCAAATTTTCTCGTATATCCTTGTTTTTCCATAGCAGGAATTAACATCGACCCTAACGCAGATGTGTCAGCAACCGCTGATCCTGATAAACCTGCAAAAAGCATAGAAGACAATACATTTACATGTGCTAGCCCTCCCCTCAGATGACCCATGAATGCTTGTGAAAATTCCACAAGTCTCATTGTTATTCCACCTCTATTCATTAGTTCGCCAGCTAACATGAAGAATGGAATGGCCATTAACGGAAAACTATCAATCCCATTATATACGTTTCTATATAATAAGGTGATATCTCGTTCTTGGCCGTTTAAATACAGAAGTAGACCCGGTGCAGCCAATAAGCCAAAAAATACTGGTAAGCCTATGATTAGAAAAAATAAAAATACTGGTAAAAACCAAATTAACATTTAGAAGTCTCCATGCTTGTATCATCATGGATCTTCGGTAACAAATTACCTTTACCTAGTTTTAATAATATACTTCTTCCTATTAATTCTAAGTTTACTGATATCAATAATATGCAGCCAACAAATAAAGACATCATCATCCATGATCTTGGAATTCTATACCAATTTTGAAAATCTATAGTGATTGGAATATATAAGGATGCTGTTGCAAACCTTCCACCAAAGCCCGTAACTTCTGCATACCCAATTCGAACAGCTGATATAAGCACTAATAATGATAATAATAAAAGTAGCATTGATAATATAAAATTAATAATATTTGGAATGAATTGAGTTATGAAATCAATTGCAACAAACCCACCTCTTCTAAAGGCAGTTGGTGCCATTAACCCAGTCATCCATAACATGCAGAATCTTGCAGCTTCATCTGGCCAGGGAAGTGCATTATTCAAAATATATCGGAAAAATACTTGTATTAGAATTGCAATAACCATCAGTATAACAGTTAAAACCCCAAGTCCTCTGCATAATTTTAAAACAAAATTATTAATTCGGCTTAAGATTTGCGTTATAACTATTAAGAAAGTCATATTTTACAATTCCAACCTGCACTAAATGTAAGCATTTTCATTTATTTATCCCTTTGGGTTTAATTTCTCCAAATTCACCGGAGAAAAAAGATAGTGCATTACCCGTACTTTCAAGAGCGCTTTCTACTTTTCCAATTATAATTTTATGATCGCCTGCATCATGCATATCATATTTGACACAATGGAATCTTGCTAAACAATTATCAATTATTGGAACGCCTTTACTCGATATACTGTGTGAAAATGTATCAAATGCTTTCTTGTTTTTAACAAACTCATTACACAAAGCCTGCTGATCAAAATTAAGTACATGAATTGCAAAATAATGTGCTTTTTCAAAATATTTAAATCTTGAAGATCTCTTATCAGGGGCCCACATGATTAAAGCAGGATTTAGAGATATAGATGAAAAACTGTTTACTGTCATGCCAATATGGCCATCTATGCTGTCGCATGAGACTATTGTAACACCTGTTGCAAATCGGCTAAAAGCTTTACGAAGCATTTTTGTATTACCAGAATTAGGCGTGAATTCTGTAAACATATCTATGCCTCCATCAGCCATTATGCTACTTCTCTTCCTAATGCAGCAGTGTATAGTTCAAACCATGTAATTCGATCCATTTTAACTTTAAATGCATCACTAATTTTGGATATTCTATTAATATTATTAGTTCCCATAATTGGAATTATATTAGCTGGGTGTGTCAGTAAAAATGAAATTGCTACAGCTGATCTGTCTACGTTATAATTTGAAGCAATTTCGTCCATTTTATTGGTTAGCTCATTTTTATTTGTCATCAGCTTACCTCCACCCAAAGGTGACCAGGCCATAATTGGTGAAGCATTTTTTTGGTGAAATGCTACATCTCCATTAGTAAAAGATTCTATAGATTGTAATGATAATTCTATTTGGTTTGTATGAAGTTGGTTATTCATAGAAGATTGTAATAATTCCCAGTCGTAAGGCCTGTAATTTGATACACCTACTGATCTCACCTTGCCAGATTTGACTAATTCATCAAGAGCATGACCAGTTTCGTAGTGATCCATAAATGGATCAGGTCTATGAATTAAGAGCATGTCTATATGGTCAACATTCATGTTTTTTAATGATGCGTTTACAGATGCATTAATATGTTTTTTTGAGGTATCATAATACTTAACCGGAACATCTGAATATTTTCCACATGGTGCAACAATTCCACATTTTGTGACAATTTCAATCTTATTTCTTAGAGCTTTGTTTTCTTTTAATACTCTACCGAATAGTGCTTCAGCAGAATAATCACCATATATATCAGCTTGATCAAATGTTGTTATACCTTGTTCGAGGCATAAGTTAATTTTATTTAATACAGATTTGTTATCACTTTTTTCGCCATCAGCAAGGCGCCACATGCCATAAATGATTTGACTGAAATCTAAAGTTTCATTTATTTTAATCCGTTCCATTACTTTCTAATTCCTGTGCCTAAAGGTGTTGAAGGAGTTTTATTTGGAACACGTCCATAAACACTTGGTAATGAACATGTATTTAATTTTGGTAGAACTTTTGATCCAAAATGTTTTGCTTCATCAATATGCGGGTAACCTGAGAAAATAAAAGCTCTTATTCCCATCTTTTCATATTCATTTATTTTGGATAATACTTGATCTGTTGATCCTACTAATGCTGCGCCACAGCCAGAGCGGGCTCGTCCTACACCTGTCCAAAGGTTTTGCTCAATATAGCCATATTTATCAGCTAATTCCCTATTTTTAGATTGATGAGATACACCTAAAGATGTTGAGTCTAATGCTCTATCTCGTATCATCTTGCCATACTCATCATCTAATTTTGAAGTGATATATTCCGCATATTCCTTTGCCTCTATTTCAGTATCACGTACTATAACATGTACCCTGAGGCCATAATCTAAAGTTCTATTATATTTCTGTGCAACATCATTAACCGCTCTCATTCGATCAGCTAGATCTTCTTTTTTTTCCGGCCACATTAAATATACATCACAATGTTCTCCGCATAGCTCCAAGGCAGATGGTGAGTAACCTCCAAAATACAGTAATGGACCATTAGTTTGGTAAGGCACTACTGGTGAAGTATCTATATTTTTAAAATTATATATTTTACCTTTGTGGTTAATGTGATTTTTTGTCCAAGCTTGTTTTAAAATTTCAACAACTTCTCTAGACCTTTGGTACCGATATGTACTCTCTTCTGTTTGACCAGGGAAATCAGAACTAATTATGTTTACTGTTAACCTACCTTTAAGCATGTGATCTAATGTAGCAATTGTTCTAGCGAGCATTATTGGTTGCATTTCGCCGCATCTAACAGCTGCTAGTAAATTGATATCAGATGTTATAGGTGCACATCCCGCAACAAAAGATAAAGTATCTTGGCCGACTTGGTATGATGAAGGGCAAAGAATATTATTAAATCCTTGCTCTTCTGATACCGTAACAATTTTAGAACAATGCTCCCAGCTTGATCTTAATTTTCCATCTGGCACACCAAGAAATTGATAATCATCTGAGCAGAGTGCTGAAAACCACGAAACTTCACTTGCATTTAAATTTGATGATTTAATAGGTACGACCGTCATTAATTTATCTTTCAATGAATTATAAGTATTGATTAACAAATCAATTTATGTAAATCAATGGTGTATCAATTTATTCTTTGAGATTACAAGTGAACACTTCAAACCAAAATTTTCATAATTTACCAAAATACATACAGATATCAGAATTATTAATCCGTGATATCGGTTCTGGAAGATTAATTGATGGTGAAAGATTACCTCCAGAAAGAGTGTTAGCAAAAACACTTAATGTCACTGTAACTACATTGCGTAAATCACTGAAAGTACTTGTAGAAAAAGGAATGCTTAATCAAGTTCATGGATCTGGAAATTATGTATGTCATGGTGCCAAAGATGACAGTGTATACGCAATGTTCAGACTTGAGTTATTGAAAGGCGGTGGGCTTCCAAGTGCAAAATTTATTGATATAAAACAGATGGAAAAGCCAGCAAATTTACCAATATTTGGGACATCTAATATAGCAACTAGAATGCGTAGAATTAGATATCTTAATAAAACAATTATAGGGCTTGAGGAAATTTGGTTGGATTTGGATGAAGGTAAAGTAAAAAAAAATCAAGTTTCGGATTCGCTTTATCATTATTATCGTACTCGTCTCGGGTTTTGGATAACGCATGCAGAAGATAGGGTAAGTATAAATGCCCTGCCCGATTGGACTCCAAATGATTTTTCTTTGCCTGTTGGAACTATTACTGGATTTATAGAACGTTTTAGTTGGTCAGAGAAATCAAAACCTATTGAATATTCAAAAACATGGTTTGATACAAATGCTGCACAGTATGTGCAAAGATTAAAATAGGGAATAATATGACAAAATTAACACATTATGGAATTATTGGTTGTGGTATGATGGGGCAAGAACATCTCAAAAATATTGCATTGCTTGAAAATACGGTGATAGAGGCAATATATGAACCAGATGCGGAAATGGCAAAAAAAGCATCTAAGTTTGCTCCAAAAGCAATTTTTACAAATAGTGTAGACGAGTTATTAGATATTAACGATATTGATTGTCTCGTAATCGTAAGCCCAAATTTTTGTCACATTGATCAATTGATGCAGATATTAGATAAAAGACATATTCCAATTTTAGTTGAAAAACCACTCTTTACGAATGAAAATGATATATCAAAATTAAAGAAATTTAGAGATAAATACAAATCTCATGTTTGGGTTGCTATGGAGTATCGATATATGCCTCCAATTGAAGCGCTTAGTGAAAAAATTATACAATCGACTGGAGAGATCAATATGCTCACAATCAAAGAGCATCGATTTCCCTTTTTAGAAAAAGTAAATGATTGGAATAGATTCAATGAATTTTCAGGTGGAACATTAGTAGAAAAATGCTGTCATTTTTTTGACTTAATGAGGCTACTAATAAAGTCTGAACCAATACGAATAATGGCTAGTGCAGGGCAATCAGTTAATCATTTAGATGAAACATATGACGGCAAGACTCCAGATATAATCGATAATGCTTATGTTATAGTTGATTTTAAAAATAATGTTAGAGCTATGCTTGAGTTATGTATGTTTGCAGAAGGGTCAAGGTATCAAGAAGAAATTTCTGCTGTTGGGCCAATCGGTAAAATAGAAGCATTGGTGCCAGGGCCAGGGAGATTTTGGCCTAAGCATCTAGGCCCTGCCCCAACACCAAAATTAATAATTAGCCCAAGAAATCCTCAAGGACCAATACATGAAGATATAATTGTAGATGAAAAATTATTAAGTGCCGGTGATCATAATGGATCTACCTTTTATCAACATCAAAAGTTTCTTAAATTAGTTAGAGGAGACTTAAAGCTACCTGAAGTTTCACTTCTTGATGGATGGAAAGCTGTTGCAATGGGATTAGCAGCACAAAAAAGTGCAAAAACTGGTTTAGCAATAGATTTACAAGATGAAACTAATTATCCAATTTAGCAAAATTAAGTGAAAATGTAGATATAAAACTTTTTTGAGCCATATATTCATTTGAATACATTCAATATCGGATGATTTCATCCGCTATTTTTGATACAATTAGTATATAAGGTATGTGAAATGATATTAAGGTTAATATTGGGTGATCAACTAAGTGAAAATATATCTAGTTTAAGAAACGCAAATAAAGCAGATGATCATATTTTAATCTGTGAAGTTAAATCTGAAGCAACATATGTTAGGCACCATAAGAAAAAAATAGCTTTTTTATTCTCAGCTATGAGACACTTTTCTAAATCTCTTGAAGATTTAAATTTTAAATTAACCTACATAAAATATGATGATGTAAATAATACTGGAAGCCTTTTTGGTGAAGTCAAAAAGAAGATAGATAACAATAATTTCAAAAAAATTGTAATAACTATGCCAAACGAATTTAGACTCTATTCAGAAATGATAGAATGGGAGAATAAATTAAATATTCCTGTTGAAATAAAGGAAGATGATAGGTTTCTTTGCACTACAGAAGATTTCAATACTTGGGCAAGTGAAAGGAAACAACTCCGAATGGAGTATTTCTATCGGAATATGAGACGAAAATATGATATCTTAATGGACGGCGATAATCCCATTGGCGGGCAATGGAATTTTGATAGTGAAAACAGAAAGCCACCTAAAAACGGCCTAAATGTACCAAAAAATTATACTATAAAGCCTGATAAGATTACAACTGATGTTTTAAATCTAGTTGAAAAAAACTTTAAGGATCATTTTGGAGATTTGAAGCCATTTTACTTTGCAGTAACCCGGCAACAAGCTTTGATAGTATTAGATGAGTTCATAGATAAAAGATTATCAATGTTTGGTGATTTTCAAGATGCCATGATTGAAGGTGAACCTTGGATGTTTCATAGCCATATAAGCTTCTATTTGAATTGTGGCTTACTAACACCCTTAGAGTGCATAAAGGCTGCAGAGAATGCTTATTATGACAATAGAGCCCCCCTCAATGCCGTTGAAGGCTTTGTAAGGCAAATTTTAGGCTGGAGGGAGTACATAAGGGGAGTATATTGGTACAAGATGCCAGATTATAAAGAAGAAAATTATTTGGAAGCATCAAGAAAGTTGCCTGAATTTTATTGGACAGGTCAAACAAATATGAATTGTTTAAAACAATGTATTAATGAAACAAAAGAAAATTCATATGCTCACCACATACAAAGATTAATGGTGCTTGGTAATTTTGTATTATTGGCAGGTATAAATCCTGATGAAGTTCATAATTGGTATCTTGCGGTTTATTCAGATGCTTATGAGTGGGTTGAATTGCCAAATGTTACTGGGATGATTTTATATGCAGATGGTGGCGTCTTGGCATCAAAGCCCTATGCTGCGAGTGGTGCATATATAAATAGAATGTCAAACTATTGTAAAAATTGTCATTACAAAGTGAATTTAAAAGATGGAAAAGATGCCTGCCCATTTAATTATTTATACTGGGATTTTTTAATAAGAAATGAGAATAAACTAAGAAATAATCCAAGAATGGGATTAATTTATAGAAATTTAGATAAAATGAATTCAGATAAGTATGAAACCATTAAATCTGATAGTAATATTTTTCTTAAACATATTGAAAACAATGAAAAAGTCTAATTTACCTTCTAAAAATTGTGCAAAATGCGATCGTCCTTTTACCTGGCGTAAAAAATGGAAAAATGTATGGAATGAAGTTAAATATTGCTCTGAGAGATGCAAACGTGAAAAGAACTCTTGATAAAATTAATATTGTTTGGTTCAAACGTGACCTCAGGACGAATGATCACGCACCTTTGTTAAATGCGTCAAACAAAAATTTCCTTTACTACCAATTTATATAGTAGAGCCAGAATACTGGAAAACTGAGTGCAGTTCACGTAAGCATTGGCATTTTATTCATGACTGTCTTGTTGATTTAGATAATGAAATGAATAATTTGGGTCAGCCATTAATTATACAAGTAGGTGATGTTGTAGATGTTTTTGGTAAAATCAATGAGAAATTTAATATAGAAAATATATATTCACACGAAGAAACTGGAAATAAATGGACATACGAACGCGATAAAAGAGTTCAAGTTTGGTGCATACAGAATGGAATAGTTCAGAAGGAATATCCAACAAACGGAGTAGTTCGAAAACTTTCTTCACGAAATGAATGGTCAAAAATTCGCAATAAACGAATGTCAGAAACTATTTACCCAAAACCAAAATATATCAATCCAATACAAAAAATAATTCATACAAAATTACCTAGTAAGGATGATGAGTTATTTGGCGTTCCCATTAATGGAAGGGTTCAAAAAGGTGGAAGAATAGAAGCACTAAATGATTTGAAGAGTTTTTTAAATGAAAGATCTAGCAATTATCTATATCATATATCTGCACCTGGAAAATCAGAAAAATATTGTTCGCGATTATCAGCACACTTAACTTGGGGCACTTTATCAGTAAGGGAAATTGTTCAATCAGTCAAAAAGCGAAGATTACAATTGTCTGTTGATCATAAAAAAATTTATGGCAGAAATTTGTCAGCATTTAATTCAAGATTAGCTTGGCGTTGCCACTTCATACAGAAACTTGAAATGCAACCAAGCATTGAAACACATTGTATGCATAAGGCTTTCGAAAATTTACGCATGATTGATGCTTCCGACGAAAAATTCATTGCATGGTCTTCTGGGCAAACTGGTTATCCTTTTATTGATGCATGTATGCGAAATTTAATATCTGAAGGATGGATCACATTTAGAATGAGAGCAATGTTGGTAAGTTTTGCTAGTTACCAGCTTTGGATTGATTGGCGTTTATCCGGAAATCATTTGGCAAAGTTATTTACTGATTTTGAACCGGGCATTCATTTTAGCCAACTTCAGATGCAATCCGGCGTAACTGGCATCAATGCAATGAGAGTTTATAATCCAATAAAACAATCTATGAGCATGATCCAAGTGGTATTTTCATAAAAAAATGGGTTCCTGAGTTAAAACATCTCCCCGAACAATTTATACATGAGCCATGGAAGTATCAAAATAATTTGTTAGAAAACTCTAATATTTTAATTGGACGCGATTATCCATTCCCAATCGTAGATCATGAAATAGAAGCACGAAATGCTAAAAAGAAGATCTATGATGTTAGAAAAGCTAAAATGTTTAAAAGGGATTCACTTATAGTTTTTGAAAAACATGGTAGTAGAAAATCCAAATCAATGCATAAATCTAAGAATAAGGTGCAGTCCAAATCTAAGTTTCAAGATAAACAACTCAAGCTTTTTTGAAACTATCAGATAAATGTATTTCTATTCTTTAATAGCTTCCATAACGACATGTGTTGATGTGTTTGAACACAAGGTAAAGAAGAAATTTTTTCACCTAAGGTATGACGGTAATCCATTATATTTTTTGTTCGCACTTTTAAAAGATAATCAAATTTTCCAGCAATCATATGACATTGTTCAATTTCAGTAATCCCTTGAACTGCTTTATTGAATGATTTCAGTGCGTGTCTCTTGTATCATTAAGTTTTACCTCAGTGAAAGCAATATGGTTTTGATCTAATTTACTATTATTTAGTACTGCTTTAAAACCCTTTATAACACCACTTTTAATCAAACTTTTTACCCTTAATTGGCAGGGAGTTTTTGAAAGTCCAACCCTTTCAGACAAATCTGAATTTGTTATCCGTCCATCTTTTTCCATTATTCTTAATATCTTAAAATCTATTTTATCCATTTGACTAAATTTCCATTTTTTTTAGGCATTATAACTAAAAATACATCAAAAATAAAATCAATATTTAGATAAAATCAAAATATATAGGAAGTATATTTATTTAATCCATATTAGAATATGAGCAAATAAAGGTAGCTCAAATGAATGCATTAGACAAAATTCGAAAAAAAATACGTCAATATCATTTAATTGATGAACGTTCACTAGTCCCTGAACTAATCAATTTAATTAATTTAAATAATAATGAAAAAAAAGAGATAATGATATGCGCATCTGAATTAGTTGATGCACTCAGACTTGATAAAAATCCAGGAATTATGGAAGTATTCTTAGCAGAATATGGATTATCAAACGATGAAGGTATTTCATTAATGTGTTTAGCTGAAGCACTTTTGAGAGTACCAGATACGACAACTATTGATAGTTTAATTAAAGATAAGTTAACTAATCGAGGTTGGGTTGAACATATTGGAAATTCTGAGAGTACACTTGTAAACGCATCTACGTGGGCATTATTACTGACAGGCAAAGTTTTAAAGAATACAAAAGAGCCAAATGTATATAATAATATTCACTTATTAATTAAAAAGTTTGGGGAACCATTTATAAGAAAAGCAGTAAGAGCAGCCATGAAAGAAATGGGTAATCAATTTGTACTTGGTCAATCAATTGAGAAAGCTGTAAAAAGAGGAA
>JGI20151J14362_10001004_pt1 | contig 20648 bp, 28 predicted proteins | sample COG_01_FD_14362 | JGI IMG/M metagenome (IMG submission 14362)
CATCACCGTGCGACGTCAACTGCGTTTGGATCGCTGTCGCGAGCTCGGACGGTGTATACGCACCCGGATCGACCGTGACGATCCGACGCACTCCGGCGCCGCCCGACCCAACTCGGTAAATGAGTACGTTATTCGCGGCGTTGATTGGGCGCTCGGTTTGATTGAGTTTACAATCGAGGACGCGGAAACCAACGACGCCGTTCAGTGTCTTGCCTAGAGGCACGCGATAATCGTTTGTGGTTGGATACTGATCGAGATCGCGGTCCGCCGAGTCGAGAATGAATGTGTGCGTTGTTACGGTATTCGACATGAGATGGGTTCTTAGTATAGTGTTGGAAGTTATTTTACGAGTGTCAGTTTTTTCGCGCGCGTCAATGCAAAACAGCAGATCATTCGTTCGAGAACGAAAATAAAGATTGGATAATACCCAACGCCGAACAGTTCCATGCAATTCTCTGGCGTGATACTCGCAATCTCGACCCCGCGATGCGAATATGAGGAATCTCGATAACAGAGTTCGCGCAGTGTCGGGACTGTTTTTATACGCTGCGCTGCATATCGCATGAGAGCACAATAGTCGTCCATAAACGCAGGCTTGGATAGCCAGTAATTTGCGTAGAATGATGGGATATCGTCTCGCAAAAGCATATCGGTCGAGTTCCAGCCGATTGCTTGCCACATAGCGAGCCAGCACCTAGTAAATCCGGGGTGCCACCGCTCCGCCGCGCTGATAAGCGCGTCACCGCGATACAAAAGCGCGATGAAATCGCTTTCGTTCTTTGTCGCTTCGGTGCATATTTCCCGGATTCGACGAATCATTGGTTGTTTCGAATCGACTTTGCTCGAGACGCACCCGACCCAATCTGCATCTTCCCATTCGTCGCGCCGCGCCATCAGTTCAGAAATGTACATTATGTTCTCGAGATACGGTGTTTGTGGGATGAGAATTGGTCTCATGCCCGCGTGGTCGCGCCATCGCTCGGTCGATTCCTCGAGCAAATCATTGTTCGCGCACAATATATAGCACACGATTTTCATTGCGTGCAAAAACGACGAGAATATAAAGTTTCGGGATTGATACGACGATGTTGATCGTTGCATTTGACCCTGGAGTATTAAATCTTGGCGTGTGCGTCATGTCGCGAGACGAGCCACCACATCTAAATGTTGTTCGGGCGGATTGTCTCGATACATTCATTGAATCGATGCGAAAGTTCGAACCGGTGATCTCAAAATCCGACATCGTCGCGATCGAGTCACAACCGCCCATGAACCGGGCTGCGTCAAAAATCTCAAATTGGATCGAGCTATTTACGCGACTCCATTCCAGTGCGTCGATCGTGTTCGTATCACCCGCGGCGCGCTTGAGCCGGACGCGTCTCATCGTCGATTTGCAAAAAAACGCACCATACCGCGACCGCAAAGCCGCAAGCGTCGACGCGGTAAATCTACTATGTGGCGAGTCTGTATGGGAAAATGTCGAAGCGAAGCGGGACGACGCGGCCGACGCATTTTTGATTGCGTTGATTGCTTCGGAACGGTTCGATCCGGACCAGAGTTAAATACAGTAAAAATATTTTGAGAATGTCGGTCATTCTCGTCGATAAGAACGCTCGAATCCCGAGCAAATCGAGCGAATTCGCGGCGGGTTACGATCTTCGCGCGGTCGATGACGTTGTCGTGGGCGTTGGTGAACGTAAAATCGTCTCGACGGGCCTTCGAATTTCGTGCCCGGAAGGAACGTACGGTAGAATCGCGCCGAGATCCGGCCTGGCACTGAAGAACGGTCTCGACGTCATGGCTGGCGTGATTGACCCGGACTATATTGGCATCGTCGGCGTCGTCCTCATCAACTTCGGTGAGTTGCCATTCAACATCAAGGTCGGTGACAGGATCGCCCAACTCATTTTCGAACGATTCGAGACTGGGCCGCCGGTTTTGCATGCGCTGTTTGCACCGGACATTGTCGACGATGTCAACGATGTCGTCATTGAGCGAACTGGGTTGGTTCGTGGCTCGGCCGGGTTCGGGTCGAGTGGTATTGAATAGATTCGATGATGTTTCCAGTAAAGCCAATTTTCATTGAAAAATAACCCGGTTTCGTGGCATCTTGTCCGGAGAGAGTCAAAGGCAAATAGCCAATTTGGCAACTAGCACACGTATCGATTTTGGCGATCGTCGACACATCACTTCTATTGTTTGAAATTCCCCGTGTCCACGCTCGATGAAACGCGATCGCTCGATATTCGAGTCTAATTGCTCGCGCGAACACACTCGGCGCATTGAAGGAAACCCCGTCGGGTATGCGTGTATTTGTACCGCGTTGCGCAAAAAGAACGTGTTTACGTCTCGAACATGTCGGAAGAAAACGCTCGACGAACGAGGACGTGGTATCGTCGGCGAACTCGCGCTCCAGAACTCACGCGATCTTCTGACGATTCTGAAATGGAACGAAGTCAACGGGATCAGGTTTTTCCGCATGTCGAGCGACATTGTTCCCTGGAAAACGGATGTCGACGTCTGTCTCGATCCGGTATGGCCGGAGATCCAATCGGCGCTCCGTGAGGCGGGGGAATATGCGAGGCGGCACGGCCACCGTCTCACATTCCACCCTGACCATTTCGTCAAACTGGCAAGCAAAGACCCAGCGTACGCCGAAACGTCCAAGCGCGAGTTGGAGGTGCACAGTATGCTTCTCGACGAGATGGGGTTTGACAACGCGTCGCCGGAGAATAAAATCAATATTCACCTCGGGGGCGCGTACGGTGATAAGACGAGTGCCATGCGTCGGTGGGCCGATAGGTACCTCGAACTCTCACCTCGATGTCGTGCACGGGTCACGGTCGAGAATGACGACCGCCCGAATCTGTTCAGCGTCATCGATCTCATGGAATTGCATGAGATATGTGGGGTCCCGATCGTATTCGATTTCCACCATCATAAATTTTGCGACGGTGGGATCGGGGTCGTGGACGCACTCGATCTCGCGCGGACCACCTGGCCTGCCGGAACGACACCCGTCGTGCATTGGTCAGAGAGTCAGGAAGGTAGGAAACCGCACGCGCACAGCGATTACGTATCGCGTATCGATACACTCGGTCGACGCGTCGATATCATGATCGAGGCAAAAATGAAAGAAGACGCGCTGCTGCGTTTGTTCTGAATAGTGTAAATTCACGCCGAAACCCCGGTGAAACGCCGCCTCGTGCCGCCCCTGTTCTTACAAAAAAACATAATCCTCATGTTTTTCGAGCTTTTCGTTCCTGAATATGGCCGAAAGGTGCTAAATGATCGTGGTGATGGTCGTTCTGTACGCGACGCTGTCCCGGCCACCGGTTCGTTCTCTCGTGCAACCGAATTTTGTCGCGGCGACCATGGACATGCCCTTCGCGATATCGCATCCCATCCCGTCAACTTGGGTACCGCGTCCAACGCGCCCAACGCGCCTGCCCCACCACCGACCAACCCGGTCAATACAATCACCGAAAAGCTCGATCGACTCATCGAGTTGGTAAATCAATTCGATGCGCGTATGGATTACGTCGTCGACATCCTCGAGCATGGGTGTGATTGTAGCAAATGTAGCGATTGTAGCGGCTACAGTGAATGTGATGACGACGCCACCGACGACGACGCCACCGACGACGACGCCACCGACGACGACGCCACCGACGACGACTCCGTCGACGACGATGATGATCCGTTCGAACTCGGGCAGATCGTCAAATACGCCGACGGTGACTCAACGCGTCTCGCGCGTATCGTCTCGATTGACGCGTCGCACGATCCACCATCGTACGTCGTCAAGCTCGATGATCGTGACGTTGATGCGTTTCGCGATACCGATGTCGATCATTTGACTCCATTGTAACTCAGTCGCTAGACACTCAGACCCCGGCCATGTTTTTGAGTTGTGAAACCAACTGAAAAATTTAGTTTACAAACATGTAGTATGGTAGTATACAATTCGACGTTCTCATTCGTTCTCATTCGTTCTCATTCGTTCCTATTCAGTATCGACGCCAGTGTATCCAGCGTAGTACTGGACCAGCTTTGGCGAGTACTCGACCCAGTGATCCCGGAGCAATTTCAGGAACGCGTCGTCCCGACAGAGGTGATCATCGCTCCACGTCCGACCATACGGAATCGACTTGACGATATCGCGGTCTTCGATCAACGGCAGCTCGTTCGTCATCATCATCGCCCAATCGCCAAACTTACCCATCCACAAGAGGCCGCTTCGCGTCACGCGGACGATGATTCGCGTGTGATCCTTGCCGATGGGTACGAACGCGAAATGCAGTGAGAATAAATGCTGACGGTCCTCGTTGTCGCGTTTCGTGAAGAACCGCAAGCACGTCGACGTCGACCAATATCCGTTTTCGACGATGAGCTTGGTCCCCGGGATTTTTGTATCGTAAACATAGTCCGCTGCGCGTCCATCGTCGTGGATGACGACGTCCGGATCGCCGTCTGTGAAACTGAAAGCGTGGATGTGTGCTAGGTGTTTCCAATCGCACGTATTCTCCTGCATGTAGATCGCGTTGCACGCCGGAAACTCGCGCTCGTACACGAACAGGCGCTGTCCCTCGTCGAATTCCCAACTGGAATGAACCTCGTCGTCGGTCGACTCAAACGTCTTGTCGTTGTACCAAACGATACCGTCTTTCGTCATCACGTCACGGCGTTTCGATTTCGTGGGATGCCCGTGGTAGAGACAGTTGACGCAACCTAAGCCGACAATCCCACTCGACAGCGACGCGCCCCGATGGTGGCACGTATCGTTCACGATCCCCGCCCCGTCGATCGACTCGTCCCAGAACAAGCTCAATTTTTTCCGGCCGTCGTGCAAGGACACGCGCAATGGGTTATTCCCCACCCCGTGGTGTTTCTTAATCCGCTCGACCGGCGCGACCGGTGTCCAGAGTGCGGTCGTCGTGAGTTTTGCGGGCATTTCGTATACTATAATATCATATTATTATAGTAAAGCCAATATAAATAACCCGGATTCGATCCGCGGGAGGTCGTGTCCGGACAATTTTGGTTATTTTTATTGACTTTACTGTATAGGACGATGAACGCATTGGCCAGGAAATCACTGACCAGATTCTCAAAATTGATCGACGTCACTGAAGCGCCCGGTAAAGACCCCAGGCTCGACCGGCTAATCGCAATCGAGCTCAGACGATTGTATCGGTTGTTGGACGATCGTGTACCATGTGATGCCACATTCCGGGTCCCGACCGACCCACCCGGGAAATGAGTTGTATGTTTTTTTCGATCGTCGACTTGAATACGCTCCTGAGCGCGGATTTCATGAGCTCGTCGAACAGCAACCACTTGACATCTAATTTCTCGATCGTCGACCGGTGCAAATTCTTCGACTCGAGAAATGCCGAGGCGCGCTCAAACGTCGATGGGACGGTCGTATCGAACGGGATCTCGACGATGAACATCCGGTACGTATTTCCGTTTTGCGTCGATCCATCGACGAACAATGAGGACGTGACGAGACGACGTTCCATTTCGCGCGTCGTCATGACGATCCCGAGCGTTTCTTCATTAAATTCGCGCGCCGCCGTGGCGATGATCGACCCTCGGTCGAGCCGCTTGTCCAGCTTCCCGCCGAAATCAGACGCTCCGATCCCGCGCACGTCGTCACCAACGAGAAAATGGCACACGCCGAGCGCGTCGAACGCAATTGGTAAGACACCCGCAGCTGATAGCATGGTTGTAACCTTCAATAACGTGGCATTAAAAAAATCGCCATTCTCCGCACCCGATGTACATTTTATTTGCGTATACTAACCAGTATGTCCGAGTGCACGACATCACCCGGCTGTTCCAAGTGCCAGATCTGGGACGGTACGCGATGCCGGTTCCCGAAACATTATACGCCTTCACATCCACCAGCGGACGCAGCGCCAGAAGCGGGAATGGGCGGCGGACCGATTTTACCGGGTCCCACGTCCGCGCCCACGTCCGCGCCCACGTCCGCGCCCACGTCCGCGCCCACGACCGCGCCCGATTCGACTGAATCGATCAACGCCGGTTCGGTCGTGGTCGTCGAGAACGACGACGGTGCTTGGTGGGACGATGAGCTCGTAGACGGTGTGAAAAACAAATGGCTTGCCGGTGGTGCGACCGGGGTCATCTCATCGTCTTGTCTTTGCTTCTTCTTGGTGTTGCTGTTGATGAGTCGGTAGAGACTGTTTTTTTAAAAAGTTTTTGGATGACCTGGGACGTGTGCGGTGAATTGGTCGATTTGAGCGATGCGTTCGCCGCGTCCTGTGGTGTATGGCGACTCTTCAATGATGGATCCATATTCCCCATCCCAATCCCGATTGCCGAGTCGATCCGCGAACTATACGGTCTGTTCAATGTGTCCAAGACGTCGTCTCCACAACGTCTTGAACTCGTCGTATCGGCAAAATCTGCACCCGTCCTCGCACGATTACTCGGAGTCGCCGACTACCTCGATTGCGATCTAGCAATCCCACTCGCGTCCGAACTCGCGCGACGCGTCCACGGCCTCTACCCCGACGAGATCGCGACCATGTTCGGTCTCGAGTACGTGCCGAACGCCCGGATCGAAGACGCACTAGCAAACTGGATGATCCCGATCGAACACGTTCCGTCCTGGCCTCGGGTCACTCGTCTGTAAAAATGATTTTTTTTTATTTTCCTACATACATCATAACACCTATCGTCAATGAAGAACATCTCGATTTTCTCGAAGCGTGGCATGTCCCTCGCCGATATTGACATTCGCTTGACCGAGTGGACTCCAACGCCCGACATCTTCTACGCCGACATGCCAGATTTCGTACTCGACGTCCCCGCCATCTATGACATGGAGACGAGGCAGTGTCACAACGGCGCCGATGCTGTCAAGAAATTCCTCGATATTAACGTGCCGCGCAAAATGGCCAGGGTACGCGTTGCCAAGGTCGAGAAGGCCAAGCCGGTCGAGAAGGCCAAGCCGGTCGAGAAGGCCAAGCCGGTCGAGAAGGCCAAGCCGGTCGAGAAGGCCAAGCCGGTCGAGAAGGCCACGCCGGTCGAGAAGGCCGAGAAGCCAGTCGAGAAGACCACGTCGGTTGCCAAGGCCGAGAAGCCGGTCGAGAAGGCCGAGAAGCCAGTCGAGAAGACCAAGCCGGTTGCCAAGGCCGAGAAGCCGGAGGAGATCGAGAAGCCCAAGGCTAAGCGCGGGCGCCCTAGGAAGATTGTTACCTACTAAGATTTAAAATCGTTTGAAATACGTCGTAATCTCGTGTTGATTCGTATCCTTCAAAAACTTGAGTCGCTTCGCCTCGCGTTTTTCAGACGTCGACTCGGCTTGCAATTTCATGATCCGCTCGGTGTTGCCCTCGAGCAGTAGTTGCTGCGTCTTCGATCCGTACTCGAGCTCGAGAATTGTAACCACCGGTTTGATCAGGCAGTTGTTGATGTAGTAAAGGTAATCCAGCTCAAGGTCATGCTCCTTCACGTAGACTGGGTCCTCGGCGCGCATGGCGATCAGCCCGTTTGCATGTTCGAGTGAACGGACAATGACGAATGGAACGCGTTCCCCGCTACCGGGTGGGTCGCGACCGCGTTGCTTGCGTTTTTGCGCGACTTGCCAATGCGGCATACTTTGCGGGTTCGCGTAGCCGGATCGCAACGCCTTGGACACGATGAACTCGTCGAACGGGATCTTCCCGTCGAGTAGGTCGCCGATAAACGAACGCGCCATGTTCAGCGCTTTATCGAAGCAACGGTCGTCCATGATGGCATCGAGCACAAGCTGCATCGCCCGCCGGACAAACGGTGGCGAATCGCGGCGAACGATCTGCAATCCCTTGATATCGATCTTCGTTGGCGTGGTTGGATCGAACTCGAACATCTTGGCGGCGTACCGTTTCTTCGCGAACAGTAGCATTGGTGAATTCACTTTCTCATACTCGAGCTCGTTCGGCGCTGCGTACAACGTACTGGTAAGCTCGGCGGCGAGCTGTTTCCCAGCTTCGATGTGTCGGGAAACGTCGACCCGATTCGCTTCGCCGAGATTCTGGATCACGAAGACTGAATCCGTGTCGCCGTACACGACGCGATGCCCGCGTTCTTCGCATGCCCGCTTCGTTCGCAAAATCATATCACGTCCCGTACTCGTCACCGCGCTCGCGAGATCGAGGAGCGGGATCGGACTTGTTCCCGCACCGAAGAAGCCGTAGATCGAATTCATCGCGACCTTGAATGCCAACTGCTTGGCATTTTGCATCGCCGCGCCGAATGTATCGCCGCGCTGTTTCGCCGATGCCATATCGGTTTTGGCGCGTTTTCTCCATGTCGCCAAATCCTCGAGCAGTTTCGGAACGACCCCGCCCGTTTGCGCAAACGAAACGAACCGACCCGGTGTCGTCTCGATCGTATACACCTCAGTGCCATCATCGACGACCGTGTCATCGAAGACGATGGTCGATGGGCACATCGAGTGTGCGCGCATGATTGATGGATACAGCGACGCGAAATCGAGGCAGGTGACGCAGTCGTTGACGTATGCGCCGACCTCCGGTGTGAGGACGGTCGCGCCCACGTAGCCCGTTTTATCGACGACTTTATCGCAATCGTTCACGATGAATCCCCGCTGGTTGGCGTACCGAGCGATCAGTGAAAAACACCGAATCTGTTGTCCTCGGAAGTTGAGGTACGACAGTGGGACGCAAACGACGCGAGCCATTTCGATTTGGTTGACCAACGTTGATAACTTCTGGTTCAGACGAACCGGGAGTTCGGTATCGCGAACGCAGTACTCCGCCATGCGAGTCAGTCCCGCTCGGTCCTTCGTCGCGTACCACCCAAACATCTCTTTTGCCGACACATCCAGCTTGGTGTGGTCGAGATATTTCGACGATACCGCGTTGAGTGTATACGAATCGAGTTTCAGCTCTTTCCGGTAGATCGCGAGCAAATCGAGTTGGACGACGCCGGGTGCCGTGACGTATACGTATTTATTATCGCCGTACGCCGCACTCGACAACTGCTTGTCGACTCGTTCGCCACCGCCGTCGACGAGCCGACCGAATCGACCGAGCTCGAGGCGCGTATCGCCAGTGGACATCGAGATCAGCACATCCGCCCGGTCGCAAATGAACTTGAGATCAAAGCCGAAGATGTTGTAGCCCATTAACACGTCGACGTCCTCGTTTTCGAGCTCGCGAAGCCACGAATTGATTTCGTCGACTTCGTCATCGTAGACATGGACATCGACGCCGTCGATCTCGTCGCAATGCTCGAGCTGATGGACCGTCTGGCGCGTGATACTCCCGTCGAGTGACGCGTACGTCGTCCCGATGGAAATGATCTGATCACGCGGAATCGATCCGTCCGGGAATTTGCCGGACGACGAATAACACTCCAGATCGAACGACGCGATCTTGAGCTTGGGAACATCGATGCAACTCGAATCCGAAACGCATCCCGGACCCGGTACAGTGAACTCGGTGACGTGCGCCTTGGTGATGCGTGAATCACCGACGACGGGTGTCGTCGATTCGAATCGAGTCCACCCGACCGGATTCGACCCGGTCGCGTGGAAATATTTGAGAACCGGGTCAACGCCCGCTTCGAACGTGATCAATTTTGCATCACGTGCCGCGTACTTGGCTCGCTTGAACGCGGTGATCGTTGAGAATGACGCTTTCACAAACCAATCTGATGAACGTCTGTACCCGACGAATTGGCGAGCTTCGACGAGTTCGAGGTGGACGGTACCCTTATTGTACCGATCGAATGCATCGTGGACGCGGCGTTTCATCTTATTCTTGTCAGCGAGCGAAGGATTTGTCTGTGGAACAAGCACCGAGAACGATGGTTGAAACGGAACGCGGACGCACACCGTTCGTCCATCACAGTGTTTTCCGATATTCACGATGGTCGCGCGGTCGTCGACGTCTCGAGCAAATGAATCTATTACGAACAAATCCATGATGATAATAAAAAAAGTTGTGGTATGATATAGCTGCAAACATGCACATTTTCATTCCACTCGTCGCACTGACCGTACTGATCATCGTCATCGCGTTCCTGATCAAATCAGGGAAACGCGTCGAGTCACCAGTGCGTCCCCAACCCGTCGAGACCAATATCATCGGGCTCGATACCGCGCCGCATAACCAACTCCGGAATCTCGTTCGACCCATCGTCCCCGATGTCGACGACGTGACAATGAGTTTTTTGGGTGAGACGACCGAGCACGACGCGCGCTTCATTATCGAATCGATGTGCCGGCGTGCGAGTGGAGATGGAGGCGGTCTGCCTGTAGTATTAAATTCATTACGTAACGACTTCGTGCTCGGAAACATCATCTATCATGACATTGTCTCGGCTGGTGCGCTCGGGAACTTGGTCAGTGTCGGTGCAGTCGTGCATACAAAGAAACTGTCGATCCGATTCGCCGCGATCGTCGAGTGGGACGGAAACATTGGCTCCGAACCGATCGTCCGGTCGGTCACGTTTGACGAACTCGAGATTGAATAAACTCGGATTTTCTTGCGGAGTAATATATACCATGATATCGTTGTTATCCTCATCGCTCGCATCAATCGTGCTTATTGTCTTGCTGATCAAGTTCAGTAAGATCAAGCTTTCCTTCAACATCCCATTCCTCAACACGGTAGAAACGTTTGGACCAGCGCCGGCGGTGCGGTACGTCCCGCGCGAGTACCCGATCGACTCGGTCGATGCGTTGCCCGTCTAATCTTTCCGTCGATACCCCACCCCCGGTCAATTCACACGCTTAGACCTGCTCATGCACGATAATGACGCGCTCGACCGCGACCGGGCGAACCCCACCGTTCTTCACCGTCTTGATGAAGTCGGTCAGCACGCACGGATTCTTAATAAATTTGACAAGCGTGACCAGCCACAACGCGATCGACACGACCCAGATGAAATGCTTTACCGCGTCGTCGGATGTCGGTCGATAAATCGGATCGACGAGGTTGTAGAAAAACGAGTTTTCCGGTTCGACCCCACCGCGGAGCATGTTCTCCATATGTGTCAGCGCACATTCATTTGAGTTCGCCAGCCAATGGATGAACAGAAGCGGTCCGGTAAACAAATGCAATATGTGCAGTTCTGGATGACGTTTAATGTTCGTGAACGGCACGAGTGTGTAAAAAAGCACGAAGAAAATGTGAAGTACAAAGATTAAGTTGGCAAAGAATTGGCTCAACATTGCGACACCGCTATGAACGACTATACACATACCCCAATATATTTTAATGCATTGCGACCATTCGAATTTGATCGATGACCACGGGTGTGTCGTGTGTATCGACTGCGGCCTCGTCCTACCGGACGATGCCGTGCCTTGGACACAGTCGACGAGCGTCCGCGCCGACCCCGTAGAGATTTCAAAGACGACGAAGCGACGTATCGATCTGATCGCGTTTGCACTTCGGTTACCAGACCGGGTCGCTGAACACGCCGCGGTGCTGGCGACGTCACACACCTTCCGCTCGTCGAACCACGCTGCGCTCGTTGCGTGCGTTCACGTCGCTGCCAAACACGCCCGACTCGACCGACTGGAGCGTGAGGTATTGGGTGTGACGCGCGCGGATTCGCGGAAGTTCGGCCGATACGTCAAAAAATTGAGAGAGACTGACTCGAAACGAGACGACTCTGGGATCGATACATTGATTAGGATGGTTCCGCGTCTTGCAACGGACTACGGACTCGATGCAAAGCGACTCGATCACGCCATGCGAACGACGTACCGATCGTATCATGACACGGTATCGCTCGACTCGATCGTCAAAATCGCGTTGCGGCAGTCGCGATCCGACCCAGCTCGATCCAGAGAAATTTCATGATACCGTTTCGATGTAAGTGGTCCGCGCACCGTTAAAATGTTGGTATGATCTATATAGGGGATCATGCCACCGAATCTGCCGAGCACCACGCTCGGTAAACGCAAGAAAAACATGGTCGACCAGCCGAAAATCAAAAAGGTGGTGCACCCAGGCGGTGGATATACCCTGGTAGCACTCCCCGGGAGCAAGATCGGCGACGCCGAGGTGATAGACGGCGAACTGTGTACGATCAGGTCGCGAGAAAGTCTCATGTGGCTCGTCATATACCCTACGTCATGGCGCATCGCGGAGGCCGTGACCAGGACGTGCACAAGCTACATCACGAACATGCAAGGTATCTTCACCGACAAAGTAATCAATCAGGATTTGCAATTCCACTATGACACGAGGCGGGTGGATAACATGGCGGATATGTTCCGGGGCACAAAATTCAAGGGGGGTGCGACGAGCCCGAACGTGAGGAGCCTACGGCATTGGGACACATCAAAATGCAGTGACATGTCTCATATGTTTGCATACTCAAACTTCAATGGCTCATCCATTTCAGGATGGAACACACGAAACGTCCGGACCATGAAAAGCATGTTCGGTTTCAACAGGGCATTCAATCAGTCGATCTCAGGGTGGGATACACGAAATGTGATCAACATGGAGGAAATGTTTTACAAGGCGACGCGATTCAATCGGCCACTCAAAAATTGGGTTGTCTCGAAGGTGACGAACATGGACCGGATGTTTGCGGGAGCCATGATTTTCAACCAGAACCTCTCATCGTGGACCCCCAGGCGTATTCAGACAGCCAAAGACATGTTCAGAGGTGCCACATCGTATTCTCCGACGAAACCGAAGGACGCCTTCCATACTAAGATCGGGTTCAACCCGCTTTCGACCAAATTCAAACAACCGAAGCAGAAAAAAGACAAGTCCCGCAGTGACATGATCAAGCAATGGACCACGTGCACGGGCTACCAAGCAGTGCAAGCCGTTCGGCGCGGGGACAGTACCATGCGAGATCACCAAGATCCTGAAACGTATAGGGAAGCGCGCCGCATCAATCGAGCCATCTCTCAATATATGCGGAATAGCGGGCTGAGAACGCCAATAACCCCGGAAGGTTTGAACCCGACGTACCTGTTTCGGGGAATCCACTCCGAACCAGCCGCCAGGCTTCTGAAAACGGGGAAACTGAATGACCCCGGGTTCATGGCATTCTCTCGCAGTAAGTACCAGGCTGGCCTTAATCGCGTCGACTCCAATAAAGGAGGTGGTGTGATCGTTCGCATCGATGTTAGAGCGTTGCCGCGGGGTATCCCGTGGGTGTGGTTTTCCAACTTCAATGAGAACAGCGTCGAGAGGTTGGAGTCCCGGCGGGGCATTCCGCGTTCATCTGCGCCCCATGAGCAGGAAGTCTTGTTCCCCCCGGGAAAACTGGTCCTCGGCAATATCCTATACAATGGATCATTTCCGAAAACGTATGAGGCCGTCTACGTGCCCAACACGAAAGCAAAAAGCTTGGAACAAAAACCCATCATCAGACGGCTGGGACCGCCTCTGCTCGACTCACGGACCCGGCAAACGCAAACAACTCGCGACCTGGCACGGATGTTCCATCAGGTCATGAACCTGAAGGCTTGAAACGGCGGTTTTACAGGTGGATCATTTCCGACAAACGGGACAGTTCCTCGTGGCCTCCTCGGACCGCCAGCGTTCGTGGCATTTTCTATGCATCGCCTACTCGAGGACTGTGTACTCCATCGCCATCGCCCGCTTGAACTTGCCGTGGACGTCCTTGGCAGCGTCGTAGATGATCACCAGATCAAGCGTCATCAGCTCGTCCGTTTTTTCCGAGGTGGAGCGGAGCATGTACGTCATATCGCCCTAAAATGAAAAAAAAACGCATTCAACGAATGCGTTTTGCCAAAACTCGCCCGGTTCAACCGAGTAAATTAAAAACCGATCGATGCTTCGACCTCGTATACTTGCGCCGCTTGGCGGCACGTTGGTTCAGCGTTGTGCATGACCACGCGACCCCCGGGTCGACCGAGAGTAGCGATGGTGCCTCGCGTACGGTCATCCCTCGCTCGCTCAACGACATGGACATATCGGCAACGAATGCGATATCGTCGAAACGGATACCGGCGCGCGCAATCGATTGGACAACTTTTCGCTTCGTCGCGTAATGATTATACCTCGCCCACACGGTCCCGTGCGTTTCAATCGGCTTGGACGGACTGAGTGCGTTCGTTGTAGATGGGACGGCGCCAACGATGGCAGCGACGTGGCCATGTAAATCGACCGATGGGTTCCGGTACATTGCAGCTTCCAGAAAATCGCAGTGCGCGAGTGACTCGAGAATACGAGAGCACGCGTCGATATCGGTTTGGTCGACGCATATTGGATAGTTTTCAAAGACGCCGTTCACAAACAACGTCGGGTCGCAAGAGACCATCCGGACCCGCTGGTCGTACACGAGCGGGTTCGTCTCACTCGGTGCCGAGAGCAACTCGGTCAATCCGTCGACGCCGTCTGGGAACGTCTCGTTCACATCACCCGTCGTGATCGAGAGGATACACGATCGCAGATCACCGTGCGACGTCTTCCATGCACGATTGGGGTCGGGATGGCCGAGTGACGTCAAATACGGGACGGTGACCTCGCACGTCAGACTAGGTGTCCGGATATGTTTCACGCGTTTGCCATGCTTCAGCTTCAGTAACGCCTGGATCTTAGAATGGGTACATCGTCGATGCCAACCGGCGAGGATGATAGGGACTTTGCACTGCTCGTTGCACGTCGCGACGCGCTGGAAGTCGTGTGTTGTGAACGAATCGAGATCGTCGATGACGATAACGTTTTTTTGTCCGATAACGTTACGTGTACCGATTGTATCGACCGGCGTTTTGACAAACGCCACGTTGGACTTGATTTGCTCGAACAATTCGAGCATGGTCGTGACACCGCACCCGATTTGCGTTGCTTCGATGCAGAGAATATCGTTCGTCGCCTCGTCGATCCATCGGTTCACGGACTCGACAAAGTCACCGCCATCGACCCGGTTAAATAAGAGCTCGTCCAATCTAGTCGGCGCGGTCATTCGGTCATTCGAATGCTCGAAAGAGTCTGTTTTTCAAAAAAAAGAATATTCTTGCATCGGTTCAAAATGGACGATCTTATCGATCAGGCACTGACGAAGCTCGTCGAGCGAACGGGAAAACTATGTGAAGACGACATTGTATCAACCCGGGTCGTCGACTGTATCGTCGCCCCGGTCATTTCGCACTTATCGACCAAGTTTGCGTTCCAGGTGCGGGTGATGGAATCAATTGCATTGCTCGTGGTGTTACATGTTTTGATGACGATGATACTGTTGTATATCATGATCCGACGGTGAGCGCGCGAGTGCATCGTTCACGAGAATGCCGATCCTGGCATGAAAGGCGACCTTCGTCTCAGACGCGGCTTGTTTGCATCGTACGATGCGGATGTTCTTAACGTGGTCGCTCGCGAGCAGTTTGTTATAATAATATTCGACTGCGCGAAGATGCTCGTACCCGATCGCTTCTTCACCTTCGCGCGCGCGAGATTCGACACGGTCCGTGCACGTCGAACTATCGACATCGAGGAAGAGTATGATGTCGGGTACCCAGCCATACTCGGTTGTGTATGAATCGAGGAGTGTGTCGTCACTCGGTACGAGCACGTCATCGTTTTTCAGAATCGTGTTGAACACGTGTGACGTTGCGAGCGGACTGCGCTCGACGATTTGGTGCGTGGCGCGCGATCTGGGGATTCTTCCGAATTGACGGAGGACTTCGAGCGTGAACGGGAGCGCGTACTGTTTCTTATTGTTGATATATTTGACGAAGAGCTCGTGCCATTCATCAACTGGTTCGGGAAAAAAGTCGACCGATGCGTCGTCGGGGACGATACGTTTCAGATATTCGAGCAAATCGGATTTTCCCGCACCGATATTGCCGTCGATCGAGATAATCATTTTGGTCTGCCAAATTATCGGATCTTACCGCTTCAGTAGCTTTTTCAACCACGTGAACACGAGCGCGAACACAACAGCGTGGATGATCAAACCAGCCCGCGTCGGTGCACCGTGCCGCATGGTNTCGATGTTGGGGAGCAGNGAATTCGTTAGCGTGTAGACGGGTTTGGAGCTGATGATGATGAACAGCGCAATGGCGAGGATGGGGGACTGGAACTTATCGAGCATAGACAAAACGTTAGGGTGGTGATATTGTGCAATATAAAAAATTCAACATTCGATATGATCGACGCGGTCAACGCGGTCAATGCGGTCAACGCGGCAAACCCAACCCAGTGCATTCCAGTCCTCGCGTCCTCGCGATATCAGCGCCCATCGACGACGCGGCATACCGTCCGACGGGTGGTTCAGCAGTACATTGACGATGTCGAAGAACGCGCCGAGTCACAACTCGGGTACCCCCTCATCCTGGCCAACATCGACTCTGGTGTCGACATGGATATAACCGACCCCGCCAGTGGCACATTACTCAACAACGTTGGTGACCCGTCGAAGCGCGCTATTTTCTCGTTGAATTCGCACCCGTTCGAGCTCGGTGTACTCCAGTATTTTGCAAAGCTCTGGGGTTTACCTCACGACGACGCGTGGGGCTTCGTCGCGAGTTCATCGTCTGAGGCGATAACGCAAGCAATGTACAATGCCCGCGAATTACATGGGCACGGGTGCGTATACGTGAGTCGAGATGCACATTACTCGTCAAAGAAGTCGGCGAGGATTCTCGGCCTCGATTTGGTCGAGATCAATGCGGACGAACTCGGACGTCTCGAGTACGACGACTTTCGGAAGAAACTCGATCCGTCCCGTCCCGCATTCGTGATCGCGACGGTCGGCACGACAATGACGGGATCGATCGACGATATCGACGAACTCGCGAGGATCCTTGATGATGTACTCGGTGATGGCGTTGCGTCGTACATGCACATTGACGCGGCGTTCACCGGTTCGTTTCTCCCGTTTGTCGATGGATATGCCCACTTCGTCTCGTTCAATGACCGCGTCGACTCGATCAGTACGAGCGGTCACAAATTTCTGGGGACGACGACGCCGTGTGGGATTTACGTATGTCGTGAACGAAATATCGCGGCCTTCGAGGAAACTATTGAGTATATTCATGCGCGCGACGTCACCATCCCGTGCTCCCGCAACGGTCAAGTGGTGATCGAGCTCTGGGCGATCTTGTCGCAACTGGGGCCACACGGTCTCGAAGCACGCGCGACCGACGCGATCTCGACGGCCGTCGCCGCAGTCGACGCGTTCGTCGCAGCACACCTTCGTTGCCATCTACTCCATGGGTCAACGACGCTGGTGATCGATCGCCCGTCAGACGATATCGTCATCAAGTACCAACTCGCCGTCTCTGGGTCGACGGCGCACATTGTGTGTATGCCGACGACATCGATCGAGACGATCGAGATGTTGATTCACGATATCCTGGAGTGTTGAATTGGTACACTATACATTAACATTTGAAATATTCGGATAATGCCCGCGATGTATACGAGCAATATGAAATCGTACGCGCAATTGAATCAGGATATCTGGGTCTTGGAGTTGTTGCAAAAACGGAACGGCTATTTCGTCGAGTTTGGCGCGCATCATCCCGAAAAGCTGTCGAATACCAAACTCCTCGAGGAACACGGGTGGCGGGGCGTCTCGGTCGACCCGTTCCCACATGGCGACTGGACGACGCGACCCAATACAATGCTCATCTACAATGCTGTGACGTGCGACGGTCGCCAGATCGAGTTTGTCAAGGCAGACGAGCTTGGGGGGATCGCCGAGCATATCTCGGCCCACGCAGCCGCCGTCAAGGATGCCGACCGTGCGACACTATCGTCGATCACGCCGTCCGACGTACTCACTGCCGCGAACGCGCCGCGCGAGATTGATTACATTTCGCTCGATGTCGAAGGCGCCGAGCTCGAGATTTTACGCGCGTTCCCATTCGACGAGTACGACGTCACGCTCATGACCGTCGAACATAATTACGAAGAACCCAAGCGCCGAAATATGCGCAATTTGTTGAGAACGAAAGGCTTCCGCCTCATTGCGAATAATCGGTGGGATGATTGTTACGTCCACGAACGTGTCCTCCAGAATGTAGACGAATATCAGTAGTAGTGTGTTTTTTCGTCGTTTTTTTAAACATGTACCACAGTATACCATAACCTGATGGACGAATTTTCAACGGCACTCGACAAACTTCCGTCGCTTCATCCAGTTTCGACTCGCGAGGAAGGGGGGAACCCCACGGCTGATGCGCTGTCCTACGAGGATCTCATCCGCGACCAGCAGTCGATGCCCCAGCAACCAATGCAGTCGACGCCCCAGCAGCCGATGCAGCCGATGCCCCAGCAGCCGATGCAGCCGATGCCCCAGCAGCCGATGCAGCCGATGCCCCAGCAGCCGATGCAGCCGATGCAGCCGATGCAGCCGATGCAGTACCCTGGTGGCGACTATAGCGACTATGGCGACGAGTACGATCCGCACCCGAGAGCCCGTCGGGCTGAGATGAATCCGTCGAAGCCGTCGCATGCGGAAACCTCATGGGCCGTGTCGAAACTGAAGACGCATAAAAATGATATCCTAGCCACTGGACTCACGCTCGCGTTGCTCACTGTGATCATCCCGAGAATGCGAACCATGACGCGCTTCGAGAACGGGATTCCTCTCGTCGCAATGCTCGGGATCTCGATTGCGTTTGCTTCTGTACTGAATACGATTACACGTTTGTAATGATGACCCCATTTTTGTAAATGTCCGGACCACGTTCTGCTGAGTCCAGTGTTGAATACACTTTGAGTTGGTCGATCTGACTTGATAATCTTGCTTTTAGAATGGTATCGTGTTCGCACCGTGTGAGTGTGAGACCCACGATCTTGACGATGCACGCGATATCGAGATCATCGCCTGCGACCAACGCACTGGACGCGTCGATGATCGATCCATTCGCATCGAAGACGACCGTGTCTTCGTTCAAATAGATCGTCTCGAGTGGGTGTGTATCGATATCGATACCATCATCACATCCGAGCCGCTCGAGGTGTTTGAGAAAATCAAAGAAAATACAACAATCAACCCGAGCGAGAACGAGTCGCGTCCCGTACGGCTGTTGCTGGACGCGTACGTTCATTCGTGGAGTCTGCACTTTAATAAACTGCTGAGCGCCATACCGGAGTCCGATCCGTTGCCCGCGCGGTTGATCGAACGATACGCGGTCAATATCAATGTCTCGGAAGTCCATTGTTTGAAATGAGTTTGATGATTTTCTCCGCGATCCTGTCTCGAATACTCGAGACGTCGAACGCACGCGCGCCGACCGGGATCGTGATGTCGCTGTTCTCCGCGAACCGTCGTCGCATTTGATGAATTTCGAACGAACCCGTCACGGGAACGCAGTTTTTGATGAGCGTATCGAATGCGTAGACCGGCTCAATATCGACGAATATGCGACGAACGCCACCCGGGACGTGACGTTCGAGTGATACTGCGTGCGTTTGTAAAAACGACACATCAAAATCAGATGCCCCCTCTGGCGGGGCGAACCAATCAAAACAAACTGTGATCGTGTCCGGTTCGAATTTCTTAAGCTGTTCGAGATGCTGTAGCGAGATATGGATCGAGTCACGTAATGTCGTGGCTTCTCGTCTTGGGAATACGATCACGCCGTTCGGAAACTTCAGTTTCGCCACCGTTTCGGCAACGCCTGGAATTGTTTTGACGACGACGAGCATACTGTGTCATGGAGTGGGTCCTTATCTGACGCTGCATTTTATATTTTGTCATTTCACGCGCCAATCCAGTGTGTTTTTTCGTCGCAAAAAGAATCTCACCCTAGAAGTATAAAATAATAGATTTTCACATGACGACCGTCGCGACCTTCAACAAGACGTTGCTCGACTTTATCGTCGATTTGTCCGAAACGTTCGATGACGTGCCGGAAATCGGGCTTTTCAAGGCCCTGGTTCCGACGCTCATCCGAGACAACGAGACAGCAGCGGTCGATATGTTCATGACGGCAATGGCGCCGTACGCGCAGCATGTCATTAACCGCGACGCTTCGATGTTCGAAGCGCCCGTCATTCTCGGCGCATTGGACGTGTCCACGCTATGGAATGCAAACGGTCTCGATGACGTGACCAGGTCGGCGATCATGGACTACGTAAACAGTTTGTTCGTGCTCGGCATGACCATCCAGAAAGTGGACGGTGCGGTCCTGGGCCAGATCGAATCACTCGCCGGTGACGCTGCCAAATCGCTCAAACAGTCTGGATCGCTCGACATTGCGTCTGTGTTGCCTGGTCTCATGCAAAACGTTGGGCAAATGCTCGGGATGGATCCGACCGACGTTCCCGATATGAACGACCCGGAAATGAAGAAGATTCTCGACAGCGTCATGCAAAATTTCACTGGATCGTCGTTTGCAGAGTACACGGCAAACGAGCGCATGGATTGCGATTAGGGTACAGTAATGTAAATCACTTCATACACTTGAACACAGAAGGCGTTTGGTTGACCATTTGGTCNATCAAACTCTCGGCCGTTACATTGACGAACATCTAGAAACGCTGGCAGTTGGTTTTAGGGAGTCTGCCAATTCGGAAAAGTCGGGGTACGCACCGCCGTTCGGAAGACTCGTGAAAGGTCTTATTGCGAACTCGTTTGCGTAAATATCCGCAGTGTCGCTGTAAATGAACTTATCAAGGAACTCGCCCGACGTCTCATTGGCATCGACACATTGC
>JGI20151J14362_10001013_pt1 | contig 20531 bp, 21 predicted proteins | sample COG_01_FD_14362 | JGI IMG/M metagenome (IMG submission 14362)
TTATAAGATCTACACTCGGTATCTATAAGTACATTTTCTTTCCCAACTATATCATTAAGGATTAATGTTATGTTCATACTGACCTACCTTTAAAAACTTAGTATTATTACTACACCTGAATTCTTAGATGGCAATCGTTTATGGTAAATTTGACTTGACGTGTCTCAATAGGGGCAATAGTGAATGTTTCTATTGTGGCGGAGTAGCTCAGCTGGTTAGAGCATCGGAATCATAATCCGGTTGTCGGGGGTTCAAGTCCCTCCTCCGCTACCAAATTCCGTTGATAATCAATGGCTTAATATTTTGGTTGACGCGATTTGCGCGTAGCACACCTCTAGCACACTTTTTTCTCGCTTTCTGAGAATAATGAGTACAGAATCATAGTGTTAAACACGGTGATCAAGTTGCCTAAATTGAGTCCAAATACGCCCACGTTGATGGATGGTGAGGTTCGTCTTTTTAAACGCAAGCGCAGCTCAGTCTGGCAGGTTGTTTTTACAATGGACGGGCGGCAAGTCCGTGTGAGCACGAAAAAGCGTATTTTGAAGGATGCTCTGGAAGCAGCGCGAGACATATATCTAGATTATCGTGTTCGACAGAAGAACGGGTTACTTGCTATCTCCAAGCACTTCGCAAGTGTTGCAGCACTGTGCAGAGCAACAATGGTTGAGCAGTTAGAAAACGGTGTCGGAAAGAAGAGCTTCCGTCACTACATCATCATGATTGATAAGTATCTGGTTCCTTTCTTTGGAGACCTCTTTCTGACCAGTATTGATTATGAGATGCTGCAAAAGTTTGCGCGCTGGCGTGAAGACAAGATGGGGAGAGAGCCAAGAGCCTCAACATTAAATATCCATAACTCTGCACTCAATCGGATCTTTGATGAAGCCATTACACGGGGATACATGAATAAGTCCCAGATCCCTGTGCTGGTGAATAAAGGTAGGGATAGTGTTCGCAGGCCGGACTTCACGCGGGAAGAATATGCAACACTCATTCGCAAACTGCCCAGTTGGATTGATGCAGGACGAGAGGGCAAGTCACGAGACATGCGCCATCTGTTGCGTGACTACATACTTATTCTTGCCAACACTGGTATGCGGCATGGAACAGAAGTAGAGAATCTGTGCTGGAAGCATATCAGTCTATTTGAAGACAAGGGTCTCAAATACCTGGAGATGAGTGTCAGCGGTAAAACGGGTCGTCGTGATATTATCTGTCGGGCAGGCACAATAAACCACCTCAAGCGCATCCAAAGCAGATGCCCTGATATTGCACATTTGAGTTTTGAGCGGCTGATTAAATCAAAACTGGATGAGCCTGTCTTCCGACTGCCCAATGGTACCGCCTGTGCAAACCTGCGTCAGACGTTCAGGATCCTGATGAGAGACACTGGACTGCTCACCTGTCCAAGAACAGGTCAGGATCGTACCCTTTACAGTCTACGTCACACCTATGCCACGTTCTCGCTGCTAAACGATGGCATGGATGTGCACACGCTCGCGGTACAAATGGGAACATCTATTTTGATGATAGAGCGTCACTACAGCCACCTAACACCGCGCCTTAAGAAAGAAATGCTCACAGGCAAGCGCTACGGCACGCCATATGAAGACTACAAAGCAGAGCGGGTGCAGGGCTATCTAGATGCCATCATGTATGTGGCTGATCGTAGAACGCGTTGATCTTTTAGTCAGAGCTGTTCCAACCCTAATGTGTTTGTAATGTATCAAGCTCAGATTCGCCGAGCTGGCTATCGCTGTTTGTTCAATCGCTCTCGCGCCTTCACAAACCGCTTCAGTCATGTGTTTCAAACTTAATTGGTTCAAACAGCTTTAGTGATTTTGAATTTACATAACTGGGATCTCATCTAGATTGTGTAGTCATACCAAGGCTTACTGCAGCTTTGGTATGACGATGACCTCATCCGAGTTGATACCGTCTATCATGAGCGCAACCTGAACATGCAGGAAGCTGGAGTTACTCTGTCAGCTTTACGCGTCACCTTTTCAGCAACGCACCCTAATGCATCCAAAGCCATGCTTGCCGTAAGGGTCGTTTCGGTCAGTAAAATCATCGTAAGCTTGCACACGCGCTGCAATGGCTTGCGTCTGATAGAGTGCTTGAACACCTGACGTCATATAAACCCGACACCCTGAAAAGGACTTGCGAGCAGCATCATTAAGCGCCGCGATTTTTGTTGGATTATGTGTCGTCAGCATGTTGCGCCTCCGACAGGTCTTTTTTACGCTGTGCTAGAGCAGCGAGTGCTGTGTCCAATTCACCTGCGGCAACTGTTTTGGTAAGTATATCCAATACCGGCGAGACATCTTCTAAGCTTTGAGCAATGACAGCATTGTTGTCAGCATCGAGTGGGACAACACGCGCACCATATTTAAGTTGAACAACCCAGCCTTGGGCATCTTGGGAAAACCAAGGGCGCACCGCATGCGTTTTCTCCACACGCTGCCTACTACCGTTAGCATCTCGTGCCCAGCCCAATTTTGTAACTGTGTGATCTGGCCCACTGAGTGCTGCTGCTAAAACAAGTTTTTGCTGCTCTAAGGCTGTTAAGGTTTTACTGCGCCGTTCTTCAACAGGATCCCGATTGGGCTACGTGCGTCGATAAGACGTCAATGTAAGTTTAGAAAGTAGTGCCATGCTATGCTCCTTATGTGTTTACATAAAAAGCGTATGGTCAGACATGCACTTGGACGACCGAAAAGATCTTAATGAATTGAAAAGGATAGGAAATTAGGGGATAGATTATTTAGCCAATTGCAATTGATCAGCAATCACCTGTATGCGTGTTTTTTGCCCCATGAAATCCATGAGCACCCAAATACGCTGTTCAGGATCAATTGTGTCCACTGTTGCGATGAAATTGGCAAAAGGTCCTGCGAGCATTTCTACATGGTCACCCTGGCTGAGGCTTTTGGGTGGCGGTAGCACGCCTGAGACATCGCATCTGAGCATGAGGCCAGAAATCAACTGAAGTGGCAGCGGCTTTGGTCTGCCCTCAAAGCTTACGAGCCTCGATACACCGATTGTGCTGTTGATGGCGCGCCAGGGGGCAAGCTCAGTGTTTACGCTGACAAACATGTAACCTGGAAATAGAGGTTTGAGATCACTCACAAAGCGAGAGGCCTTTCTGCGGGTGATTTTCTGCATTGGCAGAAACGTTTTAAACCCTTGCCGATGCAAGTTGTGCTCTGCCAGACGATGGCTGTTGGATTTGAATTGTACCAAATACCAATGATTCATTGTTGCTACCCATCAAATTATAGTGCTCACTATTGAACAAATATAACAGGAACAAGAAGTATGGTAAACCCGTCAATGGTCATGGTGGAATTCCTTACCTTTGTATGTATTAATGATAAATTGTGAGTACATTATCACATAAATTACTAATAATAATTACTTTCATTACCCCCCCCCACAACTTTTGCGGGAGGTAAACATTTCGTATCATCTTGATATTTTGTGATTGAAGTCAGGGAAATATTAGACTATCAATCAATCTTGAACAGTCATGAGCTTTCTTGACCTACATCGTTGTACTCCAGCACCTGAGCTTGCGCGGAACGTGAGGCTTGGTGCGGTAGCCGTTCTGAGGGGCCATTTTGTCTAGTCGACGCGAAAAGCAGCAGGCGGAGATCCGTTTGAAGGTTATGCGGTTGATTTCGCAGAACCCTGAGATGTCCACGCGGCAGGTTGCGGATGAAGTTGGGATTTCAAACGGGTCAGCTTATTATGTGCTCACCGCCCTTGTTGAAAAAGGCTTCGTGAAGCTGGGGAATTTCAAGAAAAACCCACGCAAGGGTCAGTATGCCTATCTGCTGACACCAAAAGGTATCCGCGAAAAGTCTCTGCTCACGCACAGCTTCATCGAGCGCAAGCGCGAAGACTTCGAGGTGCTTAAAGCAGAAATTAAAGCGCTTGAAGAAGAGGCGGGTCTTGCCGCTGAGGCGACACCAGCACCATGGGGCCGCAAGCAATGATTGAACTCACCTGTTTCAAGGCCTATGACGTCCGCGGTGAAATTGGTGTGAATATCGATGAAGAAGTTGCCTATCAGATTGGTCGGGCAGTTGCGCAGCACTTCGGTGCAAAATCTGTTGTGATCGGATTTGATGCCCGAGAGACAAGCCCAGCCTTCGCAGTGGCAGCATCAAAAGGCGTGCGCGATGCGGGTGCGGATGTAGTGAGCATTGGCATGGCGGGCACCGAGGAAATGTATTGGGCAGTGACCGAATTTGGCGCCTGCGCGGGTATTGAGGTCACAGCTTCTCACAATCCGATCAATTATAACGGCATGAAAATCGTAAAATCGCAGTCGCGTCCATTGGATGATGTGGATGATTTTCAAGTGATCAAGGCACTGGCAGGTTCTCCAGGGTGGGTGGACGTTGGTGTGATAGGCAAAGAATTTGACCGTTCGGGTGAGGCGCGAAAGGCCTATGTTAATCGCTTGCTCACGTTTGTGGATGTCAAAGCGTTGCGGCCTTTGAAGCTCGTTGTGAATTCTGGCAATGGATCTGCGGGGCCAACCTTTGATGCAATTGCAAAGCGGTTGTCGGAGCTTGGTGCGCTGTTAGAATTTATCCGCGTGCATCACACACCTGATGCAACATTCCCAAATGGGATCCCTAATCCGCTTTTGCCGGAAAACCATTCTGTCACTGCTGAGGTTGTGAGGGCTGAGAAGGCAGACTTCGGAGTTGCTTTTGACGGTGACTTTGACCGCTGTTTCTTCTTTGATGAGGCCGGAAAATTTGTGCCAGGTGAATATGTTGTGGGCCTATTGGCATCCATCTTCACGGAAAAAGAAGAGGGTTCGAAGATCGTTCATGACCCTAGAGTGATTTGGAATACGCAAGACATCGTTGCACAAAAGGGCAGCATCGCTGTGCAATCCAAAACGGGCCACGCCTTCATCAAGCAGACAATGCGTGTCCAGGAAGCGGTCTACGGCGGCGAGATGTCGGCGCATCATTATTTCCGTGACTTTGCCTATTGCGACAGCGGCATGATCCCCTGGCTGCTCATTTGGGAGTTGGTCTCCACAAGTGGAAAAACACTTGGGCGTTTGTTACAAGACTGCCGCGCCCGCTTCCCCTCAAGCGGAGAGATTAACTTTACGGTGGCTGATGCGGCGGCCTGTTTGGAAAGAGCAGAAGCGCTCTACGGACCTGAAGCGCTGTCTGTCGATCACCTTGATGGCGTGAGCATTTCCTATGAGAACTGGCGTTTCAATTTGCGCAAGTCAAACACGGAACCCCTCGTGCGGCTCAATGTGGAGACGCGCGGGGATGCGGAACTCTTGGCTGCAAAAACTGCAGAGCTCAGGCAATTTATTGAGGCGCAATCTGCGTGATGTGAGGGCTGTCTGATGTCCGATAATTAAAGATTATAGGCAGTCGGGTGAGCTTTCCGACGCCGAAAAAAGGTTTTAATACATAATGGCAGAAAAAATTTCAGTTATCGGTGGGTCAGGGTTTGTTGACACAAACCTTTGCAAGCAACTTGCATCAAAGCAGCAAGATTTCGAAATCATCGATTTGAAGATGAGCAATCAGTTTCCAGAAAAATGTAAAATTGGGGATGTGAGGGATATCGCAACCCTGAGACAAACGATCAGCGAAAATGTTGTTGTTAAATTGGCAGCAGTGCATCGTGACGATGTACGTGATAAGTCCGAGTATAAGCGCACGAATGTCGATGGTGCGGAAAACATTGCTCAGGTGTGTGAAGAAAAAGGGATCGAGAAAATTGTTTTTACGAGCACAGTGGCTGTTTACGGTTTTGCTGAGCCGGGCACCGATGAAAGTGGTGAAATTAATCCGTTTAACGAGTACGGAAGAACCAAGTTTGATGCCAAAAAAAAGCTGCGCGCCTGGCAATCAACAGGTCAAAATGCACTTTTAATCGTGCGCCCCACTGTGATCTTTGGTGAAGGTAATCGTGGAAATGTGTTTAACCTTCTTAACCAGATAGCTTCAGGTAAATTTTTAATGGTTGGTAAAGGTGAGAACAAAAAATCGATGGCGTATATTCAAAACGTTGTCGCATTTTTAGAGAAATGTATTTCAACCGACCAAAAATATGGCGTGTTCAAGTATGTAGACAGCCCTGAAATGACTATGAACACGTTGGTTCGTCAGGTGCGCGCTAAGCTAAAAGGTAAAGATAGCGTAGGTCTGCGTTTGCCTTATTGGCTTGGGGCAATATTGGGAAAAATGGCAGACCTAGTATCAGCATTGACCGGTAAAAACCTACCCGTGAGCTCAATAAGGGTTAAAAAGTTTGCTTCATCTACGGAATTCAAAAGTGCAAAAACCTCCTTGGATCAATTCGAGGCGCCGTTCACATTAAGTCAAGGGATAGAGAGAACATTGCAAAGCGAATTCATCAGCCCCAACCCCCATCAAGAAATCTTTTTTACGGAATAAATAAATGACCGATTACATTGTTAAAGACATCTCCCTCGCCGATTTTGGCCGTAAAGAGCTTGATATTGCAGAAACAGAAATGCCGGGCCTAATGGCGTTGCGTGACCAATATGGTGATACCAAACCTTTGGCGGGCGCGCGTATGGGCTGTTATGGATAGGTAACGGTGGATTTTGGGACCCCATAAAAAAGAAAATGTGAGAAGTAATTTATGAAAATTGTTGTTGTAGGCTTGGGGTATGTTGGGCTGTCAAATGCCGTTTTGTTGGCGCAGCATAATGAGGTGATTGGGGTAGATATTTCGCGAGAACGTGTAGATGCTTTGAACGCGCGGAAGTCCCCAATTATTGATCCCGAACTTTCCGAGTATTTGGCTGAGAGAAATTTGAACTTGTCCGCGAGTACTGACTTGAACACAGCAGTGATTGGCGCTGATTATGTTGTCGTGTCGACACCCACGAATTATGATGAAGACATGAATTTTTTTGATACCAGCTCGGTTGACGCGGTGATTGCACAAGTTATTGAGGGTGAACCAGGCCCTTGCATTATTGTAAAATCCACGATCCCAGTTGGGTTTATTGATGATATCAGAGAGCGCCTGAAAACAAATGCGGTGATTTTTTCCCCGGAGTTCTTACGAGAGGGAAAGGCGCTCTACGACAACTTGCACCCGAGTCGGATTATTGTTGGTGAAAAATCAGAGCGTGCAAAAGTGTTTGCAGGATTGCTGGAGGAAGGCGCATTAAACTCCAAAGTTGATCTCTTATTTACTGGGACGCGTGAAGCGGAAGCAATCAAGTTATTCTCAAATACATACCTCGCGATGCGTGTTGCCTTTTTTAATGAGCTAGACAGCTACGCACTCGCCGATGATCTGAACAGTCGTGAAATTATTGACGGGGTTTCGCTCGATCCGCGCATTGGCAATCACTACAATAACCCGTCATTCGGCTATGGTGGGTATTGCTTGCCAAAAGATACCAAGCAGTTGCTCGCAAATTATGATGCTATTCCTCAGAACATGATACGCGCGATTGTTGATGCCAATTCAACGCGCAAGAATTTTTTGGCTGATATGATTATCAAAAAACAACCTAAGACAGTTGGGATATATCGTCTTGCTATGAAGGTGGGGAGTGACAATTTCCGTCAGAGTTCTATTCAAGGAATAATGAAACGGATCAAGGCTAAGGGTATCCAAGTTGTTGTTTTTGAGCCTGAACTACATGAAGCTGAGTTCTTTAATTCACGCGTCGAAAAAGACTTTGACGCGTTTAAACTGAGCGTTGATATCATTTTGGCCAATCGGATGGTCCCTGAGTTGGAAGGCGTTTCAGAAATAGTATTTACCCGCGACCTATTTGGAGCTGATTAGATTTGGAAAATAATAAACACAAAACGGCTCTTGTAACCGGTGCGGCGGGCTTCATCGGCTATCATGTTTCGAAGAGGCTTCTAGATGAAGGTTGGAGGGGTCGTGGGCCTAGACTGCATGTCTGATTATTACGACGTTTCGCTGAAAGAGCAGCGAGAGCATATGCTTCTTCAAAGAGCGTCTTAAAGATCTGTTCACGAAAAAGTTGAGACGCCTCATGTTCTGATGGAATTGTTTGAGACAGAGCGGCTGGAAGTTGTTATTCATTTGGCCGCTCAAGCCGGCGTAAGGTATTCAATTGAAAATCCGTGCGCCTATCTCGAGAGCAACATCAATGGGACTTTTGAGCTTTTGGAAGCTGCCCGAGCTTATCCGCCCAAACACATGCTTCTGGCCTCTACTTCTTCCGTCTACGGTGCAAATGCGAACATGCCATATAAGGAAACCGTAAAATCGGATCACCAAATGTCGTTTTACGCCGCTACCAAGAAGTCTACAGAAAATATGGCGCACAGCTACGCGCATCTGTTTGATTTACCAGTTACGATGTTTAGATTTTTCACCGTTTATGGCCCCTGGGGCCGTCCTGATATGGCGCTATTTAAATTCACTAAGGCTATCCTCAATAACGACCCTAGCGATGTATACAATTATGGCGAAATGAGCCGTGATTTTACCTACATTGATGACCTTGTGGGTGGGATAGCGTTACTCATTGACACTTTACCAAGAAATTGCAGTGTGTCTAAATCCATCGAAAATATCAAAGCTAAACAGTCAAAGGTTGCTCCATTTAGAATTGTCAATATTGGCAACTCCAAACCCTAAAAACTCACTGATTTCATTGAATCTATTGAGAAGTCCATTAGTAAAAAAGCAAAGAAAAACTTATTACCGATGTAGGCCGGGGACGTTCCTTCACATGGGCTGACACATCCTTATTAGAGTGCTTGACGGGTTATAAGCCCAGCACAGATTCATCCACAGGTGTTCGAAACTTTGTCAGTTGGTATCGTAATTACTACAATATTTGAAATTTTTTGCATATTACACAAAAGCGCCAGTCACAATTATCGACTAAACAATTTTTACGTGCGACACTGCAACCACATATTAACATCTTGAGGGACATAACATGTTAAAAATTGGAACACGAAATATCAGCACTAATGACCCAGTATATTTTATTGCTGAAATTGGGTCCAATTTTGATGGCAGTTTACAGCGGGCAATTGATTTAATTCATCTGGCAGCCCAGTCCGGTGCGAGTGCTGTAAAATTCCAGCATTACACTGCCAAAAGTTTAATCAGCTCCATCGGCTTTGAAAACCTGAGTGGCAAACTTGCGCATCAAAAATCATGGTCATCTTCAGTTTACGATACATATGACGCGGCAAGTTTAAACATCGATTGGACAGAAACACTTTCTAAAGAATGTGAAAAATGTGGAGTACATTTTTTCACAAGCGCATATTCAATCGATCTCGCAGACCAGATTGAACACTTTGTACCTGCTTATAAAGTCGGATCAGGCGATATCACATGGTCGCAATTTTTGAACCATATTAGCCAAAAAAATAAACCAGTTATTTTGGCAACAGGTGCGTCAAAAATGGACGATGTTGTTAGGGCTCACGATCTTATCAGGAGACATAACGACGATCTAATATTGTTACAATGTAATACTAACTACGAAAATACAAAATCGAACTTCAATCATCTCAACCTAAATGTATTGAAATATTATTCAATGAGGTTCCCTGGTGTGATATTAGGGTTGAGTGACCACACGAAAAACCATGTGAGCACTTTAGGCGCTATTGCTTTAGGCGCGAAAGTAATTGAAAAACATTTCACCGACGATGACACTAGACCCGGGCCAGATCACTCATTCGCGTTGACGCCGAGCCAGTGGGTCGAGATGATAGACAGATCAAGAGAATTAGAAGCATCACTAGGGCTGCCAGAAAAAAATATAGAAGAGAATGAGTTGGGCTCTGTAGTCGTCCAAAGACGATCAATTCGTGCATCTAAAGCCCTCAAAAAAGGAACTATGATTTCTGAAGAAGATATTACTATGCTAAGACCCTGCTCAGTTGCCGGTTTAGAGCCGTACCGATTGAGTGAAATATTGGGTAAAATATTAGACAGAAATATTGCATTGGGTGAAGAAATCAATTTTGCGGCGATAAATCCAACCCACGATAGCTAAACTTAAAGACCATAATTGTTGCGAACTTAGAATTAGTTTGCATTAGTTTGGCATTCTAAATGTAATAAGCTTGATCTCATTAACTCACACATGGCCAAGCCAAACTTATGTAGGTCTAACCTAAGTAGTGTCCGACTTTACTGCCGAATATAACTGACGTTTGTCCATGGAGATCAAGCAATAAGAGAAGCACCACGATTTAGTTATGCTTGTAAAAATGAAATTGTGATCCGCTCGATGCAGAGCTTTCACGCAATGGTGGGTTGGTCTAAAAGAGATGGCGACCGGTCTTTAAATTTTAACATGGCTGGATAATTATTTGATGCCAAAGATCTGATAAAATAACTATAAATGTCCGCAGATACAGCTGGATTCCGCGTGTCTTTCGATATATGACTTTGTGCAAAAATATAAACAAATAGAAAGCCAATTTGACGTGTTAGGTAAAATTAAAATGGAACATAAACGGGCTGTAATAACTGGTGCGTGCGGAACTGTTGGGTCTGCTCTGGTAGGAAAATTTATAAATCAGAAAAATTTAAAACTCTGCTTATTTGATAATAATGAAGAACAATTATTTTGGTTTAGCAGGAGACTTTTAAAGCATCCGAATTATGGTAATTTGCGTTTTTTTCTCGGTGACATTAGAGATGAAAATCGAATGATACAGGCCTTTTCGGGTGCAGATGTGATATACCACTGTGCAGCGTTAAAACATGTTCGCCTCAATGAACTGAATCCCTTTGAATCAATCAAAACAAATGTATTGGGTGTTGAAAATGTTATAAACGCCGCTGTCTACAACAAAGTATCAAAAGTGATTTTTGCTAGCAGTGACAAGTCCGTAAATCCAACAAGCAGCATGGGAGCCTCAAAGTTACTTGGTGAGCGATTGATGATTGCTGCTAATAATGTTGTGGGAGATCAAAATACAGCATTTTCCTGCGTTCGGTTTGGTAATATTTTAAACTCGTCAGGATCAGTAATCCCAATTTTTCGTGAACAATTACAACGCAATGAAGCATTAACCATAACCGACCCTTCAATGACAAGGTTCGTGATAACAATGCAATCTGCTTTAGATCTTATATTGTTTGCCGAATCGAAAATGATTGGTGGTGAAATATTCATCGCCAATATGGGAGCAGCAGGTATTATGGACATAGCGCGAGCATTGAATTCAGGTGAAATGCCAAATTACAGAGTGATTGGGATGCAAGCTGGCGAAAAACCGTACGAAGAACTTGTGACCGAAGCGGAGGCCGTTCGAAGCTATGTGAGCGAAAATTACGTGGTGATATTACCGGATGGATTATCTGATACAATGCCAAGTTCTGTTGAGGTATTCCGAAAGCTCTATCAGGTTCCAGCAGACTTCCCGAGTGGTATGAGATCGAATGCTAATTTGATGTCGTGGACGCAAATTTCCGATCTTATCAATTAATCAGGTAATTTAAGAATGCAATTTAATCGATCTGACAAAGCCTTAATCGCATCTTATGATGAAGTGTCGTATCACTTTGAAGAATTTGGCAATTTAGTCAAGAAAGACTTTCAGTCCTCAAGGAAACTATTTCAACTTGCTAGTTTGGAAAAACGATCCCCCTCACCTAAACATTTAGAAGTGGTTGCTGTCGTTGCTGGATTACCATTCAGTCGAATATTCCAAGACAAATTATTGGCGATTCAGAATCAAATTCAGGAAATATTAGGCGAAACTTTGGCGTATTGGGTGCAGCCTGAAAACCTTGCTCTAGAGTTTTTTGTAATCAAATGGCCAGACCAAGATATGGCTTTAGAGACTTTTGATATTGGCGAAGACTTTCTTCTGAATTTTGACCGAAATGCATTCCCAGTTCACTTTAATGGATTTCAAATTCATCGAGATGGCTGCGTTGTTGCGCGGGGTGTTGACACAACAGGCGTTATTCGAGATTCGAGACGAGCATTGCAAAAGCATGGAACAATTCCCCAGCGACAATCGAATTGGGCACATGTCCCATTAGGTCGTATTTTAGAGCCATTTCCCGATGATACTTATTTGCGATTGATAGAGATTAAAAAAGCTTCCCAGCGGGATACGTTCCACACCGAAATAATTGACAAAATCAACTTGGTTCATGAGTTACAATGGTACATGGAAAATAGACAGATCGTCGCCAACAAAGATTTGCTGGTCGCATGAATCTAGTGGAGCAAATAAATGACAAATTTTGATCTAAACAACAAACGCATAATTGTGTTTGGAGGTGCTGGTAAAATTGGTCTCCCAATTGCAACTGGCCTTGCGACTGCAGGGGCAGATGTCACTATTGCTTCTCGCAATGCGTCGAAAACGTTACAAGCCTCTGACTTAAACGATAAATTAAAAATTCATTTTATGGATGTCGATGCATCTGAGGAAAATGCGATGCGAGACGTGTTCGATGGATCAACAACCTTTGGTGGCTGTGTTTTCTGTAGTACAATTCGCCCAATGACAAAATACCTCGATTCTGATATATCGACATGGGAAAATTCTGTATTAAAAAATTCTACCAGCCTTTATCTCAGCAATGTTTTAGCTGCAAATCACATGAGAGATAATGGAGGTGGCTCGATAATAAACATCTCCTCAATTTATGGGATACGTGCTCCTGATCGCAATTTGTACGAAGGCACCGATATGGGTACCGAGCCAGATTACCCCTTCATAAAGGGAGGAACTATCGCACTAACTAAATATATGGCTGCCATGTATGGGCATTCAGGCGTGCGCGTTAATTGTTTAGCCCCCGGCGGCCTAGAGGGTAGCCAACCATCACGGTTTAAGGCGCAGTACATTAAAAAAGTTCCTCTTGGTCGCATGATGAAACAAAACGATCTTAAGGGTCCTTCAGTCTTCTTAATGTCTGATGCAAGCAGTTACATCACAGGTGTCACTATACCTATAGATGGTGGATTTACTTTATAATCCTAATAAGGCGAACTTAATGAAAATAGGAATAGTCATACAAGCTCGGATGGGATCATCAAGATTGCCTGGTAAAGTGCTTATGGATATTGGAGGGCAACCACTGCTGTCATATATTCATAGTAGGCTCAATCATCTGAACGAACGTTATTCATTAATTGTGGCCACCACGGTAAACAACAAGGACGATATCTTAGCAGATTTTTGTTTTGGACATAAAATAAAGTTCTGGCGAGGACCCGAGTTGGACGTTCTCTCACGTTTTTTTCAATTGAGTACTCTTGAAGATTTCGACATCATAGTGCGCTTGAATGCCGATTGCCCATTTCTAGATGCTGAATTTGTTCAAAATAAGATAGAGATATTTTTGGAAAAAATGCCAGAAATAGATTATGCTTCTACAATTCTGAAAGAAACCTATCCATTAGGCATCCACGTGGAAATTATGACTATGGCTGCTCTAACTCGGGCCTACAATCAATGTGACAACCCTGAATTGAGAGAACACGTTACACCGTTTATTTATCAGAATCCTTCCCTGTTTAAGCTATTCGGATTTCAATCTGCTCAAAACAATTCGAATCTTCGCCTCACGATTGATTACCCTGAGGATGCAGCTTTTGTAACCGAAGTTTTAAGGCTTTTAAGGGAGAAACAAATGGACGAGACAGTCGATAATATTGTGAACTTACTTAAAAACTCGAATAATCTAATAGCCTATAACCAGCACATAAAAAAACCTCAAAAGATAGAAAAAACGTTTTATAAAGCAGATTAACAAACAAATTGTGTTATACAGGCACATTAACAAACGTATTAATTTTATTAGATTAAAAACGTCAAAAGTAAAAACGGGTCTAGATAAAATTAGGAACAAATCTAAAGAACGTTGTGATCAGACACAGCACTTATCGCCCTAAACATGCTGTACNAAAGGTAAACTGCAAACTTTACATAAACTCAAGCATAATCATTCAGCATCACTAATGCGTACTCATCTATGACCGCAGCCAGTACCAAATGTCGTGCATCATTAAACAATTATATTTACGCACGTAACTCAGCCTACAACAACAGCGATCAGTGGTTGAATACAAGATGCGATTTTTATAAGACTGTTTTAGTTAAAAAGCCTTTCTGGCCGCCTCGTGTTAAGAACATCACTATAATAGGCTATCAAAATGATACTCTGGAAACTCATTGGACTGCTACGAAAAAAAAAGCAAATATCGCTATCAATTTTTGTATCATTTCTCAGCATGATTATAGACGGTTTATCGTTGATAATGATCTATGAACTAATTTCAACATTAGAAGCGAAGACATCATACGTATCCTTAGACCGAATTAGTGATATTACTGGACTGACGCTACCAGAATATAAAGTATCGCTTTGGGCTATGTATGTTGGATTAATCACAATTATGGCTAATGTGGTTCGTGCTCTAAATATGAAACTCATTATCAATATTACTTATGACTGCGAACAAAAAATTAACGAGATTATATTTGAGAGAAAAATTTTAGGTCCATTTTCTCGTTTTATAATCGAAAACCAGTTTGATGACCAAAAAGAAATTCTAAATGAAGCAATGATAGTTGTTGTTCAAGGTATCAGGAGCCTAACGTTGTTATTTTTAGGTTTCTGTCAGGTCCTGGGTATTATGGCAGGTTTATTTATTACAGAACCCACAATTTCTTTTATGTTGTTTTTATCTGTTTCAACGATTTATCTTTTTACTTTTCTTTTGTTACGAAAACCAATTTCAATCACTTCAATAACCCGATCAGAGGCTGATACTAAACGAATAGGCTTACTCAATGAAGCCTTTACTAATATTAAACAAATAAAAGTTAGTAGAGACGAGCAATTGATCCTAAACAGTTTTATCGATTATGCAAAACGCTATACTTCCGCAAACGCTAAAGCTAAATGGCTGGGCATCGCTCCTAAATTCATAATTGAGGGAACTATTTTAGCCGGTATTGCATTCATCGCAGCAATACTACTCCAACTAAATGGTTCGCTAAAACTGCCATCAATAGCAAGTGTTATACTGATTGCAATTGCAGCGGGAAAATTGATACCAGAGGCACAGAAAATTTACACTAGTTTCGTTAACATTAGTTATTCAAGTGATGCTACAAACAGAATTTTCTCCAAAATCAAAGATTTAGTTTCGGATCAAGGCATTTCCAAGAAAGCCGAATTTGGCACAAATGAAGCGTTTGAACTGCGCGTAACAGATCTCCACTACATTTATCCAAGTCATGATAAACCAACTATTGAACAACTGAGTTTTACTCTCACAAGCGGTCAACTGAGTTATTTGGTAGGACCATCTGGGTCTGGAAAATCTACTGTATGTGATTTGATTACAGGTCTTTTAACAGCAAAAAACGGTAAAATAGAGTTCAATTCAGTTAAAAATGGCGCACCCCTGAAGCCAATTGTTCGCTACATTCCACAAGACAGCTTTCTTATGACAGGTTCAGTCGCTTTTAATCTCTTCACTGAACGAACGCCAAGCAATTCCAAATTGCAACGGGCTCGTCAATTGCTAATAGAATTTTCTTTAGCAAAAGACGAATTACAGGCTAACCTAATTCTTGATACAGAAGTTAAAGAGTTCGGTCGCAATTTTTCAGGTGGGCAGAGACAACGCCTATCTATCATAAGGGGGCTATTAGATGAAAGTAACGTTCTTATCCTCGATGAGCCTTTTTCAGCATTAGATAATTCAAGCTCTCAATCAGTACTGAAAAAATTGCAAAAGATATTAAAGCCTGAAATATTAATTTTAATAATAACACACGACATAAGCCTAATTGGAGATAATAAGTGTGTTGAAATAAACCCAACTTAATTATATGCTTATGTGGACGAAATAAAACCCAGTTTGGTTAATTAATGACCTGAAATTAATATAACACTTTTTGCATTTTAAAGGATGTTGGAATAAATAGTGGTGAAAAATAACAGCGATAGGCGGTTCCGTATTTGTTGGAACGAACCTTTGCAAACGGCCTATGTCCAAGAACCTCAACTTTGAAATCATAGATTTACAGATTAGCGAGTAATTTCCAGAAAAGTGTAAAATTGGTGATGTGCAAGTTCATTGCACATCAGACAAATAAAAAAATCTTTTTTTACAGAGTGAGAAAGATGCCAATTTTGATGAATTTGGACGGTTCATTGATGCTTTCTATCTATTTTACCCTGTTAATTTGATGTTACTGTTAATAAAATAATTTGATGCCATACTATCTAAGATTGGAATTAAGTTTAATCATGAATAGTGCGTATAACTGATCTACATAAGAATTAGTTAAACAAAGAAAGAATTGGAGAATTGTAATGGTTGAAGTAATTGCGGAGTTGGGTTGGAATTTCATGGGTGAAATGACGCTCGCTGAAGAAATGATTGAAAGTGCTAAATTAAGTGGAGCCGATGTCGTCAAGTTCCAATACTGGAACCCAACTAAGTTAAAACCTGGTGTCTGGGACACTGATGGCCGCAAGCAAATCTATGAAAAGGCCTTTTTAACGGCGGAAAAGATTAAATATCTTAAGAAAATTTGCCAGGATGTAGATATCAAGTTCTTGATCAGTATTTTTAATGCTGGTGATGCGGAGACGATGAAGTCTTGTGGGATAGACTGCGTGAAAGTTCCTTCACATGAAGTCGCTAATGATGCATTGCACCAATACGTAGCTACTAACTTTAGACAATGCTATGTTTCTTTAGGTGCGGGAAGTTGGCAAGAGTTACAGTCTGCTTCTTCGATTTATAACAATTCAGACATCGACTGGTGTGCGATGCACTGCGTGTCTTCTTATCCTTGCCCGGTTGACAGTATAAACCTTAGTAAGATAACTCAGCTAGCCGATCTAAATACCAAATTAGGATTTAGTGACCATACCCAGTGTGTGGTGACGCCATCTTTAAGTGTGATGTTAGGTGTCCAAGTCATTGAAAAGCACTTCACCACTAACAATGAGCTTCCAGGCCGTGACAACAAGTTTGCCCTTAATCCGGGCGAATTTAAGCAAATGGTCGCTAACATACGGATTGCAGAAGCGGCTTTAATCTCACACGGAGTTGATGCATCGCCACTTGAGAGAGATACGATAGAAAATTATCGTGGACGCTGGGGTGAATAGTTGACAGTTAACATAGTAATCAGAACCTTAAATGAAGGCAAATATTTACCGCTGTGCTTGGCGTTGCTGGAAAAGCAAACTTATAAAGATTTTAAGATTACAGTGGTAGACAGCGGCAGCAATGATTTGACTTTGCTTACAGCAAAAACTTATGGCTGTAATTTAGTCAAACTGAAGAAATATAACCCTGGAAAGGCAATTAACCTCGGAATAGCAGAGTTTGCAGACTGCTGTGAGTATTCTATAATACTATCTGCTCATTGCCTGCCCGTTACAAATACATGGTTACAAAACTTCGTTAACTTTATGGCTTCAGATGACGAAATTGCGGGTGCCTATGGCGCGCAGCTGCCCATGACATATACAAGTATGGATGACACACGAGACCTTGCAGCAGTATTACGAGGAAACACTGGTATACGAAATGATAAGTTTTTCCATAACGCAAACAGTATCGTCCGAAATAGCGTATGGAGCTATTGTCCATTTAGCGAGGAATACGATCATATTGAGGATATTGTCTGGGCTCACGACATTGATCGCCTTAATAAAAAAATAGGATATGTGAAAGAAGCATCAGTCACACACTATCACGGGTTAAACCAGCATGGCGAGAACGAGAGCTTTAGGGCACGAGGACTGGTAAACATTTTTAAAAATCGTAATTTTATCAAATTTGTCCATCTTAAGGACCTGTTCGATATATCAGAGATAAGATTGTGCATAATCACATTTGAGAAACCCGAAATTACATCAACCGGTGATCACTTCGTGTTACAATTGAAGAACTTAAATTTAACATCCAAAACCGACTCCATGTCTGAGATAATTCGAAAAGTGAATGCCCACGTTGCAGCTAATTATCCCCATGTTATTGCTACTAGCTTTGTTCGGACACTCAACAACGACACGCTCGAAACTATTAATAAATGTATGACTAGGTTTTTAGATTTCTTTCCAAATGCAGTAATCCCTGCAGTCAAAGACTTTGGCAATTACTGGCTGGTTGATGGATCTACGGTTCAACCGATCCAAGACAGTTTAAGTTTCGCATCTAAAAAGCGAACCATAGTTAAGGAAGAATTACTGATGGGCGGGGTAATATCTTTGAATGCCTTATCTCACACTGGCACAGACAAGATAGATGACAAACTATTGGAATTTATAGAAAATGCTTAACGAAAAAAAAATACTTGCGGTAACGCTAGCTAGAGGTGGCAGTAAGGCGATACCAAAAAAAAATATCGTGAAAGTTAAAGGTATCCCTTTGATTGGCTACACAATTTTAGAAGCAAGAAAAAGCAAATATATCGACGAATATATTGTTTCAACCGATTGTCTGGAGATTCAAAAAGTTGCGCAAGATTTTGGTGCAGATGTACCATTTTTGAGACCAGACATATTAAGTGACGATACTGCCTCTAGTGCAGACGCCCTTCTGCATGCTGTTAGGTTTTTAGAAAAATCAGGTCGTGATTACGATTATGTAGTGGAGTTGATGGCGACTAATCCCTTAAAAACTGTCGAAGATATCGACAACATGATTGAGACGGCTGTCGAAAATGATGAGAGTAGTTGTGTGGCTGTACATCGCTTGATCGAGCATCATCCTTCAAGGATAAAATACATCAAAAACGGTTATTTAAAACCATTTTACGAAGAAATTCCAGAAAGTAGACGGCAAGATCTCGAGCCAAAAGCTTATATCAGGAGTGGCTCCATTTACGTAACCAAAGTTTCGTTTTTACAACAATACAAAGCTCGTTATTCAGCCCATCATACACGCGCATACATTTTGCCTGCCTCCAGAGTTGCAAACATAGACGAGCCAAATGATCTCAAACTATTAGAGGCAAAGTTGACATGAAAATCAGTGTGCACACAAAAATTTCTGACTTAGTTGACGTCCACAGTGCATTGTCCAAAATAGGTTTGATCACGACCGTTGAAACAAACGTTACCTATGAGAACGCGTTAAATGATGCTCAAAACGCAGAGATAATCTTCACGAATCCCAATAATCTTGGATTCTTTTACTCGCGAGAATTTATCGACCAATGCCAATCATTAAGGTACTTCGTCACTGCGTCAACAGGACTAGACCATGTAGACATTACTGCTTTGAGAGATCGGAATGTTCAACTAATATGCTTAAGACACGATGCAGACTTCATGTCCAAAGTAACTGCCACTGCAGAACACGCATTATGCTTAACCTTCGCAGGGCTTCGTAAGTTGCCAGCAGCATTTGAAAATATAAAGCAAAAAAGTTGGAGTTGGGAAAATTGTGTGGGCCGGCAGCTCTCGAACCTCACCGTCGGAGTGCTCGGTTACGGCAGATTGGGTAAAATTTATTCGAATGCAATGAGGCAGCTCTCTAACGAACTGTTGGTACATGATCCATTTATAGATCAAGCATTAATTCCACAAAATGAGCGCGCTTCCTTTCTACAAATCGCAAACTGCGATGTTATATCGATACACGTCCACTTAGCTGACGATACCAAGAACTTGATCGATCCTAGCCTCTTATCTCGTTGCAAGTCAGACGTGCTGATCGTCAACACCTCTCGTGGTGGTATCGTTGATGAGACCGCCATGGCAGATTTTTTAAGTGAGAATCCTGAAGCAATCTATGCTACAGACGTTTTAGCTGATGAACTTTCCTGTATATCAGAAAATATATTGCTAAGTTCACCGCATCAATCACAAGTAATAATTACGCCTCATATCGGAGGGATGACAAAAGAAAGCAGAGCTCTCGCTTACGGACGCGCAGTACAATTGCTACAAGGTAAAATGCAGCAATCATGATAATCAAGTCGCTAATGAATCAAATAACTGTAATCAAGCATGCTTGCATGACGCGTAAAAAAATCAGTACTACCTTAAAATTGCAAAATAGCAAACGTATTAAACTTGCCATTCATATTCCAATGCAGATGATTAGATATGACTAACCGTAAAATTGCAGTACTTAACTTTTACCTAAGGCTGTTATCAATATACGAAATGACATATTGCAATATCCGCGACTTTAATGAAGTTTGCTGCTATTTTTTTGGCAAATCACCAGTAAAATCCAAAAAAATGCGCATTGTTCGTAATGTTATTCAGAAAATACCAACAAGCATAACATTATTAATTTTAAAAACTATGAGCGTTCGAAATAAGAGGTATGGACGAGTTGCAAGTGCTATAATTATTGAACTTGCCGCATCGGCTGGAGCAAAGAAAAATCTGTCCGGAAACATCAAAGTTTACGATCAGCTTCCAGATAGTAATACAAGCTCATATAATATTAATATAAAAACATTGGAGATCAATAAATCTGAACAAGAACAAGAACAAGAACAAGAACAAGAACA
>JGI20151J14362_10001020_pt1 | contig 20425 bp, 8 predicted proteins | sample COG_01_FD_14362 | JGI IMG/M metagenome (IMG submission 14362)
GCAAGCTCTGACGAAGATGGCGAGTATCTCGTGGACATCGACGAAGCCCGAGAAGGATCCATTGGTGCGGTCGATGACGGGGGCGGAGGAGAGGCGATGGGCCGCGAGCGTGTCGAGTATCGAGCCCAACGTGTCGCCGGGGTCGACGAAAACAGTAGGAGTTCGCTTGGCGAGGGTCTGGGTAACCTTCGGTCCCGTCGAGCGGTCATCCAGGTACTTCGCCACGGTGACCGAGGACAGGTAATCGCGAGCTAGCTTCAGGGCGCTCAGTACCCTCGATACGTCCTCATCGCGTCGCCTCATGCGTGCCAGTGGTTCTGGGAAGGGATAGTCGGGAGGTTGCCGAGTCGAGTCAGAGGCTTTGTCTCGTCCAAGATTTTCTACGAGCCGGTGTGCTAAATCCGGTCAGCTTGCTATGCTAACGCCGCCGCCTCAGCCCAGAATGGCGCGTCGGCTTCATCATCCGCGAACTCAGGTGGCTTCCACGCGTCACCTTTCGTCTCCGGTTGTCCATCCTCCTCCGCCGCGATGGACCAGAAGGCTTCCTCGTCGTCATCGTCGTCGAAGCTCGGAGGCGTCCACTGCGTCTTCTCCTCCTCCGCGGCGAACGATGCGAGTGCGACAGCGTCACGCGCCAACTCTGAGGGAAGCGGTCGAAGGCAACCCCTGTGACCACGACACTCAGGGTCGTGGCATCGCTGGTAATACGCACCCTCTCTAAAGTCCACCACGAACATCACGTTGTTGGACTTGTGCGCGCGCTCGACATTCTCACAGAACCTGTTCTTATGCATGTTCATCACCACCACCCCGTGGTCCGGGAACGCGGCCCACGTTCGCACTTCAGCACCGGAACATCCCGGAGGTGACCATTCGTCAAAGTCGCGGCATATAAACGCGGCTGTGTCAGGGCACGGCATGACGCCGTCGGTGACGCCGCGAGGACGGTCGCCGCGGTCAACGGTCGCTTGTTCCGCCGTCATCACGCCGTAGCCCTGGAGCTGCCTGCCACCGATGTACGAGCTCTGCTGCCCGACACCCTCGTAGGAGATGAGCCTGGCACCCTGCTCCACGTTGCACAACAGAGAGGAGTAGAACATGGTCTCATCAGCCTGCGTCGCCGGAGCCGTGACGCCGGGCGGGCGCCACAGGCGGTGCGTCGGCAGCAGCCGAACCTTCTTCCCGCTCTTCGACGACAGGTAGAGCCGAAACGCTCGATTGCGCGTGTACACACCGAGGTCAACGAACGGAGTGGTGCGCTCGCCACCACCATCTCCCCCGCCTTCGTCCTCCTTGTGCACGAAGCACGCCTCGCACCGCGGGTCGGTGTCCCGTTCCTTCACTATCCTGTCGAAAAGTCTGCGGACAAAGTGACCCGCGTGCGCTGCGTTTGCAAACGCGACACCCGGAGTCCTGAACACGAGGTGCCGCGAGAACTTTGTCGGTTTGGTGGACTGCAGCTCCATCACGCACTGGTTGGGTCGAAGCGGTCCACCGTCAGCGCCGACGACGCCCTCGTGTGTCGCGAGGTCTTCCAGCGTGAGCTCGACGAGCGCATCCGTCGCGGCTACTCCGTCGACACCCGGATTCGCGCTCGTCGCGTACTCCAGGTCGTAGTACAGATAACACGCCGTGCCCTCGCGTATGAGCTCGTAGTGATGCCTTCTGTCGTACAGCTCCGGGGCGCTGTACCTGCGCCAGAACTCTTCGTACGTCGACGCGATGAACTTGCGCCGACCGGTCCCGTGATCCTCCGCCGAGAAGAATCTCATCGTGCTCGGTCGGTGCGTATCCTGTCGCTCGTCCCTCTGCTTCGTCTCCCATTCGTCTCCCCACTCGAACGCCATCTGCTGCCGCGGGAACTCTCTGTACGGCTCCTCGTGAACCGCGCCGCCCGTGCTCCTTCGAGCTTTCGCCGCGATCCTCTCAACCTTCCGTCTCACGGCCCTTTCCTGCCACTCGGAGATGAAGGGGTGCGGATCTGACGAGCCATCCGCGCGTGTGTAGTCCTTGGACGCGTAGAAGAGCGACGGCGCCACGGGCGTCACCTCCACGTGCGTCTGAGGCTTCTTCTTCGGCGTCGCAGCGCGCTCGGCGTAGAGATCTGCAACCTCGTATATCGGCCTCGGCTTCGGAGCCCGGGCCCAGAGGCTGAGCCGCTTCCCGCTCGCCGACGCCTCGTTCGTGAGACTATCGAGGACCTTACGGAAGCTCTCCGTCGCCTCCTCCACGCGCTCTGCCGAGCGCTTCTTCCCGACGGCACCCATCCCCAGGCGCCGTTTGAACTGATTTGCAACAGAGGTGCCCATCTGTCTGCTTTGAAAAGTCAAACTTCCACAACGCGGAGCGCCGATGCCGTACCGGTCGTGAGGGGAGGGTTTGGAACGCTTTCCCTTGAGCGATGGGCGTATCCGAGGAGGATAGCGCTCCTGCGCTCTTCGAGTTCGGCACCGCGTTCCTCAAGGAGGAGGTGCTCGGCCGCCTGGATCTCGCGGACAGGGCATCGTTACTCGAAACCTGCCGAAGCGGCCGCGACCTCGTGAAGGATGCCGGTTTGGACCCGTCCACCAGCGGGAGGCTGCAGCTTAAGGACTTTGTCGGGTCCGTAGAGCGACTGGCGTGGGCGCGAGACCACGGCTGCCCGATGGACACCACCGTCTGTGCCACCATCGCTTTGTACGGTCAACTCGATGTTCTGAAGTGGGCGGTGGAGCAAGGACTGCCCTGGGATGCGCTCACAACGGCGGCGGCAGCGGAGGGCGGACACCTGGAGGTGTTGAAATGGGCGAGGGGAAATGGATGCGATTGGTTGTGTTGGACCATCGAGAGTGCGGCTGAGCGCGGGCACCTCGACATCTTGGCGTGGGCGCGAGAGAACGGGTGCGAGTGGAGCGCGGCGGCGTGTTCGCTGGCGGCGCGGGGCGGTCATCTCCAGATTCTGAGGTGGCTCAGAGACGAAGGCGTGCACGGCAAAGGTTCCGCGTGCCCTTGGAATGCGTGGACCACCGAAGAGGCGGCGAAGGCTGGACACCTGGAGGTTTTGAGGTGGGCGTATCAAATTGGAGGGTGTTCCATCAACGCGGATCGGTGCGTCAAGCGCGCCGTGGAAAACGGTCGGCTCGAGGTGCTCAAATACCTCTGGGAGCAGAACCCAGACTTCTTCGACAAAATCGCGCAGGTTTGGAGGATGGCGGGCGTGTGCGGGCAGATCGAGATGTTGCGTTGGCTGTTCACGGTCGGTGCGAGGCCCGCGGACTTTAGCGACGAAGTCAACGTCACCGCCGGGTGGGCTCGGCATGGACCCGGGTTCGAGTGCCTGCGGTGGGCATACGACGTCGCGCACGTGCCTCTGACTTCGGATAACATATGGGACGCCGCGATGGGTGGTATGTTGGAGGCGATGAAATGGCTGAGAGAGCGTGAGGTCGATTGGGCGGATGGGACCACGACTGAGCTCGCAAAGTTGGGTCACCTGGAGTTGCTCGGGTGGGCTCGAGAGAACGGCGCGCCGTGGGAGGATGAAACCTTCGCGTGCGTCAAGTACACGCGAGGACTGGGCGCGGTGCGGAGATACCTCAGGGATGAAGGATGTCCTGGAAGTGATCCGGAACATCCAGAAAACGCCGACGTAGATTGGATGGACTAGTAGCACAACCGGTTTTGAAAACAATAACGATTTTGAAAAATTATTTTGCTACATTCGTAGTTTAGTACACCCTCGCCCTGGGGGGCACGTGCTCCATCTCGTCGTCGAGCGGGGTCTGGATGACCGCGCGGTAGTCGACGCTCACCTTGCGCTTCTCGTCGACCCACGCGAGGGTGTGTTTCATCCAGTTGACATCGTCACGGTCGGGGAAGTCCTCGCGAGCGTGCGCACCGCGGCTCTCCTTGCGCTGCTCGGCGGAGTGCATGGTGATCTGCGCGTTGGGCATCAGGTTGTGGAGCTCGAGCGCCTCGATGAGGTCGGTGTTCCACACCATGCTCTTGTCCGTCACCTTGAGGTTGTCCAATCGGGCGGCGACCTCGTCAATCTTCTTCACGCCCTCGGCCAGGGTCTCCTGCGTACGGAACACGGCGGCGTCGTCCTGCATCACCCTCTGCATCGTCTTCCTGACATCCGCGGTGGAGTGCTCGCCGTTGCTCCATCGAACCTTGTCCAGATGCGCCACGGCATTCTCACCCGCGTCGGAGGGAATCTTCTTGTGGGGCATGCCGGGCTTGAGGGTCTCGGAGATGGTGTTCGCGCACGCACGGCCGAAAACGACGATGTCGAGAAGGGAGTTGGCGCCGAGGCGATTGGCACCGTGCACGGAGGAGCTCGCGCACTCACCCGCGGCGAGCAGGCCCGGCACGGTCGTGTCCTTGCCGTCGGCGCCCAGGGTCAGCACCTCACCCTTGTAGTTGGTGGGGATGCCACCCATGTTGTAGTGCACGGTGGGGATCACCGGGATGGGCTCCTTGGTGACGTCCACACCGGCGAAGATCGCGGCAGTCTCCGAGATACCCGGCAGACGCTCGGCGAGGAGCTCGGGGGGAAGGTGGTTGAGGTGGAGGTAGATGTGGTCCTTTTCCGGCCCGACGCCGCGTCCCTCGCGAATCTCGAGGGTCATCGAGCGAGACACGACATCGCGAGAGGCGAGATCCTTGGCGGAGGGCGCGTAACGCTCCATGAAGCGCTCACCCTCGCTGTTCCGGAGGATACCACCCTCACCGCGCGAGCCCTCGGTGATGAGGCACCCGGCGCCGTAGATGCCGGTGGGGTGGAACTGGACAAACTCTTGATCCTGCATGGGGAGACCCGCGCGCGTCGCCATCGCGTTACCGTCTCCCGTGCACGTGTGCGCGGACGTCGCGGAGAAGTACGCGCGTCCGTAGCCTCCCGTCGCCAGCACCGTCTTGTGCGACCTGAACCTGTGGAGGGTTCCGTCCTCCATGCACATCGCGACGACGCCGACGCACTCGCCCTCGTGCATGATGAGATCAAGCGCAAAGTACTCCACGAAGAACTGGGTGTCGTGCTTGAGCGCCTGTCCGTAGAGGGTGTGAAGCATCGCGTGTCCAGTCCTGTCCGCGGCGCACGCGCACCTGTACGCCTGGCCACCCTTGCCGTAGTCCAGCGACTGGCCCCCGAAGGCGCGCTGGTAGATCTTGCCGTCGTCGGTGCGACTGAAGGGCAAGCCGTAGTTCTCGAGCTCGATCACAGCCTTGGGCGCCTCGCGGCACATGTACTGGATGGCATCCTGGTCACCGAGCCAGTCCGAACCCTTGATGGTGTCGTACGCGTGCCATCTCCAGTCGTCCTCGGTCATGTTTCCGAGAGCGGCGTTGATGCCACCTTGCGCGGCTACCGTGTGCGAACGCGTGGGGAAGAGCTTGGTGATGCACGCCGTCTTGAGACCGTGCTCGGACAGGCCGATGGCGGCGCGAAGACCCGCACCACCCGCACCGACGACGACGGCATCGTACTCGTGGTCGATGATGGTGTAAGCGCTCTTGCCTGTCGCGGGAGGAACGTCGAATTTTAGGTCAGACGGCGGGGCGAGATATTTTCGGCGAAAGGGGGGTTGGCAGGATCTCGCGCGCGCGATCCAGCGGACATCGCGGCGTGGGAACGATGCAGTCGCGCAGAAAACACGCGTATAGATCGACCGAACGGAGCCTCGGAGCCACACGCGTCGCGGACCCCGCCGACGGACGAGAACAACCGGCGACGCTTCGATCATCGGGGCGTGACACGTTGGGGGAAGAAAGCAACAATCCGCGGGGGGACGCACCGGGCGCTCCTGCGGCTGCGGACGCCGCTCCGGTGGAGTGGAACCCGCAGGCAGCCTGACGGGCCCACTGCGGGGCGGCGGACGAGCCAGCCCACCGCGCCGCCGCACCGATGATCTTCTGGCGCAGGCTCATCGTTCAACGCTGCGCTCAGAGGTGTGACAGACAGNNGCAGTGACGTCGCACTTTAGTGCTATTTCGTTGCCAAAAATCAAGCCACGTATTTGTCATTGGAGGGTAATACGACAANACTGAATTGCGTGCGTATTTCGGCAATAATTAGCAAGACGCAACCTAACAGGATGACTATCGTTCAAGGGCTTCAGTTCTTCTAAATTCTCGAGGCTCAACTCGCGCTCGCTCGCATCCATCATCACACTTGTCCTGTCCATCGCGATGGCGGGCGCGGGCGTGCTCGGCGGAGCGGGCGGGAAGAAGAAGAAAAAGAAAGATGACGGGGAGGGGAAGAAGAACCTCAAGCCCGGCGACCTGCCTCCCAGGCGCGGTCGAGCGTGGAACCCCGGCGCGGGCCCGCGACCCGACAAGGAGGGCGGCGGCGGCGGCGGCGGCGAGTCGGAGCGCCTGAGCAACATCTGGTACGAGGCGTCGGCCACCCTGGCGCTTCCCGCGTCGATCGCCAAGTCGGCGAAGGAGCTACCGCAGCGTGAGATGGACGCCAAGGAGGATGCGGCGAGGAAGGCGCTGGAGGAGCGCGTCGCGATGCACGAGAAACAGGCGAGCAGGTCGGGATCCGCGGATTCCAAATGGCTCAAGCTCGTGCGCACTAGCGGTACCGCCGCGGATAAGATCGCCGCCGCCACCGTGCTGGCTCAGGAGGATCCCGTGGCGAACATGAAGTCGCTGGAAACCCTGCTCGCGCTGCTGGAGAAGGCCAGGGTCAAGGGAGGCAAGCGCGGTGCGGTGCAGGCTGTGCAGGCTCTGCAGGAACTTTTCCGCGACGCGCTCCTGCCGCCGGACCGAAAGCTGCGGTATTTCTCCGAACAACCGCTGGAGAAGTCTGCTGCTGGACCACTGGAGCGCAAGAGGCTGTTGTTTTGGTACATCGAGGACATGATCAAGCGCGCGTACACGAGGTTCGTCAACGCGCTCGATGCGCTGAGCCGAGATCCGCTGCCCGTGCTCAAGGAAAAATCCGTCAAGGCTGCGTACGACATGCTCAAGTGCACGCCCGAGCAGGAACGCGGTTTGCTGAACATCCTCGTGAACAAGCTGGGAGACCCGCACAGACGGACGGCGTCGAACGCTGCGCACCTGCTGCTGGAGCTCGTCAGCAAGGACCACCCCGCGATGAAGCGCGTCGTGGCGAGGGAGGTTGAGACGTTTTGCTTCCGCCGCGGCGTCGGGCTCAAGGCTCAGTACTACGCGGCGGTGTTGCTCAACCAGTTCCCGCTGAATCACACGAGCGAGGGGGAGAAGCTCGCCGCACAGCTCGTCGAGTTTTACTTCAGCGTGTTCAATATGCTCCACAAGAGGAGCAAGGAGACGGCGGAGAACGGCGGCGCGGCGGAGGATGGCGACGACAAAAAGGGATCCAATGACAAGAAGCAGCGGTGGCGCGACGGTGCGAAGAAGGGCGGGCGCGGCGGTAGGGGAGGTAGGGGCGGTCGTGGAGGACCCGGCGGGAGGGGTGGACGCCCCAAGAAATCCGATGGGCTGAACGGGCTCAGGGCTCCGGCGACGCCGCTGGGCGCCGGCGTCGACGCCCGAGTCGTCTCCGCTCTCCTCACCGGCATCAACCGGGCGTTTCCCTACGTCGACGCAGACGCGGTCGAGCCGCTGGTGGAGAAGGTATCCCCGGCGCTTTTCGCCATCGCGCACTCGCCGAACCTCGGCGGTGCGCTCCAGGCGCTCTCCCTTCTCTTGCAGTTGCTCTCTTCTCGCGCGGCTGTTTCTGACAGGTTCTACCGCGCTCTCTACTCCGTGCTGCTTCATCCCGGCGCGCCGCGTGGGTCCAGCGCTGCGGCGGGTCAGCTCATGTCGCTGACGTTCCGAGCCTTGAAGGACGACCCTCAGCCGCCCAGGGCTGCGGCGATGGTCAAGCGACTCCTCCAGGTGGCTGCTCACGCGCCCGCTCCTTTCGCGTGCGGCTCCCTCATGCTCGTCTCTGAGTTTTTGAGGCTCAAGCCCAGCCACTGGGACGCGGTTCGTCAACCGCGCGAGGGCGACGAGGGTGACGACGTGGAACACTTCGTCGACGTTGACGACGACGATGAGGATATGGACACCAAGGAAAACGGGCGCGCCGAGGCCGGTTCGGACTCGGATTCAGACTCGGAGGGTAAGAAGCTCAAGGCTGCCAAGAAGGCGATTGAAACCGCGGCGCACCGATACGACATGTCCAAGCGTGACCCGCTGTACGCCAAGGCTGACCAGTCCTGCTGGTGGGAGCTCGCGACGCTGGAGAGAAACGTGCACCCGTCGGTCGCGGCGATGGCCAGGTCTCTTCTGTATGGAACGAACGTGGAGTACGACGGAGACCCGCTCGCGGATATGACGCTCACCGCGTTCCTCGACAAGTGGCTGCAGAAGAAGAACAAGAGCAGGACGGGTGTTTCGAAAGGAGGATCGTCCACCATGGCGAAGCATCGTGATCAGGACGCCGCGGCCGCTACTGCCGCGGTCGCCCCGGGAACCGCTGAGTTTGCGTCGCTCACCGAGGCTGAGGTTGAGCCCAGCGACGTGTTCTTTCACCGCTACTACGCCAACAAGTCGGAAACCAAAAAGGCAAAGAAGAAGAAGCGCGACGCCGAAGGATCCGACGACGAGGGATCCGACGACGAAGAGGAGGAAGATGACGACGCCGCCGCGGAGCGCAGGAAGAAGGCCAAGGCCAAGGCTGGTATCGAGGGTGTCGAGGAGGATGACGAGGAGGAGGACGACGACGACGTCGACCTCGGCGATCTCGAGATGCCCGATTCCGAATCGGACGAGGAGGTGGAAGTCAGTCGCGGCAAGAAGGGTCGCGGTCTCAAACCTTCCATCGACACCAGGTCGGCCGGTTTCACTGGCGACTCAGACGATGAGGTGGACGCCGCGCTTGACGCCGAGGAGCGCAAGGAGGAGAAATCCGTGGACGCCGACAAGTTCAACTACAGCTCGCTGGCCAAGGCTTACGGATACAAGCCCGGGTACCTCCTGCACCGAAAGTCGAACGAGCCGGAAGAACCCGAGGATGAGGATGACGAAGAGGAGGAGGGCGACGACGGGGTTCAGGTGTGGGAGTACGACGGACCGGACGTCGACAGCGACGACGAGGTTCAGCGGGCGTTGGCTCAGGCTGAGTCGGACGATGAGGAGGAGGCTTTGGATGATGATGAGATGGATGAGAGTGACGACGAGGACGAAGACTCCGAGTCTGAATCCGAAGAGCCAAAGCCGAAGACTAAGAAGGTCGCGGACGAGCCCATCACCCTCGTGAGCGCCGTGCCCAAGAGCAGCAAGAACCAGGGCATCGACACCACCTTCGCCTCGTACGATGACTACCAGTCCATGATCGAGTCGGACTTTGGCTCCAACCCGCCGATTCAAAACTCGGACGACGACGATTCCGGCGGCGAAGGAGAGGATGGAGACGCCCTCGAGACTGCACTCGCCAGCGATGGCGAAGAGGACAGCGAGGAAGACGAGCAGCCGGTCAAGAAACCAAAGACCCCACCATCCTCTGGCAAGAAGAAGGGACCGTCACCGCGCATGACGCGCAGCAGGGCCAAGGTGAAGCAGGCTGATGAGCCCCCGGCGAAGCGTCGCAGGTGAGACGTAGGATGACCTTTGTAAAAGATGTTCACGATGGTTTACAACGATATGGTTACAATATATACCCAATGCTGACAAACTTAATCTTGACGCGAGACGACTGCCTGTACAACCGCCTGGTGCCAGCAAGGACACGCTCGCTACGAACTCGTATCGTTAACGAGCATGTATGTGGCTGGCCAACTGCTGGCGAACAACCACATGGAAGGGGTGGGCCACATTTGGCGCGCAAACCCCATAGATTCCGTCATGGAAGGGGTGGGCCACATTTGGCGCGCAAACCCCATAGATTCCGTCGAATCCGAACCTGCGCGCGGGGAAGAATAGGCCTGAAGGGTCAGATGCCTGCTATCGAGGGGATGTGCGGGTCGTGCCGATCGACACCCAGAGGAGCACCGCTGCCCTCAGAATAGAAGAATGTAAAAAAGTGTGATATCACAGAAGTTCATAGCAGATCTTGATGTGTTATCCTCATCGGACGTCGGTGCCGGGCCGATGAAAAATGCTCGCATGTCGCACACGATTATGGATGTAACTGCAACGCCCGAAGGATGCAGAAACACATGGAAGACGGCGCGAGAATTTTGCACCGTGTATTCCCGTGACTGCAACTTCCCGAGGGATGCAATCACAGTATGAAACGATGCAGACCGAGCAAACGTGCCGAGTGGAGATATGCCGGGCGTAAATTATTCCTATCCCGACAAGGACGAGAAGGAGACTCAACGACCCGTCATGTCTTCGCCGCTCGTTAGGCACCCCGCGCTCACTTGCCCTCGGACATTCCGAAAAACGTCGTGCGGACGAGCGCGGAGGGAAGATGAATACGCGGCGCCGGGCATCGGGTAAAACAGCGCTTTCGTCGTGCGGGGAATCCTCCAGAACGTATCGTGCCTCGGATTCTAAGTTGTGATCACCACACAAGTAATTACTCAAGCGTTCATTTGACACGCATGAATGTTTTGTTGTGAGTTATCGTCACCGGCAGGACGCCCAGCGCGACGCGAAAGATGCTTGTGGGACGTGCATCAGGTCCGAGAATCGTTCCAAGAGGTCAACTCGAACAGACATGACGTTCGTTCATCTACGCAGCACTAAGTCACGAGGGCACCTGTCGCGCATAACTACACCAGGTTTGACGTCCCGGCGGGTTGCCCCACGAGTTATGCATTCGCCTCCGCCGGCTTTGGCTGCGAGAAACGAGAAAAAAAACAAAGTCTCCGAGGTGAAAACATCCGAGCGGGCGGCGGGCGCATGCGCACGTGTCAGTCAAGGCTGAAACTGTTGTCAACACAAGGTTTCAGTCTCGTCATCTAATTTGGTTCTCGTGTTCCTCACTCACGTCATGCGCGCGCCGCTTCGTCGGGAAATCGCCTCGAAAACCACGGGTGTTGCGAACCGAGTGGAAAGCTGGATGTGTGTGCCTCGCTTTTGTCGTCGTCGAGATGGGCTCAGTGGGTTGCATAGTGAGTTCATCGAGTAACGTGACCCTCGCACAAGAGGTGTCAGAAAAACATAAAACAAGGTCATCATCGCTCATCTTCGACGACGTAAGGAGGCACTCCAGCTCGGGCATCGGTCCGGACGGGTGTCAACGACGCCTCGAGGGCGGCGCGACAAAACCTAGGTTGCGTCTCTAACGACGATCTACTCACCAGCCGCCGACAATCACGCGTATGGGCGCACGGTTCGGATGCTCTTGCGGGGATACACGACCACGAAGAGCGACCCGAGAAGGGAATCGACGCCGCGGCCTGCCATTGCGGCCGCGGGACCAAGACCCGCGCGTGCGCGCTCCGAAGCGAGCGCGCGGGTCAGAGTGAAGCCTGACCCAAAGTTTTGGGCCAACAGTAAACTCTACGATTTCACAGCCAGACAGTCAGACAGCCAGACAGACGAATCTGCCGCCGACTTCAGAATTTTATCAGGCGTTGCCGCCGCCGCCGCTCGGCACTAATTTCGACGGCAGCCCACGTCCCACGACCACCATGGGAGGCTCGGGAATGTCCGCGGAGGAGCTCAAGGCTCTCCGCACGATGAAGAAAAAGACAAAGCTCGCCGCCAAGAAGCGCGAGCGCGAGGAGGCCGAGACGGCGGCGATGCCCGGCATGGACCACAAGGAGAGGAAGGCGGCGAAGAAGAAAAAAAAGGAGGAGGAGGCGGCCGCTGCCGAGGAGGAGGAGAGCGACGAGGAGAGCGACGAGGAGGAGGAGGACGCGGACGACGAGACGCCGGAGAAGGAGGCGCCCAAGGGCGAGCGTATCCAGGTGCAGGTGGACGGAATCCTGAGCGACAAGACGTTCGACTCCATCACCCTGTCCAAGCCCACCATGGCGGGCATCAACGAGCTCGGGTACGCGAAGATGACCGAGGTGCAGGCGAGGACCATCCCGCCCCTCCTCGCGGGCCGCGACGTCCTCGGCGCCGCGCGCACCGGTTCCGGTAAGACGCTCGCGTTCCTCATTCCCTCGATCGAGCTCCTGTACCACGGCAAGTTCATGCCCCGCAACGGCACCGGCGTGATGGTGCTCACCCCGACGCGGGAGCTCGCGCTCCAAATCTACAACGTGGCGCAGCAGCTCATGAAGAAGCACTCGCAGACGCACGGGCTCATCATCGGAGGCGCCAACAGGCGTGCGGAGGCGGAGAAGCTGGTCAGGGGCGTCAACTTGCTGGTCGCCACCCCAGGCAGGCTGCTGGACCACATGCAGAACACCAAGGGGTTCACGTTTAGTAGCCTGAAGGTGTTCTGCATGGACGAGGCGGACCGCATGCTCGACATCGGGTTCGAGGAGGAGATGCGCACCATCGTTCGCATGATTCCCAAGGACAGGCAGACCATGCTGTTCAGCGCCACGCAGACCACGAAGGTTGAGGACCTCGCGCGTCTCTCCCTCAAGTCGCCCACCTACATCGGCGTCGACGACGCGAGGGCGGTGAGCACCGCGACTGGCGTCGAGCAAGGGTACTGCGTGGTGCCGAGCGAGAAGAGGTTCCTGCTGTTGTTCACGTTCCTGAAGAAGAACCTGAAGAAGAAAGTGATGGTGTTCTTCAGCAGCTGCAACAGCGTCAAGTACCACGCCGAGCTGCTCAACTACATCGACATCCCCGTCAGCGACATTCACGGGAAGCAGAAGCAGCAGAGGCGGACGACGACGTTCTTTGAGTTTTGCAAAGCCGACCGCGGCATCCTTCTGTGCACGGACGTCGCCGCGCGTGGACTCGACATCCCCGCGGTGGATTGGATCATCCAGTTCGATCCTCCCGACGACCCCAAGGAGTACATTCACAGGGTTGGACGCACCGCGCGTGGAACCGAGGGCAAGGGCCGCGCGCTCCTGTTTCTCATTCCCGAGGAGCTCGGGTTCCTCAAGTACCTCAAGGCGGCGAAGGTGCCCCTCAACGAGTACGAATTCCCCCAGAAGAAGATCGCGAACGTGCAGTCGCAGCTGGAGAAACTGGTCGAGAAGAACTACTACCTTCACCAGTCCGCCAGGGACGCGTACAGGAGCTACATCCTCGCGTACAACTCGCACACGCTCAAGGATGTCTACAACGTCCACGAGCTCAACCTCGTGTCGGTGGCGGTCTCGTTCGGCTTCCACCGCCCGCCGAAGGTGCAGCTCAACCTCGACAGCAAAGCCGCGAACGGGAGGAAGAGGATCGGCGACGGGAAGGGGATGGAGAGGGCGAAGGGAGGGAGCGACTACCGCAGGCAGAAGGGCACGGGCCACGGCTTCTCGGCGGATAATCCGTACGGTAAGAGAGACGCGAGCGACAAGAGGCAGTTCATCCGGGGATGAGCCGAGTTGGACGAGACGTAATAACATAACCGCGCGATGTAATAACCTTTTTAGCCGCGAGTGACATGCATCACGCGATACCAAACGACTCGTGGCACGTCTCGTGTTCGATGGTGTTCATAGGATTACATGGTCTGAAAAAAAGTGGAATTCCTACTTGGGGCCCTTCATCGGGTTGAGACCGATCGGCCTGTCGGGAGCACCCTCACGCTCCCAAGAGGACTTCATGATCTCCGCGGTCGCCTTGGCCCACTCCGGGTTAGTCACGGTGTGGGGGAGCGCGCCTGCGTCGTGTGGGCGGGTGGGAAGGAGGGCGTCAGCGGAGATATCTCGGAGATTTAGGGTTGTTGGCCTCTCGGTCGGGTCGCGATCGTTCCGGGGTTCGCGGTCGTGACGGGGCCGTGCGTCCCGTCTGTACCGTTCGAACGCATCTGTGGACGTACTCCTCACGCGCGAACCCAACCGTCGGTGGGGCGATGGACGACCGCAGACAGTCGCCGAGCGGCGCACCGAGGGGGACGGGGTAGAATTCCGGGGCGGGTTGGAAGATCGTCGCACCTCCGAAGGGCATGTTCAGGGACAGGAACTGGGTGCACACGGCGGCGCCGGCGAACCCGACGAGGAGTCCGACGCCGACGGCACCGCCGGTCGGCTTGATCGGGGCGAGAACCTTGTGAACCATTTCGACACGCTCTTGTCTTGTGTGCGACCGAACGAATGATGATGGACGGTGGAGGGTCCAGCAGCGCGTTCCCCGGTTGGAAAAACCAAAGAATTCAAAACGGGCACCCCTTTGGTTTTGCCAAAACTGTGGATCTCGGGCACTGAGGAAGCGCGCGGTGGCGCGAATCGAGCGGGATAAAGTGGGGAAGTGATGGCACATGACCCACAGTCCCATGCGGAAACCGGCGGCGCGTCCGGTTCCCACCAATCTCGCGATATCAGTCCGATCAGTCCGACAGGGGACAAGGAGAACGCATCTGACGTTCAACAGCTCGGCCCCCATCGATTCGCGCGCCCCGCCCCGGTGAAGCGCCCGCGGATATCGGACCCGGACCTCCCCGATGGGTACCTTCTGAGTCAGATGGACGATGGAGATCGCGCCGGGGTGACGTGGAAGAGCGTATCGCCGCCCAGGCATCGCGCTCACGCATCCACGAGAGCCAACACCGGCGGTGCCGGACGTGCGGGGGGTGCGGTAGTGAACCAGCTTCTGTTCATGGGAAGGGGCAACGCGGCGGCGAAGGAGCAGGCGGCGATGAGGAACAAGCTCACGAGACAGCTGGACGCGTTCGGCGCGGGTGATGCGGTCACCGGGGTGGAGTCGACCATGGAGTCGCCCAGGACGCTTGACAGTTCGGGCGCCGCGCTACTCGCCGACGTCAGGGCGTTGGAGGGATGCGCGCCGACGCCTCGAGCCAACGGTAGCGTGGGCCCCGTGCTTGGGACCGCCAGGACCCCGGGTTCAGCGAGCTCGCTGGGAAGGCAGTCCGTTCCGACGCCCGGCTCTGGACTCAGGAGGGGCGCTCGCGAAGGGAACGGCGACATCCTCCAGCTACTGGGGAACATCGAGGATCACATACCGCACAGCGAAACCGTCGCGGGTGTGTCGATTCGAGGGGATGACGCCGATCGACCGAGTATCACGGAGCAGGCAAAGCCAGAGGAGCGGACTCGGGAGGTTCCAAAACCACCGCCCGAGGTTGCGAAACCAGCGCCCGAAGTTGCGAAGCCACAGCCCGAGGCTGCCAAAAAGAGCGAACCGGCTGAGTTTCAGTGCGACGACGACTTTGACGACTTTGACCTCGAGGCGTTTGCTGAGACGGAGCAACTCGCCATCGCCAACAAACGGAAGGAGACTGCCGCTGCCGCTGCGGCGGCTCTCACCACCAGCCACGAGGTCAGTGCGAAGGACGCTGAGAAGGAGCGCAAGGCTGAGTTGGAGCGCCTGGCGCGCGTCGAGGCGGAGGGACGCGCTCTCAACGCGTGGAAGGTTGAATCTGTCGGATGGTCCCCCGACCATTACCTCGAGGTGGTGGCGAAGGTGTGCAAACCCGAGGAGGGCGAGCCCGACGTGCGTACACTGAGGCTCCACGACATGTGGGCGGAATCCAAGATCCGTCCCGGGGATCTCATCAGGCTCGTCGCCCCCCACGCCAGGAGCGGACCGCCGATAAACCTCGGGGATCCCGGGAAGGGCTTCGACGTCTCCGCTCCCATCGACGTGACGCAACACAGCGGTCAGCTCCTCGTGATCCATCCCTCGCACCTCGTCAACTCCACCGCCGTGGGGGGCAGCATAGATTGCCTCAGACGAACGATGCTACAGGCGGTCGTGCCGGAGGTTGGAGGGGCGCAGCACGCGCAGGCGGCGATGCTGGGAACTTTGGCGCACGAACTGAGCGAAGCTTCCCTCTTCGCGGCGGCGTTCAACACCGGACCGGGCGCCAAGGGCTTCTTCAAACACTCCGCCGAGCTCGTCGATGCATCCGCGGACCGACTGTTTTTGTCCGGTACCACGGAGAAGGAGGCGCTGGACCGGCTCAGGTACGTCGGGCCCGGCGTGCACAAGTGGACCCGACAGCTGGTGAAGCACCCGGCGCAGCCAGGGATGGCCAACCCGGGCGGCGGCGGCGGCTCCGCGGGGCCGGGGGTGGAGTGCAGGGTTTTGGCCTCAGGAGCGCACCGGTCCGACGGACTAGTGGCTGTGACCAAGATGGTCGAAGCGGAGGAGACTATATGGGCGCCAACGCTGGGTCTGCGCGGGGTCATCGACGCGGTGGCTGTGGGCAAGCTCGACGAGGTTGGCGCAGACGGGAAAAGAATGGTATCAAGTGGCATGGTCCCGGTGGAGCTCAAAACCGGGTACTGGAGGGAACCGAGGGAGCACGGCGCGCAGCTCACGTTATATACGCTGATGTTGGGTGAGAGGTACGGGACTCGGGTGCCTTGGGGATTGCTGCACTACACCAGGCATCCGGGCGGCGGCGCCAGGGACAAGAAGGATGACGAGACCGTCGCCATCAGGCCCGGGCCGGTGGACCTGGCGTACCTGATGCACAGGAGGAACATGATCGCCACTGCAATGCGACCAAAGGGTGGTACGGAAATCGAAGAAGGTGAGGTTACACTCGCAGGCGGTACCCTACCGCCCATCGAGCAGTGCCGCAGCACGTGCGAACGGTGCTTCGTCAAAGAAACTTGTTACGCCGTCAACGCCGCTCTCGAGGGGGGCTCGAAGAAATTGCAAAACCCCGAACTGGTTGAGTTTTCTCAGGAATTAGCCGGACACATCACGGACGCGCACGCGACCGAGCTCGCCCGGTGGCTGAGACTGATCGACATGGAATCCGCGTCCATGTCCGCTCGCCGCGCAACGCCGTGGATGCCAGTCGAGGAGGTTCGCAAACGGGGCGGGTTCGCCATGGACGGTTTCGCCCTTCGTCACGTGCCCAGAGACGACGGCATCGAACGCAGCCAGGGACGCCAATACCTCTACGCGCTCGAGACTGGCTTCGTGGATAAATGTGATGGCGATTCCAGCGTAGACACGGACGGCTCGTTCGCACCGCAGCACTGGGATGGAGCGGACGATTCCCTCGCCGCCGCGCTCAGGCCGGGAGACAGGCTGGTGCTGAGCCGCCAGAAGGGAGCGGTGGTTGTGGGGCGGGTGATCTTGGCGGATGTCAAGGAGCGCAAACGCGGCGTGCACCTCGAAGTTGAGATGGAACGACCGGTACGGACCACCGGACCGGGCGCGGCATCACCCACGGAGTTCTGGCGCATCGACCGCGACGACGGCGGCTCGACCATGGCGGGGCGGCTCAGAGCCGCGGTGCTTGGCGTGTTCCAGTCGCGAGATCCGAGGGCTGATACCCTTCGCGCGCGAATCTTCGATCTCAAGCCTCCTCAATTCGACAAAGCCGAGGCTGCCGCGGCGATGCGCTCGTTGTCACCCGCGGCGTCCACGGTGGTGGCAGCGCTGAACGAAGAACAGAGGGGCGCGGTCGAGCACATCCTGGCCGCGAGGGATTACGCGCTCGTGGTGGGTCTGCCAGGCGCGGGCAAATCGGCGACGTTGGCGGCGACTGTCAAGGCGCTGGTCGACATGGGCAAGTCCGTGCTCATCACATCCCACACGCACAACGCGGTGGATAACATCCTGACACGTCTGCCCGAGGTTGGTGTCGATGATTTCCTCCGCGTCGGTGGCGAGGATGGCAAGTGTGCGCCAAAGGTTGAGGCGTACCTGCCCGGCGGCGAAAGGCACCGCGCCAATACTTCCACCGAGCTCGGTGACCTGGCCAACCGCGCCAGGGTGGTGGGCGCGACGTGCTACGCCGCAGCCAACAACCCGATGATCACACGCCGCGAGAGCAAGGGCAAGGGATCAGGCGCGGATGGGTATTTCGACGTCGTGCTCGTCGATGAGGCTGGCCAAATGACCACGCCCGCCTCGCTCGCGCCTCTGCTCCTAGGCGGAGTTTTCGTGCTCGTGGGTGACCCACATCAGCTTCCACCCCTGGTGCAGTCGAAGGAGGCTGAGCGTCTCGGTCTCGGAGTTTCACTGTTACAGCGACTCAGCGAAGCGCACGGCGACATCTCGGTGGTTGAGCTGCGGACCCAGTACCGCATGGCGGACGAACTCGCCAAGTTTTCGAACGTCCTCTCATACTCTGGGAAACTTCGCGCCGCCACCGCGGAGGTGGCGAACAGGACCCTCATCGCGCCGGTACCCGCGCCCACGGATTTCCCGGAGTGGCTCCGCGTCGCAACGGATCCGATGCGCCGTGTCGTCTTTCTGGACACCTCCTCGGTCGGAGCCGCCGCGTTTGAGCGCGAGGGTGCCAAGCCGGACAACGAATACGAGCGGGGGATCGTCACCCGCGTGCTCCGCGGGTTGCGGGCGAGAGGGGCGGCTCCCACGGACTGCGCGGTGCTCTCGCCGTACAACGCACAGGTGGACGCCATGGCTCGCGACCTCGCGTCGAGCGATGATCTGCAGGAGGTGGAGGCGCTCACGATTGACCGCGCGCAAGGGAGGGACGTGGAGTGCGTGGTCATTTCGTTTGTTCGCGCCAACGAACGACGCGAGACGGGCGGTTTGCTCTCAAACCGGCGTCGCCTCAACGTGGCATTGACGAGGGCGCGCTCCAAGCTTATCATCGTGGGCAACGCGGAAACGCTTAAGGGTTCGCACGAGATGCAGCAAGTGATGGGTATTTGTACCGCGAACGCGTGGGTCACGCGGTTGCAAGGCACGTAGCAAACGGATTTTTATTTGAATGTTGCTTAGCAACACATCCATGAATTGAGCAAAATGCTTAGCAACACATCCATGAATTGTTTCAGCTTTTAACCACCTCGAACGAGAGCCGCGTGGCTCGCACCTGTGTGGAAACGCGCCGACTCCAATTTTGTGCCGTGCCTGAGGAAGCTGACTCCCGAATTTCGTAATTCCTCAGATCTATCAGAGTGCCGAACGCGGTGCTCGCGGCGACCCCGGGCTTTCGTTCGATGGCGCCCTCAAAGCGGCGCAAGACGTCCGCCGTGTCGCAGCCGGCATCCGGAAACGCGAGCTCCGGTGTGCGAACCCGGCGTTCCACGAGCGCACGGGGCGACCTGCCGGACGCCCCCGACGCAGATCTCGACGCCGAGCCCGAGGTGCTCATGTGCCCCATCACGCGAACCATGTTCCGCGACCCGGTGTTTGTGGTCGATTCGGGGCACACGTACGAGAGAAGCGCCATTCTGTCGCACTTTAAGCGCAACGGGGCCAAGGACCCGCTCACTCGTCGCACTTTGAGCAGCACGAAGGTGATGACGAACTGGGCGTTGCGAAACGTGGTTCAGGCTTGGCTTGACAAGCACCCTGGCGAGACGCCCGACGGGTGGGACAGTCGCGAGCTTCTGGAGCCGTCGAAGAATGACGGGACGCGAAAATACGACGAAGAGGGTGACGTCGGAGTGCTCCGGATATGGCGTGCGATGTGCCCTGAACTGCAGGAGAGGTGGCCGGAGGCTGCGCAACCTGAGGATTGGGACGGCGTGACGATGGAAAACGGGCGGGTGGTGAAGCTCTCGCTGGAAGCCTTCGGCCTGACTGGAGCTGTGCCGGCGGAGATCGGGCGCTTGAGTGCGCTTAGGCAGTTGAACCTCGGCCTCAATCAGCTGACGAGCGTGCCGGCTGAGATCGGGCAGCTCGCGGCGCTGGAGCAGTTGTACCTCAGCGAAAATCAGGTCACGAGCTTGCCTGCGGAGATGGGGCAGCTCACGTCGCTGGAGTGGTTGTCCCTCAGCGAAAATCGACTGACGAGCTTGCCTGCGGAGATCGGGCAGCTCACGTCGCTGAGGGAGTTGTACCTCATCGGCAATCGGCTGACGAGCCTGCCGGCGGAGATCGGGCAGCTCACATTGCTGGAGCAGTTGGGCCTCGGCGGCAATCAGCTGACGACTGTGCCTGCGGAGATCGGGCAGCTCACGGCGCTGAGGGAGTTGTCGCTCGGCGGCAATCGGCTGACGAGCGTGCCGGCGGAGATCGGGCAGCTCACCTCGCTGGTGAAGTTGAACCTCTACGGCAATCAGCTGACGAGGTTGCCGGCGGAGATCGGGCAGCTCATGTCGCTGGCGGAGTTGTGGCTCTACAGCAATCAGCTGACAAGGTTGCCGGCAGAGATCGGGCAGCTCACATCGCTGAGGGAGTTGAACCTCGGCGGCAATCAGCTGACGACTGTGCCGGCGGAGATCGGGCAGCTCGCGGCGCTGCAGGTGTTGTACCTCGGCGACAATCAGCTGACGAGCGTGCCGGCGGAGATACGTGGGCGCAGAGCGGTCGGCTGCTTCGTGCATCTGGATACCGACGTGAGGGTTCACGAATAGAAATTTAGGGTTTAGGGTTTAGGTACGAGAGAAGCGCCATTCTGTCGCACTTTAAGCGCAACGGGGCCAAGGACCCGCTCACTCGTCGCACTTTGAGCAGCACGAAGGTTTAGGGTTTAGGGTTTAGGGTTTAGGGTTTAGGGTTTAGGGTTTAGGGTTTAGGGTTTAGGGTTTAGGGTTTAGGGTTTAGGGTTTAG
>JGI20151J14362_10001029_pt1 | contig 20324 bp, 18 predicted proteins | sample COG_01_FD_14362 | JGI IMG/M metagenome (IMG submission 14362)
AACAACAGATGATAGAAAACATCGAAAACACGAAACAGAAATGATTGAAGCGTTTGAAGGACAGGAGTTCGAAATCATGTGCTTGAAAATTAGAGAAGTAGGAGAAGCGGGAGGACAGACGGAGGAGCAACGCGTGGCGACGGTAGACGCGACCGGGAGGTTGACGGTGTGTAAAGTTCCCAAGACGAAAGTTGCAGATGATGATGAAGAAGAGGAAAAAGCGGAGTTGTTATATAAAGCGACGCCGAAGATGTATAAAGAATGCGAGACATTCGAAACGCTTGGCTCTCCAGGTTGGGCTGGACTCTCGTTTTGTCCTCTCGAAGAAAACAACATCGCCGTGTGCAAATTGTGGACTCGCACGATCGATTGGTTCGAGCAAGACCGAGTCGTTCGAACGAATAATTTGTTAGAGTCACCGACATCTATCGCGCACATGGAAACGCCACATTCTGGACGCTCGGTTTTATGTATAGGAGAGAACAACGAAGTGGTCGTGTACGACCACAGAGTCGATAAGAAGAACGGCGAAGTTGGTCGCGTGAAGCAAGTCGCAAGCGACAACGCGAGGCACCAAATCCAAGCGTTGGAACCAGCGAAATTTTCTGGCAATTCAGTCTTGTGCTGCGCTGGGAAAGAGAGAACGGTATCTGTGGTCGATCCGAGAAAATGGACGGCGAGGTACAGGTGGAAGAATTGCGCGAAATACGAAGTCACTGGATTATACGCGCCTCGCACAATCGAAGGCTTCGTGTGCGTCGCGTCGTTGGATTATGAAATTTTATGCGGCAGTTACGAAAAAGGGAAATTGGGTGGCGGGTTTACGTTTCGAAACGACGCGAGAGTAGTTGGCATTGGAGGCGCAAAATTTGGAGATAAAAGCGACGTCGTGTGTACGTGGACGGATACGGGAAAGCTCACCGCCGCAAAGATTTCCGTAGCATCATCGGTATCGACAGAAGAAGATTTAAAAGTAAAGTAGGTAGAAACTCGTTGTAGATGTAGGTTGACTATAGTTAGAGGGGAAGTCATGTGATGTGTGTGTATTTCTTTCTTAGTGTCAAAATAGAGAAGTACTAAATTAGCGCTTGCAAAACTCCGAAACGAACCGGTGGAACAATCGCACTTTGTTTGCATACATCTCTTTCTTCTCTACATCCAACGCGACGTCGAAATCCTTATCGCCGTCGACTACTAAAACCGGCACAAACGGGAACGTCTTCTTCCCGCTCAGCGTAATCTCGATGAATTTGACCATATCCTTCAACTCTTCCGGTACATTCTCGGTTAACTCTTTCGGCGCCGACGCCGTTCGATCGTCCTCTCGAAACCAATTCTCGTGTTTCTCGTGCAACTGCTGCAAATACTCCAACGTCACTCCACTCTCCTCTCCTCGACTTCGAAATCCTAACCGTCTTTTACACGTCTCCGGAGACGCTCGTAAATACACAAACGCGTCCGGTACCAACGACTCGTCCCCTAACGCGTCGAACCAACAGTTATACAAATGAAACTCCATATTCGTCAGCCACTTCGCGTCCATCAACGAGTCCACGAAGACTTTCCTGTCGCTAAATATGGAACGTTCGCACACTCGAAATCGACTTTGATTATTCTCATTTTGTGCCTCAAAATCTTTCGACGCGTTGTATTGCAAACATCTCGTGATGAACACATAGTTCTGAAACGTATACGCGTACCGTTCTGGTTCCTTATAAAACGCGTCCAACACGTTATTCTCGCCTTCGACGCTCGCGCCCGGGATTTTCTGCCAACTCTCCACCGGTTCCGGAACCACGAACGCTTCTTTCTTCAGCGAAGAACTCTCGCCTCCAATCACTTCAAAGAGGAACGTAGATTTCCCGGAGGAGATGTTCCCTTCCACGCACAACGTCAAGCCTCTGTTTTTCTGGTTTACAAACGCGTCTTCCGTGCTCGCTACTGGATGATGACTATTGTTGTTCTCGTTGTTGTTGTTGTTGTTACTGCTATTATTACTGCTATGAAAATTACTCGTACAAAACTTGCTCCTCTCGATCCGCGTGTACCTCTGTTTCGCCATTCGTCTCAACTCTCTGGTCGTTTGGTACGCGCGGACAAACTCGTATCTGTTCCTCGGCATCCTCGTCGTCGTCATCGCGCGAGGAGGGGAGGAGGAGGAATAGAAGGAGGAGGACATCGAACGATGCATCGTCGAATTCGACGACGCTGATGATTTTTCTGGAGAAGAAGAAGAAGAAGAAGAAGAAGAAAAAGAAGACGCGCTATACCAGCGCGGCTGAAGGCGTTCAAGTTTTTGGAAAGTTTGTTGTCGTGATAGAAGTAAACGAGCGAGAGTTCTTTCAGCGTTCTTCGGTCTACTCATGGAAGTGCAAATGAGTGCAAATGAGAGAGAGAAGGGAGAACGCGAGAGCACATTTTTGGCGATTTCAAAATTTTTCTTTTCTTTTTTTTTTTTAACGAGACGACTTGACAGTCTCTTCGAAACTCCTCTTTTTACCACATACATGAGATCACACATGCGAGTTGTTGTTGTTCTCGATTATTATTTACCAACTCGTTTTAGTACTACTACTACTACAAATAATAACAACTACAAGTAATGAGACGAAAGAATCCACATCCGAAAAGAGCGGTGAACGCGAGGACGGTTTTGAAGGGAGAGAAAGAAGAACCTTTGGTGTTGTGTTCGAGGATTCCTGTTGAGGAGGCTGATCTCGAGGCAAATCATCATCAGATACAAAAAGAAGAAGAAGAAGAGGGAGAAGACGAAGACGTAGAGCGATTGCGGAGGATTATGTGCGTGCCACGTGACGATGTCGTGGAGCAAAATCAGACGCGGAAAGACGCTAAAGGAGTGAAGAGAAAGAGAGGGCACGAGTGCGATTTTTGCGAGAAGGTGTTTCGATATCCATCCGGTTTGGCCGTACACATGCGTATTCACGCGAACGAGAAACCGTACGAATGTGATGTGTGCGAGAAGTGCTTTCGTCAAGCTGGTGATTTGCAAAGGCACGTGCGTATTCACACGAACGAGAAACCATACGAATGTGATGTGTGCGAGAAGCGTTTTGCTCGATCTGGTAGTTTGAAAATCCACATGCGTATTCACACGAACGAGAAACCGTATGAATGCGATGTGTGCGATAAAGCTTTTCGTGAATCTAGTAGTTTGAAAAGGCACATGCGTATTCACACGAACGAGAAACCGTATGCATGCGATGTGTGCGAGAAAGCTTTTCGTCAATCTGGTGCTTTGAAAACCCACATGCGTATTCACACGAACGAGAAGCCGTACGAGTGTGATGTGTGCGAGATGCGTTTTAGTCGATCTGAAAATTTGAAAACCCACAAGCGTACTCACACGAACGAGAAACCGTACGAATGCCACGTTTGCGAGAAGAGGTATCGTCAATCTAGTGGTTTGAAATACCACATGCGTGCTCAACATTAGCTCATCATTTGTAGTTCTAAATCATCGCATGCACTGACATACACATCATCGCAACAAGAACAAAAACATAACAAAGAGAGTTTTTTTGGGAAAACGAGAGAGAAACGACTCTTCCGTCTGGAAGTATTTTTGCCACATTTCTGCTTTGCACAACAACACCATGGGAACAACAACACACGAACCAACGACGTCCTCAAACTCGCTCAATCTCGTGCATTCGAAAGCCTCGAAAGCGTTCGCCAATCTGTGCGGGAATTTAGCGCAGTTCAACAACAAGAGGTTCGGGAACGACTTGGAGAAATTCGCAACAAAATCGAGGAAGCGTTTTGACGGCGGGAAAAAAACGACGACGGAAACGAGAGAGAATTCATCGTCGGAGGCGTCTTCTTCCTCCTCTTCTTCGTCCTCTTCTGATGATGATGATGACGACGATGACGATGAAAGTAGCGATGACGACGTAAACGACGACGAACGAAAGATATCCATGTTTGCGAAAAATGCAAACGCGAAGAAGAAGAAGGCAAATTTGCACTCGAATGGTCACCACCAAACGGAGGAGGAACTGGCGAATATCCGCAGAAAAGAATACAAGATTAAAGTGAAAGGAGACGACTCGCGAAACGTGATACCGGCACCTTTGGAAAGTTTTAAGGATTTAGAAACCACGTACGGATGTTCGAAGTCTTTGATTACACGATTAGAGGAGTGCAAATGGCTCGAGCCGACGCCGATTCAACGACAAGCGATACCGATGATGCTGAGAGACGTGGAGACGTTGGCGGTGGCGCCGACTGGGAGCGGGAAGACGCTCGCTTTTTTGTTACCTATATTTATGCGACTCGGGAAGAGGAAAGATGGGGGGGTGAGAGCGATTTTGTTAGCGCCGACGAAAGAGTTGGCGACGCAATCGACCAGGATTTGTACTCTGTTGAGCGACGGATTGAGGTGCGCGAGATTTCTTTCTTTCCTCTTTCACGCGTCTTTCTTTATATCGCATTCATTGTTCGTTGTTGAAGTGAAGAAGAACTGAAACCTGTGACGTCTTTTTTACGACCATTTAAAAGGCGTTTCGTGAGGTGTCTCTCTGTATTCTTCTGAGTGTAGAAATGTGAAGCAGACGTTGGTGTTTGATATCCGACGAGAGGACGCTTGTGATTTTTACGAGTTGAAGAAACGGTTGGCGCTAAAGAGTCGACAGTGAATAGCAGCTCTGATCAACAAATATCGTTCTGTTCTTCTTCTCTTTCGTTTCTTTCTCTTGTGCGTGTATACTAACAATCTCTTCTTCCCTTTTCCTTTATATAACACAGGGTCACGCAACTCTCCAAAGCGAACGCGGCGAACGATTTCGATAAAGTTGACATTCTCATCTCTACCCCGTTACGATTGGCGTCGCTTTTAAGACAAAAGAAAATTTCGACGCACGCGGTTGAATTCTTAGTCCTGGACGAAGCCGATAAACTCTTCGAGATGGGTTTCGTGGAGCAAATAGATGCCGTCGTGCACGCGTGCGATAATCCAGACGATACAAACGACGACGACGATAAAAAGAAAAAGAAAAAGAAAAAGAGTCCCTCATCGAAGACGACCAAAAAGAAAAAATGTCTCAAAGCTTTATTCTCCGCGACGCTTCCGGAAACCGCCGAGCGATTAGCGCGAAGCGTCATGCATCACTGCGTTCGTCTCACCGTCGGCGAAAGAAACTCCGCCAACGAATCCATTTCGCAAAAACTCATCTTTTGTGGCAAAGAGAGCGGGAAAATTTTAGCCGTCAAGCAAATGGTCCAAAAGGGCGTTCAAACGCCATTGATTATCTTTGCGCAGAGTAAAGATCGATGCATCCAAGTCGCGAAAGAGTTAACCGGAGGTGCGTTAGGCGAAGTTGGGTTAATTCACTCGGACATGTCCGATAAGAAACGCAAATCCATCGTCGATCTGTTCCGAATAGGCAAACTGAACTGCTTGTGCGCCACGGATTTGATGGCCAGAGGGATGGATTTCGCCGCCGTAGGCACCGTCGTCAACTTTGATTTCCCGTTAACGAGCACGGCGTACATCCATCGCATCGGACGGTCGGGAAGAGCCGGCCGAGTTGGAAACGCGGTCACTTTCTTCACCGAAGAAGACGCGAAAAGAGGCACGGTGCGTTCCATCGCGCGAGTGATGCAACGCAGCGGCTGCGACGTCCCGAAGTGGTTGTTAAATCTCGAGGCGGATAAAAACGAAAAGAAGTACAAGCCGTTGCGAAAGGACGGGCGCGAGAACAACCCGAGAAGAGACCGAGTCGACAACAAAGAAGGCTACGTTTCGAGAGACATTCGCGCCGGGAAGAAAAAGTTGGAACACAAGAAACAGAGGAAAGCGATGTTCAAAGAGATGAAAAAAGCCGCTGCCGCGACCACCGTCGAGAAGAACATGACATCCAACGAAGACGACAAGGAAGACGACTACTTCCCGCGAGATAACGACGACGACAACGCTGCTCGGAACAAGAAAAGGAACAGACGCTCGTCTAAATGAAGATGTGGAGAATGAAGTCATGTACTTCTTCATTGAACGCGTAGTCTGTTGTAATAAAATTTCCTCACAACAAAACTCATCAGCATCTTCCTCTTCATCATCACGTCACCGAGATGGGTTGCTGCGCTTCTACACCGCAGGATCAACCGTCCTCGAGGAGTACTAATACTACTAATAAACTCACCAAAAAAAACGTCCAAACGCGCGTGCAAAACTGGCACTCCACCGGCATCGTTTCCCTCCGCGATTGTTCGTTAACGCGGATTCCCCTGGAACCCATCGCTTCGTTAGTTGAGATGATACAGACGAAGGACAATAAAATAAAGACGATAGACGTGACGAACAACCGCATAGCGGAAATTCCTATCAGCGTGTTCGTGGATATCGGCAAAAGCGTGCAACGATTAATCCTCGGGAAGAATACGTTGAAATCATTGGACACGTTTTTCGTACATTTGAAACAGTTGAAAGTGTTGGACGCACACGCGAACGCGATCGAAACGGTCGATTGGCGCTTATTAACGAAACACTGCACGAAGCTGAAAAGTTTAAATTTGAGAGGCAATATGTTGAAAGAGGTAAACTTGGAGGAACTCGGGAAGATGGAGATGTTAGAAGACGTGGACGTGAGCGAGAACGGGAGGTTGGATCGATTAGGAAGGAGCGCGGAGTCGTCGTCGTCTTCAACACCTAATGCTACTCCCACGGCGACACCTTCCGAGGAGAAAGACCGTGAGAACGAAGAAAAATGGCGAAGCTTAACCTCGTTCGCGGCGACCAAGTGTAACCTTCTCTCCATCCCGGACAGTTTCCTGCCACCGAAAATAAAAACGATCCTCTTAGACGATAACCCTCGACTCCTCGGACTGCCTCGCGACCTCTTCCAAAACTGTCCTCTCCTCCAACGCGTCTCGGCACACCGCTGTCCGGCGATGGAGAGTAAATCCATAGAAACCATGAACGGATACTCGGAGTTCTTGGAAAAAGTGCATCAATCGAACGATAAAAAGATTAAAGTCGGGGTTTTGCTCGGGAATCGATACGGTGACGACGGGTTCGATCGGAAGATGATGGGCGACGAGCGCTTGGACGGTTTGAAGAGTTGATATCTTCTTGAAGCTGTTCACTGCTTTTTTCCATTTAGTGGTCGACAACAACTCTTTTCTTCACTCATACGTGCAATACTATCACGCCGCGCTGTATAAAAATGACCACCACCACCACCATCACCAAACCGACGAACGCGAGGCTTCTTATTCTCCATTGCGTCCTCGTCTTGCTTCGATTCGTTTCTGCAATGTTCGGCACGGGATACGTCCACCCAGACGAACACTTTCAATCCATCCAACCGGCATTTAGAGACGTGTTTTCATCAGGCGGAGAAACAGACGAAACACAATCGACGACGACGGTGAAAGAGTTGACGCACATTCCGTGGGAGTTTACGGCGAAAATGCCGGTGAGAAGTTCCATCGCGCACGCTTTGATGGCTTCGGTGCCGTATCGGATTTGGCTCAAGATTTCCCCTACGAGGAGCAGCACTTGGTGGCTGTTCGCAGCGCCGAGAGCGATGATGACGTTATATTCTTTAATCGTCGATTTTGTCGCGATAACGATTGTAAAGCGAATCTCTGATAAGGCGCAGAACACATCGTCGCCCGTGCGATACTTGCCACTCTTACTGGCGACGTCTTGGCCGATGTTTGTGATACACGCGAGACCGTTTTCAAACGGGATGGAAGCGACCATATTCGCGATGGTTTTGATCGGGATGATGGATTCAACGACGACATATAGAAGTAACGAGAAGAAAACGGCGAAGGAGGGATTGAAAGAGGATGTTGTGTTGGTTCTTAGAGGCGCATTAATCGCCGTGGGAATCTTCGTACGGTTTACGTTTGCGATTTTTGTCGCGCCTTTGATGGTATTCGAGTCCTTTCGATTTTTGCAAACGCCAAAGCTGATGATGGAGTTTCTGAGACGAAGTTCGATTGTGGCGGTTTCGTTTGCGGTGGTTGCATCTGCAATAGCTAAATTGGACGCGAAATATTACGAGAGAACAGAAGAGGAGTTTTATTTCGCGCCGTGGCACGCGTTGGTGTACAACGTGAAATTCGCGGGCAAACATCACGGCGAGCACTTTAGATTGACGCATTTGATGTTGAATGCTTTCGTTCTCTTTGGACCGGCGTATGCGCTGTGCGTGTGGAAATTGATTAAAGAAACGGTGTTGAAGAAAAAGAACACGAAGGAGAACGGTTCGGAGACGAGTCAAAGTTTGCGACCAATCTTGTATTCGTCTTTCGCTTCCATCGCCGTTTTGTCGATTTCTTCGCACCAAGAGGCTAGATTTTTACTTCCAGCGATGCTTCCCGTGCTTACAGTTGCGAGCTATGAGCTTGCTCGATTATACGAGAACGAAACCCCTGTTGCGGTTAAGGATAAGGACACGAATAAAACGAGCGGTGGAGTGCGCGTGAAATTCTCTCTCTTCTGGCTCGTTTGGGTGACGTTCAACGCGTCGGTGACCATCTTTTACGGGTTTGCGCACCAAGCTCGAATATCGTCGGTAGTTCTAGATCTTCCCTCATTTGCCACCGATCCCGATGGTGTGGGATCCGGAAACCGCGGTGCTAAAGCGTTGGTTGCGTTTTGGCGCACGTATCCTCCGCCAAACGCTTTCCTGGGAAAAGATGCGATGAAATCAATCGCCATCAAAGAACACTCGCAAGAAAGCGCCGAACGTTTTACTCATTCAATGAAAGTCATCGATAAAAACAACAAATCCAAAAAGGAATACGATTACTATTACGTCGTCGCCCCGGAAACGAGCATTCAATCCTTAAAAGACGCGTTTGGTGAGGAAGCGCTCCTGACGATGAAAAAACAATATCTCGGTCACTTCAACGTGGAAGAACTCGCTCGCGAAATTATAAGGCAACGAGGCTTACCATTCTCGCTCGACGCGTACACGTTATCGGTGTATGAGATTGAAGTGTTGAGTAGTAACGATGCGCAAGATCGATGAATCGATGATTATGTTGTTTGTATATTAGATATATGTATTTTAATAATAGAGCGTTGAAATGTTTTGCTAATGAGAGCTCCACTGGATCTTTGAAATGTCAATCCCTTCTTGCACCATCTCGTACAACGGACTCATCTCTCTCAACTTTTCCACGACTTCTGCTGTCAACTCTACCGCGCGGTCCACCTCTTCCTCCGTGGTGAATCTCCCGATTCCGTATCTAATGCTCGTGTGCGCCATGTCCTCTTCCACGCCCAGCGCTCTCAACACGTAACTCGGTTCCAAACTCGCGCTCGTACACGCCGACCCAGAGGAAACCGCGCAATCTTTTAAACCCATCAATAACGATTCACCTTCAACGTATGCAAACGATACGTTCAAGTTACCCGGGTATCTTTGCTCCTCGTCACCGTTTACGACTAAATACGGAATGCGTTCTTTCAACCCGTCCAACAATCGTTTGGAAAGCCTTTCGACGTGTTTGTGATCGTATTCCATTTCCTCTTTAGCGACTTTGCAGGCTTCGCCTAACCCGACCAATAACGGCGTCGGTAACGTCCCGCTTCGTAAACCTCTCTCTTGACCACCACCGTTGATGATTGGTTCCATTCTAACCCTCGGTCGTCTTCGAACGTAAATGGCACCGACACCTTTCGGGCCGTAAATTTTGTGCCCCGAGATTGACATGCAATCAATTTTCATCTCGTCCACGTCCAAGGGAATCTTACCAACCGCCTGCGCGGCATCCGTGTGAAAAAACACCTTATTCGCGCGACAAATCTCCCCGATTTCCTTCAATGGCTGCACGACTCCGATTTCGTTATTTACCGCCATCACCGATACCAAACACGTCTCCCCAGGGCGAATAGCTTTCTTCAACTCCTCTAAATCGATCAAACCGTTCGTTTTCACCGGCAAATACGTCACGTCGAATCCGTTTTGTTGCAACTGCCTGCACGAATCCAAAACGCACTTGTGTTCCGTTTGCGTCGTGATGACGTGCGTCTTCCCTCCCGACTTATAAAAATTCGCGATGCCTTTAATCGCCATGTTATTCGACTCCGTCGCTCCACTGGTAAAAATAATCTCTTTCTCCGTCGCTCCAATCACATCTGCCACGTTCTTCCTCGCCTCTTCGTTCGCATTTTCCGCCTCCCACCCGAAATAATGCGTTCGCGAGTGCGGGTTCCCGTACGAGCTCACGAAATATGGCAACATGGCGTCTAAAACTCTCGGATCCACTGGGGTGGTCGCTTGCATGTCCAAATACATCGGGCGGCCTCTCAGAGTGATGCCTTTCATTTCAATTTCGTTTTGACTTTTGTTACTGGTTTCTTCTTTCGTCGCTGCCGTCGTGTTCAAAGCACGACCAAATCGTCCTCCTTCCGCGAAAGAAGACGATGATTTCGATTGCGGTTGCCGCAACGAAAGACACGTCGATGATGGTAAAAACACATTCTTAAAAACGCCGACGTTTACAGAAGAAGAAGAAGAAGATAAAGAAGATGAAGATGAAGAACAACAAGTCTCCATCGAAGACACCGCTCGTCTGGAAAAGATCGAGAGCGAAGACGAGGACGCGCGACGAAACATTCTTTTAGTAGTACTCGAGTATGTGTTCAATTGTTGTTAAGGTTGTTCTTTTATTTATAAGGTCTGTCCAGTACTTTTCCTTTCTCTCTGTGTTCTCGTTTTTGCGATTTTCATCGCGCGACGAGATGAGTACGCGTCTCTCTTTTGTATCTCTCTCGACGAGCGCTTAAGCGCTCGCCTTCTTCTCTTCCTCGACGCCTTCTTTCTTGTTCACGAGCACGGCGTCGTTTTCTTCTTCTTCCTGGTCTTCTTCGACCATCGTGTCTTCCAACTGTTTGAGCATTTTTTGCTTCTCGGCGTCTTCGCTCGGACCGGCGATGTCGACCGCAACCGCGCGCGGCGTGAAGGGCGGTTCGGTTTCACCGAGGACTTGGAAGATGCCGTGTTCGCAGTACGCTTTGATGGAGTCAACGTTGATTGAGTTCGGGATGCCGATTTTGACGCCTCTTCCGTTGCTTCTTTTTGCTTCGATCGTGCGATCGACGTTTATGCAGCACTCGATGTCTTTGGCGGAATACCCGGGAACTTCCGTCTTCATTAACACCACGCGGTTGTCTTGTTGTTCCGTCGGTTTCTTCTCTTCTTCTCCGCTGCCCGTGATGGTGGTGGTAGTCATCATCGGTTGATTGACTTGCGCCGCCACTTCTTGAGACGGTGGAGATGGCAGAGGCGGAGGCGACGTGCTCAATACCGGCACGATCCGCTTCTCAATTGCCAGCGGGTCTCGCAAACGGAGTTCGAGCACGCCGTTCTCCACCGCGCACAAAGTCACGTGCTCGGCGCGCAACCCTCTCGGTACTGGCACCACGCGTTCAAACTCGCTCGACTTATCTTTGAGCTCCCCAAAAATCTTCAACCTTTCTCTCTCGGCATCCAACTCGACAGAAATATCAGAACTCGAATACCCCGCCACGGCAAATTTTAGCGTTACTTCGCTTTCCTCCGCCGGAGGACGCTCCGCTTCGCCGGAGGCAACCTTGACGTCGACCTTCGGCAAAGTTATTTTCGGCACGACCACCCGCAAAACGCCGTCGCACACCAAACCTTTGGCGTTTTCGATGTCGTACGTCGCCTTTCTTTTCAGCTTAATCGTTATTACGTTTCCTCCTCCTCCTCTTTCCGCTTGTTGTCGTTCGTCGCCGAGAAAGTCAATTCTCAAAGACGTGGGCACCCCAATCGAAGAAAGAAGTTTCGATTCGTCTTCTTTTTTCGAAGAATCTCGAAGACAACCGCCTGTTAACGTGACCTTCACGTCTCTCGCGGACACGCCGGGAACGTTCATTTTCACCATTGTTCCTCGGTTCGTTTCTCTCGTTTGCACTTGCCTTCCTCTCCAGGACGACGTCGTCGTGGAGAGCGCGCGCTTTTGTTCTTGCGATGATGATGATGATTGTTGCCCCCGCGTGGAAGAAAAAGAATGCGAAGGAGGCAACACGGAATCCACCGCGTCGAAGAACATGTCCTCCAATTCAGCCGCTAAAGAGGCGTCCAAAACGTGGAACGGTCGCAAAGAAGTCGTTAACATCATGTTTACGTTTGATGTTGTGAGATGTGTGTGTTTATTATTTGTATGTGTGTTTGTTTATTGTATTGTGTATCTTATAATGAAGAATTTTCCACACGTGTGTGTTTGAATAACTCCTTTTTCCTCTACATTTTGTATCTCTAAAAAGTGCTCAGATTTCACCTTTTTTTCTCTCACCACTGCTCTCGATTCTTCTCTCTTTCGAGTTCTCTCTTTAACGCTTCTTCTATGTCGCGATCGCACTCTTCGACCATCTCTCGATAAACTCGCCTCAGAACTTGCGATGGATTCTCTCTCTCCCCATTTTCGAGGGGATTCATGTCGAACGCGTCCCTGAGAACTTCCGCGTACTCAGTCTCTCTTCTCTCTTCTTCCCTGCGCAGAGTCACTCTTCTCTCTTCTCGTTTCAACTCCAGACCTTCTCTTTGGTATCGAGCAAGCGTGCGAGATAATCGAGCATTCTGCTCTCGCAATGCATCAATCTCTCTTTTCGAACGTTCAATGTTACTCTTCAGCCGTTCACTTTCCTTCTTCAGGTTCGCGTGTTCCTTCTTCAACGCGTCGTTGATAGAAGCGCGCGTTTCTCGTTCAGTCGCCATTTTTGCGGATATTTTTTGGTTCTTTTGCAGAAGCTTGATTTTTAGGGGTTTGTTACTCCAGAAGAAGTGCGTAGGATATCACGTATAATACTACTCTCAGTANTAGTATTCACATGCGCGGAGCGACACCGACCACCACCACCTTCGCAGAAGTGAAGACGACCACCCCGTTCGCGAGTTTTTCTTCTTCTTCTTCTTCTTCGACCAACAAGGCGTCCTCTTCTCGTCGGAGTTTTCGTAAGAAAAGTCGTTTTGGTGCCTTTGCTTTTGCCGCATTTCGGGGAGACCGAAACGCATCATCTTCTTCTTCTTCTGGTGTCTGTTCCGACGCGCGCGGTAGTATTGCGAAAAGTGAATCATATACCGACGACAGAGTGGTGTTGTCGTCGTCATCATCGAAAGGATTTTTGGTTCGAACGAAAGCTACGTATTCGAACAACGACGACGAGGTGATGAAGAAAGATACGAAAAAATTGATTGATTACGGTCGAGTCGGTGTCGCGTTCGCCTTTCCGGCGTTGGCCGGGTTCCTTTTTGGTCTCGATATTGGCCTCTCTTCGGGCGCGTTGGAGAGCATAAAAACATCCTCGACGGATTTCTTCAATTTGACTGCGTCGCAATCGGGTCAAATTGTCTCCGCGTCTCTTTTTGGCGCGTTGACGGCATCCGCGGTCGCCGCCGCCGGCGCCGGCGAGAAGTTGGGATCGAGGAAAGAAATCGCCTTGGCGGGAGTGTTGTATTTAATCGGCGGGACTATGGAAGCGAACGCGCAGTCGGTTGATTTTTTAATCTTTGCGAAAGCTATTTATGGGTTAGGGATTGGATTTGCCATGCACGGCGCGCCGGTGTACATCGCGGAGACCGCGCCGAGTTCTCTGAGAGGAACTTTGATTTCTTTGAAAGAAGCGGCGATTGTGTTTGGGATTTTGTGCGGGTATTTTTGCGCGAGTCAGTACGTCGGGGAAGATGGGGGATGGAGATCCATGTTTTTAACCTCTGTGCCATTCGCAGTGTTGACGTTAGTCGGTGCTGGGTTCATCTTACCGGATTCTCCGAGATGGTTGGCGTCGAAAAATATGGACTCGTTTCCGGCGCTGAAAAAATTGCGAGGGCCGAACGTGAGCGAGATGGAATTGATGAACGAATTAGACGAGATCAACATGTTTGCGAACGTGAGGAGGAAAGAAGAGATGGGAAGAACGAAATCGCCATTTGCGATTTTAGATAAGAAATACGCGAAAGCTTTGTACGTCGGCTTATCGGTGGTTTTGTTTCAGCAATTAACTGGGCAACCGTCGGTGTTGTATTACGCGACGCAAACGTTCGAGGCGGCCGGGTGGTCGGCGCAAGGCGCCTCGAACATTGCCGTCGTGGTTGGCGTGTTCAAACTATTCATGACCGGTATAGCCGTGTGGAAAGTAGACAGTTTAGGCCGGCGTCCGTTGTTACTCGGCGGGGTGAGCTTGATTACGTTGTCGCTGATGGTTCTAGCGTTGGCCTCGCCGGATTTTGCGGGATCCGGCGTCGAGGCAGCGGCACTTTCAGAAACGCAAGCGCGCATTTCCGTGGCTGCTATTTTCTTATACGTAGGCGCGTATCAAGTGAGTTTTGGTCCAATTGCTTGGTTGTTAGTCGGGGAGGTGTTCCCGACGAAAGTCCGTTCGCAAGCGGTTGGCATCGCGACGCTTTTAAACTTCGGGTCTAACTTCATCGTCAGTTTAAACTTGCCGTACGCGATTGAACAAATTGGCATCAAGTCTACGTATTTCGGGTTCGCGTCGATTGGCGTTTTGAGCGTCGCTTCGATATATTTCAGTGTCGTGGAAACGAAAGGTAAAACGTTGGAGGAGATTGAAGACGCGTATACCGTCACCGCGACGAAAGTCGAAGAAGATCGATGATTTTCTTTTACGAACCAGGCACTTCTTCGAAGATGATTAGGAAAATATTAATATAACAGCTGTATTGTACCTCACGCGAAATCACTCAACCCTACTATTAACGGATCGTCGAACGATATTAATCTATCCGCTTTAGAAATCTCAACCAAATCTCGATCGGCTTCCGATACTCCGCACGTTTCGCCGGCGAAAAGTTCTGCCGTTTCACCCTTTGCAGTCACGCCTCCCGGTAATACCGAGTACGCGATTGAAGGCGAGTCGCACTCGACTTTCCGCAAAGCGCTAGTGATGTTTTTAACAATGCGACATTCGCCAGCTCTGAGCGTAATTCCTAGTTGCGGCCCGAAAATTCTCGCGCTCTTTACCGACTTCGGCCTGTACCAGCCAGGGAAACACGACGGATCAGACGTCGAGGAAAACTCGTTTCTGCTCGAAGAATTTTCTTCACTTCTGCTCGCGATGCGAACTTGAGCGGCGTTGACATCATTGGGATCGATGGAGGATAAAAAGGTCGTAAACAAGTCATCCAAATCATTCTCCAGAGATTCTAAAAACGTAGAGTTTGCCGTGCCGTTCGTTTGCCGTGCCATCGTCGTCGTCGAAGACGTCGTTTCGCCATCTGTCTGTTTGGTCAATAAGATCTCAGCAACGCGCGGATCGGATTGCGCGACCATTTTCATGAGATAATCGCTCCCGTCTTGAAGCAGACGAACTAACTCAGCGACAGTTGGATCCGACGTAGTAGCGGCGCCTGCGTTGAACGAGAAGAGGAACGCAAAGACGGATGCGAGAAGGATTAATTTTCTGGATGGAAACATAATTTTTGTATCGCAATCGAAAACGAAGCGTTTTTAATTTATTTACCAATTCATCGTTTTTGTCACTTCAACAATTTAAACTACTTTTCAAGTCTAACTTGAAGACGCGCTGTGTTTGTTTCCTACCATCTCTCTCGTTGCCGATGCTGTTGATGCTGCTGCTGCTGCCGAATTCCTCTCGCAGGACAGTCTGCAGATTTGTGGCCGAAACCGTTGCAGTTGTAACACTTCATTCCTCCGCCGCCGCCGCCGCCGGAGCGGTTGTATTTCATCGAAGAAGGACAATCTCTCTGGAAGTGACCAACTTTCCCGCATTGTTTACAAGCTTTAGCTTGGGGATTAAACGGGTGCGACAAAATGCTCGGGCCGAAAAGAAACATTGATTTTCTCCCGTTCTTGAATGAAAAGTTAGGCCAGTTCGCGTACTCCGCTTTGAGTTGATTCATCGCCTCTCGCAGTTTTTCCGTGGCTGGATTCGGCGGTAAGGGAGGCGGCGCCGTCGCGGATTGAAAGCTAGAAACAACTGGTGGCGTCGGTGCTACCGCATTTTGCTTCGGTATTGAAAAGCCCGCACCTCCTCCGGCCGAGGAAGGCATTGGTGTTGATTTTTGTCCAATGAGAGGTCGTTTGTATTGCGGCGTTTTCGTCTCGGAAGCAACTACTGAGGCGGCGGATGCCTCCGCAGCGAGAGCAGACTTTTCATCCTTCTCTCGCTTTTGCTTCCGTTGTTCCTCCTCTTCCTCTTGTTTTTCTCGAACTCTTTTCTTTGCTGTCTGTTCTTGCTTCTTCTTCTGCTCTTCTGGGACGATGAACTCAATCACTTCTATGCCTTTCTTTTTCTCCGGCGGGACGCCGTTGGTGGCGGTGGTAGGAGTTATAATTCCCACTGCCGACGGCGACTTTTCTGCACTCTTATTCTTATTCTTATCGACAGCATCTTTCTCATCTTCTCTCGGAGGTTCCGGCGTCGACTGTTTCCGTGCTACTTTTCCTTCTACTACTTTTTTGACTTCTACTTCTTTCTTCTTCGCCGATGTTGCCGCCGGCTTCTTCTGCTTCTCCGCCGACGCCCCCGGTGTTTTCTTCGTGGCACCTTTCTTCTTCTTCGCGCTGCTCTCTTCTTCGACTAACGCTACGACGCTATCCATCACTCGCTTTCTTTCGCTCGCGAGAGTTTTCTCGTCGCTCGTAAATGTGCTCAAACACGTCACTTTCTTTGTCCTGAAAACCTTCGCCTCCAACTCCGTCTCTCTCCTTCCACTCGCCCCGGTGTTCGTAAACTTCATCGTCGCTACTCTGGTTTCAAACACGTTGTCTTCCAACGATTTCTTTTTCGGAGGTTGCACCAAATGATGTCTCGCATTCATCACTTCGACGATGTCGCCGATATCAATCCACCCGGAATCGTCCTCGGTGACGAAGATTTCGTACTCGTTCGCCTCTTCGTCCGACATACTTTTGATTTCGTTCGGCTTTAACCCTTGCTTTGGACAAACGTCGATGAATTTCCCGACCCACTCGTGTCTACATTCGTTTCGAGTAAGAATTCTAACTCCTTTAAACGTTCCTTTCTTCTCGTCGATCTGGTCGACTCGCACCAATCGATTCTTCTCCTTCACTCGAACGCACGCGCCTACGCTCACCATCGCCGCGCCAGCTTCCGCGATTGGCCCATCCTCCTCCTCTCGATACGCATGTTTAAACGTAATTGTCGTCAGCACGAACGCCTCTCTCCCCGTCCTCGCCCCTGCTTTGACCAATTTCGTCTCGTACAGCTCATTCAAAGTCGGCCAACGCCATCTGCCGTCCGTCGAGAGCGTCTCGTACACTTCATCCGGGACGTCATTCTTCGCGCCTCCGTTCTCATCATCATCATCATCATCCTCGTCCTCGTCCGCAAAATCGTCCTCCTCGTCCTCGCTTTCTTCCACTCTCTTCCCTTCCTGTTTCATCCACTCTTTCTCCATGTCTTGTTTGTTCTTAATCTTCAACTCTTTCGTCAGCAAAACTTTCATCATCTTCTCCGTCCACCTCGACGCTTTCGGCACCAGCCTGGTATCTCTCTTCAATTTCGGGAAGTCGATGATCCCGAGCTGCTTGTCGAACTCGTAAAACACCATGGCGAGATTTTTGTCCGGTTTCGAGGAGATAATCGTCCCCACGTACCATCGTTTGGTCCCTCCGGTGCCGTATTCCACTTCGATGCGTTTCCCCACGTGTTCGTCTTCAAATTCTTCGTTCGTCGTCAAAGGTGAAGAAGGTGGTTCCGGCGTCGACGTTTTCTTCTTCTTCGGCGTCGTCGTGGTCGTCTTATTCTTCTTCTTCGGCGGTCGTCCGGGACCTTTCTTCTTCTTTGGCGGCATCGTAGATAGAGCAGAGTATTTATAATGAAGTGAATTGGAAAATCCAATTCGAGGAAAACTTCCAAACAAAAATGCTGCGACGGAAACCTTTAAAGATGATGATGACGACGACGCGAAAAGCCCGCTGCTTTGCCACGTCGTCAATATCATCAGCATCTTCTCCTTCTCCACCTCCTCCCTCGACGGTATCCACTCGCGACCCGTCTTCGTTCCATTTATTCGACGACGATTCAGACGACGCTGAAGTGGAAAAGAACTTCCGCATCGACGCGCACACCGACGAGTGGTTTGAAATCAACCGAGAGGAACTGCGATCGTCCATTTTCGTGCACAAAAACTTCCGCGCGCTGTGGAAACCTCTCAAAGTGGAAGATATTTCCATCGACTCGCTTATCTACGCGAAACTTTTAGAGGAAACGCCGGACGTGATTTTGTTCGGGACGGGGAAAACGCTGAAGCAAGTTCCCGAGGAAAGCTTGAAGTGGGCGAGGAAAATGGGCATGGCGGTGGAGGTCATGGACACCGCGAATTGCGTGGCGACGTTTAACGTGTTAGTAGAGGAAGGGAGGAACGTGGCGTGCGGGATATTATTGAGTGGTGGTACTCGCGAAGGAGGTGGAAACGAGTGATGAGTATGTCTCGCGCTCGCGTATGCGTACAAATCACATTACACAATAGAACGTAGAACGTAGTCCTTTTTGTAACAGTAGAGCATTTACAGCAGCAGCAGAGCAGTTTCGTTCGTGTACACCCGAGAGCGAGAACTCCCTCCCGGTGATAGATGCGTAGTTCTTCAGAGCGTCTTTTTTGCTCTCTCCTCTTTTCTCTCTGTTGAGCGAATGCGCAAAGTTGGTGATTTTCGAGTCAGTAGTGTAACGACAACAACAACAACAACGAATATACGAACAAACGAAACAATAATAAGAATGTCGCTCCGAGGCACAAACTAGAATCCGACGGTAATAATTCGAGATCAGTTAGTTTTGAAGGAGAAAGGCTCTCGAGTGTTTCCGAGAGGTGTCCTAAATATGTTATCCATCGTTCGTGTTGGCATCTTGGAAACCATCGCTTCCATTACACGTTGGGAAGGTCCGGGGGTAGTCCGCCGAATGATGATGAGAAAAGAAATCAGAGAGAGAGGAAAGAAGGAAAAGGACAAATAAAAGAAGGACAGATATAAAAGAAGAGAACTTTCACGCGGCAACGGCCGAGTCAAAGTCGCGCGCTCACCTTCGTCGTTTTCCTCGCGTGGCATCCTCCGCTCCGTTGTAGTACTAATGCGGCGCCTCCTTTTCTGAGGAGGGGAAAAGGGCTCTTCGGAGTAGGGTTTAGGGTTTAGAAATCGGAGTCCAAACCCTAAACCAATCCATCGGAAGCCGCGGAACGACCGATGTTCGTATCTCTCCACAACTACACGCGATATACGATCACATATCTTCAGAGAGAGAGAGCATAAGAGAGAGAAAGAGAGAGCGTTGATCATCATGAATACTACCACGAGTAGAAGTACTAGTACTACCAGTTCGAGTATAAGCGGGGAAACGCAGACTCTGTTAAAGGGTGATTCCTCATCATCTGATGAAGGAGGAGGACGCGTGAGTCCTGTTAAGAAATCATCTTCCAACAAAATGAGAGCGTACGGAGGCGCCGTCGGTGCGGTGTGCGCGACTGCCATGGTCGCGTTGGCCGTCGCGAATGGTGGATCTGCTTCTTCTTTTACCGGTGGTGATGTTACGGCGGCTGGTCGTGGAGTTCTTCCAAGACGAATGGCAATGTTAGGGAAAGGAGGGTCTGCTGCTTCCTCCTCCCTCAAAGCTGAGGTTGACGCTTCCGTCGAGACGAAAACAAAGTCTTCCAGAAAGAAGTCTTCCTCATCAAAGTTGGCGAAATCAGAGAACGATGACAAGAAAAAAGACACATCCATTCTCGAATCCGCGAAATCTATGCTCTCGTCGTTCATGCACTCGCCGCCGGTGGAAGCGTTGGAGGAGAAGGGCGAAGAGTTGAAGGAGGAGGTGGAAGAGAAAGCGGCGGAGACTTTGACCTCGGATTTGGAGAGCAAGAAGCATCATCATCAGCACTCTTCGAAGAAGAAGGAAAAGAAGGAAGAGTTGGCGGCGGAAGAAGAGGCGAGCGAGGCGATGGAGAAGGAAGAGCCGCCTTTGGTGGTGTCGTCTTCTTCTGGAAAAAAGACGAGGCACAGCGGTAAGAAGCACGAGAAAAAGGAGGAAGAAGTGCCGGAAGAAACGAAAGAGGCGAAAGAAACGGTCGCTTCCTCTTCTTCTTCTTCGAAACACCATCACCATCTTTCGGAAATGGCGACAGAATCTGCCGAGGAAGACGCCGAAGTGCCGCCAGAGGCGCCGGCGAAGAAACACTCCTCGTCCTCCTCCCAAAAACACCATAAAGAAGCTAAAGTAAAAGTAAAAGAAGCAAAAGAAGAAGCAAAAGAAGAAGCAAAAGAATCAGAAATGGTGGAAGACGAAACGAACGACGATGAAGAAGAAGAAGAAGAAGAAGAAG
>JGI20151J14362_10001030_pt1 | contig 20316 bp, 20 predicted proteins | sample COG_01_FD_14362 | JGI IMG/M metagenome (IMG submission 14362)
AAAAAGAAAGCGGCCGCGAGTACTCCTGGGTACTTTATATAGCGGTGTTATTTATACAGCAGCAAGTATGCGCGGTGGTCGTAGCTCTTTTTCTCCCCTCGTATCATCATCGTTATCATCTTTATTGTCTGATACAATACTACTACGAATACTACCAGAAAGAGACATCAGCGAGAGACATCCTGATTTGATGAGTGTCTCACAAAAAACAAACATCTTTCGCACGCGAGTCGTTTTTCGCCAGAAAAAGACAAAAACACACAAAAAAGTTTTCGTTCCCGGACGACAAAGGACCAAACTCAAAACGCAAAATCCGAGTAAGTAACATTCCTTTTGGGTGATTTTGAGCCACCAACACGCATTTTTCCCTCTCCCGTTTGGATAATAATCCAATTCCTCTCCATTACTTCACGCGCGCGGTTCTTTATCAAACGACTCACTCGCGATAGATAAAAGATAAAAATATGCTCCTGATGAAAGCAGTGTTCGCGCCGAGGCCTTTGGTTTTGGCTTCCGTTTCTTCGCCTTCTTCTTCTCGGGGTGGTGCTCGTCGTTGCGACGTCATTCGAGCGCAGTCGTCGTCGTCATCTCCGACGACGCCGCCGACGAAGAAAAAAGGAAAGAAAGGATTGAAGAAGACCCAAAAACAACCACAACAACAACAACCAGGTGGTGGTGGTGCTTCTTCCTCGTCATCTTCGGCGGTGGTGCAGAAAGCCGTCGCGGAAGTTGCGAAGAAAAAAGAGGAAGACGACGGACCGCAAATTCCATTCGGCGACGCTTCCGGTGCCGCTTTACTTCTGAAAGATGTGTTCTTAGCGGTCGCGGACACTGATTTACTGCAAGAAGCGAACGCACAAATCATGTCGGGACAAAAAATCGGCCTCGTCGGAGGGAACGGGTGCGGGAAATCGACGTTACTGAAGTGCATCGCCGGCGTGCGCTCGATTCAAGACGGGGAAATCATCATCAGCTCAAAATTGAACGTGGGATACTTCGAGCAAACCGCAGTGAGCGGATCGACGAAGACGGTGTACGAAGAAGCGAGGGCGAGGATGACGAGGTTGAATAAAGCAGAAGCGGCATTGAGAGAAGCGGAGAGGGTGTGCGAAAGCGAAAATTGCGAGGACTATTGCGAGGCTGCGGATGTTTTGATGGATTGCTACGCGGAGTTTGAAGCCGCCGGCGGGAACGACGCAGAAAAGAGAATAGCCGCGGTGTTGGACGGTCTCGGGTTTTCCAGGAAGCAGTGGGATATTAAATGCGATAATTTAAGCGGCGGGTGGCAGATGAGAGTGGCGTTGGCGAGATTGTTGTTGTCTCCAGCCGGGAGCGAGGAGAACGGACTTTTATTGCTCGACGAACCGACGAACCATTTGGACGAGATTTCCAAGAAATGGCTCGCCGATTGGATTAAAAAGAGTCCGAATACGACCGTTATCGTCTCGCACGAAGAGTCTTTGTTAGACGGCGCGTGTTCGCACATCATGGAAGTTCGCGCGAAAGGTTTGCATTGGTACGTCGGGAACTACTCGAAATTTTTACAAGACCGAGACGAAAGAGTACGCGTAGCTCAAGCGAGTTATAACAAATTGGCCGCGGAAGCTGCAGATTTGAAAGATTTTGTCGCGAGATTTAGCGCCAACGCCTCTAAAGCCGCGCAGGCGTCTTCGAGAGCGAAACTGTTGATTAAAGTAGAAACGGAAATGAGAAAGCTCGAACGCGAAGCGGCGGCGAACTTTTCCGAAGGCGAAGCCGGGGATTCCACGAAAATGGCTTTGCGTTTAAGTAAACCGCCGCCGTCAGATCAAGACGTGTTGATGATGGAAAACGCCGTTTTGGGATACAAAAAAGAGTCGCCGATTTTAAAAAGTAAGGACGGAAAAGAGTTTAAACTCTCTCGCGAAATGCGTGTGGTCGTTCTCGGACCGAACGGGGCGGGTAAATCCACGCTTCTGAAAAGTTTAGCCGGCACCATGCCTTTGCTCGAGGGCACGCGCACGTTAGGCGAACGCGTGAAGCTTGGCGTCTTCTCGCAAGATCTCGCGCAAGAGTTGCCGATGGATAAGCAAGCGTTAGAGTACGTTCTAGAAACCGCGAGAGTGGAGAACCCACTATTGAAAGAAATCGAAGGTCGACAATCGCTCGGCGCGTTAGGCATCTCCGGCCCGATGGCTTTACGTAAAATCGGCTCTCTTAGCGGCGGAGAAAAGGCTCGAGTTGCGCTCGCCGCGTTTGTTTTACAACCACGAAACGTCTTACTTCTGGATGAACCGTCCAACCACTTGGACGTTGGCGCGGTCTCCGCCTTAACCGACGGTCTCCAAGACTGGGACGGCGCCTTATTCGCCGTTTCCCACAACAAAGGCTTTTGCGAATCCTTGAGACCGACCCACGTCGTTCGAGTAGAAAAAGGAGAGTTTATCATCGAAAACTGCTACGGTTTAACCGACGAAGATTTCGAGCACGACTATCCAGAGGAAGGCGACGCGTCTTCAGACGCCATGAGCAAGAAAGAAGAAGAAGAACAACTCGTCGCCGTTGCAGCGTAGTAAAGGATATATACATTTTTTTACAACAACACCTTTAGTACTGACTGAGACAATTTAACGAGAACACAAATATAAAAATAAAAACGCCAAATTTGTTCCCATGATATACCATGTGTAAGCTCTGAGAGAAGAAGAAGAACCGAAGAAGAAGAAGAAGAAGAAGAAGAATGCATCACGTTTTCTATCGCTTTTTGATGTTTTTCTTCGCGCTCTTCGCGTTAATCACGATAACGATAACGACGAAGAAAACAACGACAGGGACCATCATCATCGGTTTCACTGGCCCCGCTGTTGATGATGTTTTTGCCGACTCTGATGCTACTCGTAGTAATAACATCAACGATAACAGTAACACTAACGAGAAGGAGTCGTGCTCGTCGCTTCGAATTGATGATTTAATCAATGCCAAAGTGTCGAGCAAACCTTTCAAACACGTCTACGTGAAAGGATTCATCTCGAAAGAGTGTGTACGCAAAGTGAACAGAGATTTCCCGGAGAGTTTGAAGCGAATATCGACGTACGGTGGGGGGAATATCGACGAAGGCGCGCTCAGGAAAAGGAACGAAATAGGAGGTCATTTCGAAGCGTTTTTGGACGCGATGGCGAGCGCGACGTTGCGGGAGGCGTTCGAACGCGTCTTCCGGACGGATTTGTCGAACACGTTTATCCGGTCGACTATTCGAGGCGTAGCGACGAAAGAAGATGGGAGAATTCACGCCGACGACGCGTCGAAAGTTGTGACCGCGTTGGTGTATTTGAACGAAGAGTGGCCGCACGAATCCGAATGCGGCGAGTGCGGTAAACTACAGCTGTTAGCGAGGAGAGATTTGCGCTCGAATAGCACTCCGGCGAACGACGCGTACGGAGGAAATCTCTTGGCGTTTCTAAATCCAGCAGCGTTTGGAAAGAACGGAGGATTTCACGGTTTCAAAAAGTTTTCCTCGACCCGAAAAGGCGGCTGCTTGTCCCAAGACGCCGGTTGCGAACGTAAGATGGTCCAGATCAACTACCAGACGCGCGTAAAATTATTTGGCGACGACGAGAAGAAAAACGGCAGACGAAGGAAAAAGAAAAACCAACAAGACTTCGTGCGTCCGAACGACCCGAGAGTTCGAGATGGGTCTCTCGAGCTCCCGGGAGGCGTTCGTTTAGCGATAGTTTAGATAGAGATAGCATAATATAGAAGTCATCATCACGTACCGTTTCAAAACGCGCGCTCTCGCAACTCTCCGCTCGCTCTAAAAAAGCAACCCGTTGCTGGCGAAAAACGCGAGCAACAAAACCAGAACCACCGCGGTTGAATTCATCGCGAATTTCAGCGTGGGCGCGATCGAGTCTCTTCTTTTACTGTTACTACTCTCACTACTGCTATTATCCACGGAGATATCCCCGAGAGGTGAGTTCAGGAACCCGGCGTAGTACTCTTTGGAATCCGTCGTGGTCAGTTTTTGCTCGTCGTCTTTGCCGTCGTTTTTAGTGCTCGCGTTCATCGAGACGATCTGTTGTTTCTGTTGTTTCTGTTGCTTCTGTTGTTTCTGTTGTTTCTGTTGTTCTCGCCACCGCCGGGTGCGGCGAGTGCAGAAGACCGAGGACGTCGTCGCAGTCGTCGAGCGCATCATCGTCGGCAAAGTGCACTCCAAAAGTGAGGGAAAGGACTTCACTTTTCCCTACGATTTAAGAGCGAGACTACGCGCAGAGACAGACGGACAAAAAGAGACACACTTTCGCGCGAGAATACGCACATTCTTCTCTCTCTCTGTCGTCGTCTGCGTTTCGCGCGACGTGTAATACTACGTACTACTAATTTAATGGGCAAACACGGAATATCTTTAAGAAAACTCGGCCGCGATTCCGCCCATCGCTGGGCGATGTTACGAACGATGGCGGACCAACTCATCCAACACGAACGCATAGAAACGACCGTTCCAAAGGCGAAAGAACTGAGACGAGTCGCGGATAAGATGATTACGCTCGGGAAAGAAGGAACGTTATCGGCGAGACGAAGAGCGAAGGCTATTTTGAGGACAGATGCGAGTCTGATTAAACTCTTCGGTCCGTTAGCGGAGAGGTACGAGGGAAGGAGCGGAGGGTACACGCGAGTGACGCAAACGAGGATCAGAGTCGGGGACGCGGCGAAGATGGCGTACATTGAATACATCGACAGAGTCGGGGAATTAAGGCCGACGAGGAGTAGCGGGAAGAGGAATAGTGGTGATGATGATGATACTAATGGAAAAGTAGCGTCGTCGCTTTCGGCGACGGAGGAGGAGGAGGAGGATGACGCCGGCGAAGAAAGCGAGAAGAAGAAGGAGTAGTAGTAGAAGAAGAAGAAGCAGAGTTCGCGCGTTGATTATTATTATATCTAGGTACCACCACCGTTAGTTTACTACGCACTACTACGTATGCTTCGTTAGATTTGATCGATTCGCTCCCCCTCCCCTTGCTCTCCTTTCGGTCTCAACGTCTCGCCTTCGAAGCGAACGCCCGCCCACCCGTTCTTCATAAAACTCCGGATGTTCAGATGCGACTGCCCGTCCGGAGTATCCAACACGTCCTGATAGTGCTCGCAAAACAACCTCAACGTCATCTCTTCCGTAAAATCGTGCATTTTCGCGAAATAAAACACTTTATTCGACCCCATGTTTACTCCGGCTTTGTTCTCCGTCTCGAAGCCATCCGTCCCGACGCCACTGCTGTACCCAAACTGCGGATTGTGGTCGTACAATTCGTCAATTTTCGCCATCACTTCGGTAAACTTCACGTTCGCTAACCCGAACTCTTGCGAGGAGAGTTCTTTCAGCGCCTCGAGCACGTGTTTTGCGGTCGGCGCGGACGTCGCCGACGCGACGGCGACTTTCATCTTGTCTAAAAGCTGCCGGTCGGTCTCGGAAGACGAAGACGAAGAAGCGAGGAAAGTGGTCGCGTCGCGACGACAAAAGCGCTTCGAAGCGCTTCGCGCGTGCTCGTGGCTTCGTCCTCCTCCTCTGCGAAGAATGCGCGACGTAAACGACGACGTAAACGACGACGACGGCGCTCTCGCGGCGCGGGATGAGACAGACATGCTTGTGCGCGTGAAGTTGGGGAAGAAAAGGGGTGCGCACGCGTTTTTCGTAAAGTAACGTTTTTCCCCCACAAAGATATGAAAAGCTTCGCTTTGCCGGCGGCTCGACGACAACCGAGCTTTTACTCGAGCTCGAAGAGAACGTCGTTTACGTCGAGAAGAGGCAGTGCGATGGTTCCCGCTCGGCGGTCGACGAGAAGACGTCTCGGAGAGCGAGCGCGAAGGAAGAGCAGCGGCCTGAACAACCCCGACGGGGCCATCGTAGATGTGCGCGTGGAGCGATTGGTTTTGGATGCGGACGACGCGAAGGAAGAAGAAGCGTTTGAAGTCGTGCGCGCGACGGCGACGAGGAAAACAACAAAAACGGAGGATGAATGCGACGATGATGGTATTTTGCGCGCGACGGCGACGAGGAAAACAACAAAAACGGAGGATGAATGCGACGATGATGGTATTTTGTGTTTATGCGTTCCTGGGAACCCGGGCGTGGCGGAGTATTACTCCAACTTTGCGCGAGCGCTGAGCGAAGCTTTGCTCAAAGAAGAAGAGCAACAGCAAAATGAAAATAAAGTTCGTCGTCGATCGGTTACGGTCGAGTGCGTGGGATTTCTCGGGCACTACGCGGATGGAAGTTTGACGAGTGCCAAGACGCGACGGTGGTTCACTCTGGAAGAGCAGAAAGCGCACGTGCTGAAGTACGTTCGCTCGAGAGTGGAGGAAGAGAACGCGTGTTTTCTCGTCGGGCATTCCATCGGTGCGCACGTCGCGATGCACGCGGTGAAGGAGATGCGGGAAGAAGACGTGAAAAAAATGGTTGGATTGATGCCGTTTTTGCACGTAAACGAGAGATCGAATGTGCAGAAGTTCCTCGCGTGGTTGGTGAGCCAGCGCGTGGTCGTGCGCGTGGTGGCGAAAGTTCTCGGGTTTATGCAAAAGTTTAAAGCGTTGAAAAAGACAATCGAGAGAAGCGCGACTCGAGGGATGAAATGCGAGTTGGGTATATCAGTCACCAAGAGATGGGCGCGAGAAATGTCGTTAGTGAATATGGCACTCATGGGAGACACGGAGTTTAAGTTTTTACGCGATTGGAAAAGAAACGTGGTGGACGTTTTGAAAGCGCACGCGAAGAAGATTTGCTTCGTCTACGCAAAGGAAGATCACTGGGGGCCTTTGCACCAGAGGGACGAGTTGATGGAAGAAATCGGTTTAGAGGAACTCGAAATCGTCACGGATGAGAGTTACGAACACGCGTTCGTGTTGGACGACGAGAGTTCGAAAAAATTAGCGGAGCAATGCGCGAGGATGCTCCTCAATTAATTTAGTAAAAAGTTAGCAAGTTGGTGTACCAGGTACGTAAGAAAATAGTTCTCGTAAGTCGCAACGATGTAAAATATATATTAACAATCGAATCAATACGCTAGCTCTCTACACATCAACATCATTATTAGCATCGTCATCGTCATCATCATCATCAAATCCCCGACGAACTCGAAAACAAAGAATTTTAATCGTACTTGATCGTTTTCGACACGTCGAAGAAGTGTTTCACCTTCTCCTCCGGCGTCCCGACTAACACCCCGTGGCCTAAATTCAACACGTGCCCTTTCGGCCCGGCTTTCTTACACACCGTTCTCACTGCCTCCTCAACCGCGTCTTCGCTGGCAAACAAAACTACTGGATCCACGTTCCCTTGCACCGCCTTCTCCTGCACGGAATTAATCCTCTTTCTACCGTCCGCCATATCAATCGTCCAATCCAAACCTATGCAATCGATATCTAACAACGCCATCCTCTCTAACAACCCGCCGTTCCCGTTCGCGTACAACGTCAACGGCACGTTCGGGTACTTCGACCGCGCCTTTGCAATCACTTGCTGAATGTACGGCTTCGACCACTCCTCCCACATGTGCGGCGGCAACTGCCCACCCCAACTATCAAAAATCTGCACGCACTGCGCCCCCGAGTCAATCTGATGAATCACGTATTCCCCGATGCAATCCGCCACGTTCGACAGCAACTTCTTCAACAACGTCGGGTTACTAAACGCCATCGATTTAATCGTCTTATACGTGCTCGAAGACTGTCCTTCCACGATGTACGTGCACAACGTCCACGGCGCGCCGACAAACCCCAACAACGTCGCCGTGTCGCCGACTTCGCTGCGTAAAATTTTCAACGACTCCTCGATAAAAGGAACTTTGCTATAATCCATCGAGTGCATCATCTTCAAGTCCTCCTCCGATCGAATCGTTTTATCCAGCAAAGGCCCTTTGTAATCGTCGATTTCGAACGGAATCCCAATCGCCGGTAGCGGCGTTAAAATATCTGAAAACAAAATCACCCCATCCGGCTGGAACGCTCTCCACGGTTGTAAAGTAATGTCGACGATCAAATCCGTCGTCTCCGAGCGCTCGCGAAACGATGGCGTTTTCTCCGCCAAGTCGCGGTAGACTTTCATGTACCTCCCGGCTTGACGCATCATCCACGCGGGGGGGCGTTCGGTCTTCTCGCCTCGAGCTGCGCGGACCAAAAGCGGGTCTTTCGGTTGTTCCGACGACGCTCGAACCACAACGCGAGAGGGAGAGGACGACGACGACGATGATTTTCGGAACGTCTTCGTCCTCTTATCTGCGATCGATTTTGACGACGACGATGATTTCAAAACAGAAGCCCACCCGGTTTTACTTCGGCTGGACAGGAAGACTTTTGACGTCGACGAAGAACACGACGGTGCGCTGGGAGTTGCGAACATACTCTCTCTCTCTCTCTCTCGTGTGCGTGTGTGTGTGTATAGTTTATCAGAGGGAAAAGAAAACTGAGGAAAACAAGGAGAGTGATTTTTTTGTTAAATTCGGCTTTTTATTGGGAACAGGCGGCGAGGAGAGAGATACGTATGAGTCACCATATTTTTATCACGCGAACGCGAGATGATCACTTGTAAAAACTTCCAACGACGACTTTGGGTCTGTTCCNACAGCATTTATTAAAGCCAGAGACTAATAAAGAAGAATCTTTTTACGTGCAAGTATTCGCCGGACCGGTGACAGCGTCGGTGCAAGTAAATGTAGCTTGAAACGCAGTTGCGCCGGAAAACATTTCAGTTTGCGCCGTCGTCGCCGCGGATCCGGTCCACGAGGAAATGTCTTGGTTGAACGCAGAAGCGGAATAAAACATAAAATCCATACCAGTCACTTGCGCTGTGTTCCAACTTCCAATGTCTTGGTTGAACGCAGAAGCGGACTTAAACATATATCCCATATTAGTCACTTGGGATGTGTCCCAACTCCCAATGTCTTGGTTGAACGCAGAAGCAGAATTCAGAGTTTGTAACATACCCCTCATACTCGTCACTTTCGATGTGTTCCAACTCCCAATGTCTTGGTTGAACGCANNAGCAGAATCAAANGTACGATACATACTAGTCACCGACGACGTGTCCCACGCGGAAATATCAGCATTGAATGTACTTTTACCACCAAAGCCTTTATGTACGTGTGTGTATGTGTTATCTGCACTTCCAGTCCATCCCCTCATATCCGTCACTCGACTAACGTCCCAATCTGGCATGGTGCCAAAGTTTGTCGTCGACAAACCGTACGTCGTGCACATACCAGTCACAGGAGATTCCGCCAAACAACTCGCAATCGCGGTGAAAAATTGGCCATCAGTCAGATACGTGCCATCGGTGCACGAACTCGCCGGACCGGTGACAGCGTTGGTACACGTAAATTTCGCTTGAAACGCAGTTGCGCCGGAAAACATTTCAGTTTGCGCCGTCGTCGCCGCGGATCCGGTCCACGAGGAAATGTCTTGGTTGAACGCAGAAGCGGAATAAAACATATATCCCATATCAGTCACATGCGCTGTATTCCAATTCCCAATGTCTTGGTTGAACGCTGGAGCGTATTGAAACATAGCTCTCATAGTCGTCACTTGCTCTGTGTTCCAACTCCCAGCGTCGACTCGACGGCTGCCAAACGATTTTTAAGCTCCAAATTTTCCGCGAACAAAGTTGTTATCGTTTCCACAATATCTATCGTGGAGCCGTCTTCTTGCACCACCAACAATTTTTTGCGGCATGTGACGTCTCCGTAAAAATCAATAATTTTCGCACACATGTTTGTTTTCCATTCCCCTTCCGCCGCGCATATGGAAGAAGAAGTGTCATCTTCTTGACCGTGCGCGCCGAACGTCGCGAACAACAACAACAACGACACAAACGTTTTCTTCATCCTAAAGAAAAAATTGAGAGAAAAAGAGAGAAGTGAGTACAAGGGAAAAATTGAAATGCCACTTTGCCCTCTCGGCTTTTTGGAACTTTGCCGCGCGCTCTCGCGTTCCCCGCGCGAGACGAACGCGCGCTATTCGGGAACGCTGCCGTCGCGCGTCGATGCTAATAAAAAAGATCGACGCGGCCCCCAAAACAGCAAAGCGGCGCTTTTGTTATTCTTATTTTTAAACGCTCAACCAATTTATACCCGTGTAGAAGCTCGAGAGAAAAATTGTCCTTCGCGTTTAAATGAAGGCGAGAGAGATGAAAAGCGCGCACCTTTTTCGATCTCCAAAAGTCTCCGTCTTTCGCGTGCGAGTAGTCGAGCGTCTTATTACTATCGAAACGCGCCAAAGGTCGATTCGTTTCCTTTTCCTTCAAGAGAGAGTGAAGAGAGATATAATAAATTATGCGGAAATGTATTGCCCTAGAGAGAGAGTTCGAGAAAGGTCAACAAAATCAAACGGTANGNAATCCTCAGATTCGTGCCAACCAGTTCGTTTTGTTTCAAAAAAAAAAGTTCATCATCAAGAAGAAACAAACAAAAAACGGAATGTGAAATGAAATGAAATACGTATTTTATTACTTAGAAGAATTACTTCTTCTCGACGTTGCCTAACAAAGACATGCCCGAGCGGTCTTCCACGTCTTCCCATCCAACGCCTCTCTCCGGGTTCGGTTTCGCCTGTTCGCCGGTCAAATCTTTACGACTGGTAATGACTCGCAAATCTTTATCCGAGATGACTCCGGATTGCGGCATGTCTTCGTCCGTACCGGTACTTCCACCGCCTTTGAGGAGTTGGACGAGCTCTTCCGTGGACATGGACTCGGTGGATTTTTGTTTGGTCGTGCCTTGCTTCAAGTTCGCGCCGGAAATGACCAATTTTTCGAGTTTCAACTTTGACGCCGCTCGGGAAAGCATTTTGCCTTCCACCGAGTTCGCCGTGGCTAAGCGGTAGACGTGCACCGGCTTCGTTTGACCAATTCTGTGAACGCGATCCATCGCTTGCATGTCCGCGTGCGGGTTCCAATCGGAATCGTAGATGATGACCGTATCCGCGGCGGTTAAGTTGATACCTAAACCGCCAGCGCGAGTGGACAACAAGAAAATATCCACGGTCGGGTCTTTGTTAAACGCGTCGATGGCGTCTCTTCTTTGCTCTTGTTTCACCGAACCGTCGATGCGACAGACGCGCTCGCCTCTTTGTTCAAAGAACGATTCTAACAAATCTAACATTCTCGTCATTTGCGAAAAGATTAACGTTTTGTGACCACTTTTACGCAAAGAGGTCAACAAGCGATCCAACAATTGCATTTTGCCGCACTGCGCGACCAACTCCTCCGCGGACGGGAACATGATGGAACCATCTAACCCGCCAGATATCAAATCCGGGTGATTGCAGTTCTTTCTTAATTGCATGAGCATGTTGTTTAAAGCGGTAGAACCAACCGGCACTCGATTTCCGCCTGCTTCTTTCTTCAACATATCCTCGATCGTCTTATCGACCATGGCGTCGTTGAACTTCTTTTGCGTCTCGGTCATGCTCGCGTATACAATAATTTCCTTCTTTCTCGGCAACGAAATCTCCACGTCGCCTTTTAACCGTCTCAACAAAAACGGTTTTAGAATCCCGTGTAATTTAGAGATGACTTTCGCGCGTCTTTGTTGCTCTCGTTCGGCAAACTCAACCTTATCGTCCAACTCTTCGCTGAAATCAAACCAACTCTTGAACTGGTCCAAGGACGAAAACACGTCCGGCAACAAAAAGTGCAGCAACGACCACAACTCCGGCAAGTTATTCTGCAACGGCGTTCCAGTTAACAACAACTTATTCGCGGCTGGAATAATCTTCAACTCTCGAATCAACTTGCAATCGAAATTCTTCAATCGATGTCCTTCGTCCACGATTAAATACTTGAACTGATACTTTTGCAAAAACTTGCGATCAAACATGGCGATTTCGAACGACGTCACAATCACCGGAAACGTCTCGTCCACGACCGATCTCACCGGCATGCGCGTGTTTCTAATGTTCGCCCTCTCTTGCTTACTCCCGTGGTACAAAACCGTCGGAAACGCCGGGCAAAACTTCTTAAACTCGTTGATCCAATTCGACAGCGTCGACAACGGCCCGACCACCAAAAACGGACCGCAAATCCCTTTGCTCCTCAAGTGACTCAAAAACCCGATCGTTTGAATGGTTTTCCCTAAACCCATCTGATCCGCTAAGATCCCGTTCAAACCGTTCGACCACAACGAAATCAACCACTTCACCCCTCTCAACTGGTACCCTCTCAAAACTGCGCTCGGATCCATCAGCGGCAACAACTCTCGCGTCTTTTCCGCGTCCGTCTTCTTCTCTTTCTTCGTACCCGCGCCGCCGGTGGACTTTCGCTTCTTGCTGTTATTATTCTTCGTCAAATCAACGTCGTCGTCGTCGTCGTCGTCGTCGTCTTCCTCTTGCCCTTCCTCCATCTGCTCTTTCAAAAACTCCGTATACATGTTCGTCTTATTCAACAACTCGTCCAAATGTTCAAACTTCTTATCGTCCAAAACCACCTGCTCGGGACTGGTAATCTCCTTCGTCTGATCTTGGTTCTTCTCCTTCTCTTCCTCTCTCTCTTTCATCAACTTCCGCTCTTCCTCGATGGCGCCTTCGCTGACGTCAATCAGAGATAAATCTTCTTGCACGTCTTCTTGGTCTTCCTCTCCGTTTCCTTCTCCTCCTCTCGTCTCCTCGTCGTCACCATCGTTCGATGAGGCTCCTTTCTCCATCGTCGTCATTTTTTTCCTCGTCCCGTTTTCGTTCTCGCTCTTCTTCTTCTCCTCCTCCTTATTATTCGTCTCGACGACTCTGTCCTCCGGAGATGGCGATACTAAGATCGTCGTTTGGTCGTCTTGGTCTTCTTCTTCTTCTTCTTCTTTTACCTCCTCCGTTTTCTGCTTCTTCTTCTTCGATGATGATGATGCCATTTTTTGACTTTGTCGTGTGGTGGTTTGTGGTGTGACGTATCGCTTGTTTTCCACAGAAAAAAATTGTCGATTTTCTCGCTTTTGGTTGGTTTTTTGAATTTTTAACGGAGAAGAGAGTTTAAAAACAGAACAAAAATACTACACTCGCTATGATATCTCGTAAGAGTTGGGACTACAAAAAAACCTTCTCAAAACGTCTGCGCGTGGTTAAAAATCAAACTCTTTTCATTCACAGCCGCTCGTGAACGTGGGAGCACAGTTCTGACGAGGGGCATTTGTTGCAGCCCAACCTCTCTGAAAGACCGAAGAAAAATTTGCCTCTCCTTTTTTTTGAGGAGGAAGAGGTGGAAAAAATACACGCGCGAGATCAGAAAAAAAGAGCACTCTCTATATAGTGTGTATCTGTCTTTGTGATGAAACGATACACTCCTACGAAAGAAAAACAAACGGAGTAAAAGGAGAGAGAGTTTTGCGATTCGCGGCTCGTTTTGAGCGCGCAGATATACAGATGCGTTCGCGCGTACAAAATACCGTCGAGAAACGAAGTTCTCTCTCTTGTGCTTTTGGTTGGTTTTTTTTGTCCTTTGTGATGAGATTTTTTGAATCTCCCACACAAAAAAAGACGAACCAACTCCACAAACAAAGAAGTTTGAATAAAACAAAAATGGCGTCTTGCGCGCAACACCAACTTCTCTCGTCCTCCGCGTCTTTCAGAGGCCGCGTCGGGAAGACCTCCTCTTCTGCCTCGTCCTCGTGCTCGACTTCTTTTTCTTCGCCTTCGTCGAGAGGAGAAAGAAGAAGAGGAAGAAGAGCGGCGATTTCCTATGCCGAATCATCATCATCATCGAGCAAAAACACCGGAGGAGGCATCGGGTTGAAAACGAAATCGGACATCTCAAATATATTCGACGAGGCAAAAGTCGCGACGGAAACGACGTTTTGGGGGAAACTCTCCGCGGCGTACCGGATTTTTTTCCCCCCGTCCGAGGCGGACACGGCCCGGGCGGAAGCGAAGAAACGTTTACGGATGATCTTAGTCGCCGATCGATGCACGATGAGCGATCAAAGCATGGAAGAGATGAAACAGAAGATCATCGACGTGGTGGAGCAATACGTGGAGGTGGACGAGGACGTTCCGGTGGACGTGAAAGTGAAAGACGACGTGAAGTTTGGGACCGTGTACGGCATCACGGTGCCGGTGTCGAAAGTGAAAGCGGAGTTTGATGCGGAGAACGAAGCGTACATGATTGGCGCGCAGTTCGTCTACGACGACGAGACGTGGGAGGAGTTGAAACAAGAAACGGAGGAAGAGGAAGAGGAGGAAGATTGATCGATTGAATAATACGTGAAAAACCGTTCAAACCTTTTGTATTTTAACATAACGTAACATAAATTACCCTTGAAATTCTTGCTCTATCACCCCTCTCGGCGCTGTGTACTGCCGCATCTTCCCGATCAACCTCTCGGCGTCGTCGTCGCTCAAGACGATATTCCTCGCTTCTTCGCTGACGAAACCGCTCTCTCGCGCCTCGTCTAAAAACGTCAACAAACTGTCGAAATAGCCGTTCACGTTTAACACCCCTATTGGTTTCTTGTGGTACCCTAACTGTTGCCACGTGATGACTTCGAACAGTTCCTCCATGGTTCCGAATCCTCCCGGCAAAGCGACGAACCCGTCCGAATTCTCCGCCATCAGTCGTTTCCTTTCGTGCATATCTTTCGTTTGAATCTGCTCCCCGACGGTTTCCCCGGAGATCTCTCGCGCGCACAAACCGACTGGGATGATTCCTAGGACTCGATTTTGTCCTTCGTCGTAGGCGGCGTTCGCGATTGCGCCCATTAAGCCGATCGATCCGCCGCCGTACGTCAGTTGGATCTTTTCAGACGCGAGATATTCCCCGAGCGCTTTCGCCTCCTCGACGTACGTCGAATCGCGTCCAGAGGAGGAGCCGCAAAACACGCAGAGTTTTTTTAGAGTCGTCATTATTTTCAGAGTCGTTTCGTGAAAAGCACGACTAAAGTCCCCAGTTCCTCTCGGTGCTCTTGTTCTCGTTGTTGGTCTCGTCTCGTCGTTTCCGTCGCGCGTCTTCTTTTGTGATGAAATTCGATTCCAGAAGTCGTTAGAAACGACGAGCGACGAGCGTGTACGAGCGAGGATGAGTGAGGAGGAGGAGAAGACAAAAGAACAACAAAAACTCAAACGTCTCGGCGTGGAAACGAACTCACATCCGACCTCGTGGCACGGCGCGTTCAGTTGCTCCGCGTGCGCGAGGAAAAGACTCCCGGCGTGCGAGTTCAGCCACGCGCAAGTGAAGAAGAAACGAGCGAACGAAAACGCCTCGCTCGTGTGCTTACGATGCAGCGAACGCGAGGAAGAAGAGACGATACAGACGACGACGATGGCAGGATTGAAGATCGACGAGGAGAAAGGTTGCTTACACGAGTGTTCAAAGTGTAAAGAGCGAAAACCGGAAACGGAGTTCGCGCGTTCCCAGTTGAGAAATAAAGGTCCAGGGAAGCAAAAGTGCTCCAAGTGCGCGAGCGAGGCGGACGCGATTGCAAATCCGAAGGGAGAGGACGTGAAGAAGTTATTAGAGGAAGCGAGAGAGCAGTCGAGGAAAGCGGAGTTGACGAACGCGCCGGATAAGCTGAAAATATTCGCGAGAGAGGCGGCTTTGGAAGCGCAAGCGGTGACGGGTTTGAAGCCGAAAAAGATAGGCGGCGGGAGAGGAAGAGGAAGAGGCGGGAGAATTGGAGGAGGGAGAGGACGGTAGTCTTCGGTGTTCGTAGTTAACGCGCGAATAATAATAAGATTGCTGCGTGTTACGCTTGTATTCTTCGTCTAAACTTTTTCTATGTATGCGTAGTAGCTAAGCTAAATTTTTCTCTCGTCGTCGTGAAATTATCAGTCGTAATCAGAACGTGCTTTATATCATAACTCTCCGCTTCCGTATTGTCTTTGACCACCGCTGCCCGAATCGCTGCTTACACCTCCCGAAGAACGATGGTGACGATTGTCACCAGAACCAACGCCTTCGGCTTCGGTCGTGAAATCGCTCGTTTCGCTGAAATAGGTCGATTGCATGCCGCCGCGCTTTGGCGTGATATCCGGCAGTCGTAACGTCACGCCGCCGACGTTCTTGGTCTCCTTTTGCATCTTTGGTTGCTTGGAGTATTTACGGTAACTGTCGTCTTCCAAACCTTCGGCGACACCATTATTTATCGCGCCTTCGTCCTTAAACGCGCGCTCGACTCTTGATTTCGCGATTTCCTCTTTCTCGTGTAAGATTTTCGTCAACAAAGGTTCGGTGGTGCCGACGGTGATTGAATCGACGACGCCCATCTCGCGTTTGAGTTTGCGCAACAAGCGACGACGTCGTCGCTTTTCATCCGATAAGGATTCAAATGCGACGCCTTTTACTTTACCACTCATGCCGAGATGATGATCGCCGTTACCGCCAGATTCCATCGAATTACCGCCGCCTACGTTCGACGAACCGTCGCCAAAGTTACCAGATCCTTTTTCGTCAGCCCCGAATAAATCTTCGCGAATGACTTGTCGAATCAAATACTTTGCCGAGCAGTACATGGTTGCTAACGTCGGCAATACAATTACCGCGAACAACCAGAAGAAGTACACTTCGTTGTTGATGACCTCGTGCGGAGATTTCTTTGAGTACACGCGAACGTAATCGATGATGGCAAACTGATCGTCTTGCTCACAGTTTTTTAGCGCTTCCAAGACACCGTACGGAGATACTGACGTTCCAATCCCAACGAAGAACGGCCATCGAGGAATCATCGGAGCCGAATACGCGTTGACTTCGTGCGTGAAGACGTCGTCGATAAAGAACCGTAAAGACTCTTTATCCCATTCGACCGCAAAAACGTGGAACTCTCTCGCCCAATCCGCGTTGAACTTGATCTTCTCCTCTTCGCCTAATCTTGACGATGAAGTCGCAGATGCCGACGAGGATGCAGACGAATTCATCGCTAAATACTCGCTCTTTTCCACTTGATTCATCAACTCGAACGGTCGAGTGCGATCGACGACGTACCCGTCCACCCCGCACGTCGCTCCCGAAGGCATGAAGTGAAATCCAGACTCTACCGCGCCAATCTTCGCACCTGGACCGCCTCGGCCTTGTCCAAACGCCTGCGCGACGCGAATATCGCCACCTCTCGGCCAACACGCGTCCTTCGGTACCGTTTTATCTGGATCTGGAAGTAATTCAATTCTCGGAAACACTCCGGCGCACGTGTCTTTATCGTTCGGGTCGTACGACAATCCCGGAAGTCTCGCTCTCACCTCGTATCGACCATAGACCTGACTAAACGCTTTAGACGAATCAATATAACACGACTCAAACGGAAACTCAGATTCAGAGAACTTTTGCGCTCCGGGAATGTCCAAGAAGACCCCGTTATCGTCGTTATCGTCGTCAAAGTTTTTCGGTTTGTCGTACTTTCCAACCGTTTTCCTCGAGGCGATGACCAAAGCTCCATCGACAACTTTGCAGTTTCTCTCGTGAAACCACGTCTCCTTGTCGACGGTTTCTTCCTCTTGCTCGCCTAGAAATGATCCTTTTCCACTCGTCGACGCCGCTGCTCGAGACTTTTGGCCATTTCGTCTTCTCTCGCCCCCGCTAATAATATCACTACTCTCGCCGCTTCTACTACTATCGCTACTCCCACCCCCTCCACTATTACTACCGTGATGACTCTTAGATGCTCCTAATTGCGACATCGCGTTGAATTCGTTTGCACTGTTCTCTACGCCTGGCTTTCCAACGACACCACCAACACCTCTTCGGCTCGTCGGCGCGCCGTTCCTCGGCGTCCACTTCTCCAAATCTAAATAATCCAAATCAAACTCATCGCTAAACGTCAGCTCCCACCCATCTCTGGTCTTTTGGTTCTTCTCCACGTTCCTGGTCGCCCCAAACACGTGCTCGGGAAACCTAGACTTCCTCTCGATCTCCGTCTCCTCTCTTTTCCCGATCAAAGTCTCCATCAACCCGGGCACGCCGAGCCTTTGCTCTTCTTCCACCAAGGAAGATATCGGAAGGCTGCCGCTTTCCGCGCTCTTCTTCGTCAAATAACTCGAAATGACCGCGTCCACGTCTTTCTCTTTCGTGGCCATCTTCATCGCGTTGCCGATGAAGTTAAATTTTTGCGCCTCTCGTCGCTCCGACGCTTCGCTTCGTTGCCCTCTTGAAGAGGTGGAGGACACAGAGGATTGCACCAAACTGCTCTCCGTCGGTTCCTCCCATATCGGCACGTTCTTCGCGTCGATAAACCGCGTCTTTAGCTGTTCGTATTCGTTCTCGTCGTTCGTTTCTTTTCTTTTGATAGTAACACCACCGCCGGTGGTCGCGACGCCGCGATGATTGCCTTCGCCCATTTGATTCATTTTAGCCGCGGGACGACTTTCTTTCCCCGTGGTCGTCGTCGTCGTGATTTTCTTTTCTTTTCGACGACGATCGCGAGATGCCGTCGCTGCTCCTGCTTTTTCAGTCTCCTCACCTGCGACGAGAGCGATCGCGATCGCGAGACAGAGGAGCAAGAGGAAGAGGAACGTTTTATGCGGGCGCGCGCGGGTGCTTCTTCCGCGCGTCGTTCTCGTCCGCATTTTCCCCAACAATAACATCATCACCGGTCTCTCTCTCTCTCTCTCTGGGGAGCGCGTTTCTCTCTTTTTACGTCTATATTACGATAAACGACTACTCATGTTCATATCATCTGATAGTATTGCGCGGGGTGTGTGTATCTGCCGCTCGTGTCGCCCGTCCTACGGAAGAACTCTCGCGCGCGCTGAATTTTTTTTGTGGGAAAAAGAAGGAAAAAAGGAACCAAAAAAAGAGTTCAAAAGTACTGCTACTACTGCTATTATTACTACTACTGCGGCTACTACTACTGCTCATACTGCTAGAGTTCTCCGTCTTTGTCTTTGTGTTTGACGCTTTCATCATCGAACTCGTCAAAGTCTTCAAATTCGGGCAAACCTCGCTTGATCCTTTCTTGCCTCTTTAACATCTCCTCTCTATCTTTGTCCAGTTGTTTTTTACCGCCCAACGGAGGCACCATGACCACGTCCGGGTGTAAGTGCACTAATCCTAAACTCTCCAACCGCTCGAGATTCATCTCGAAGGATCGGAGCGTGTTCTCCACGTCGTCGTGGGGTTTTTCGAAACCGTCGTGGTCGTTTTGGCTACACGCGCCGGCTAAGTAGCCGTTGACGAACATCGCCTCGGTGGAGTTAAACACCCACGAGTCGTTCTTAAAGTGCTCGTCCGTATTCCATTTCGCTTGGGTGGTTTGTAACTCTACTCTGTTCATCAGCTGGGATTTTTGCTTTTCTCGTTCCACCGGGCGAAAGTTAAACGCGCCGTCGTCTTTACGTAAATTCTGGACGATTTTCGTCGCCACGCGTTCGCCTCTCGGTCCAATCCTCTTCTCGTGTTTCTCTTTTACGATTTCCGTCGCCGCTTTCAGCTGCTCTTGCGTGTGCGGATATATCGCGTGCGCGTACATCTTCGAGTCGCCTTGACCTCTTCTCACCACCCACGGTTCCGGTTCCAACATCTGAAAGTGCATGTCGAGCAACGTTTTGTACGTCCGCATCCCGCCTTCGTAGTACACGCGAACCGTTTCCACGTCGTCTCCGCTCACGCGATGGCCTTGCATCAACACGCGCTCTTTCTCGCCAACTTTAAATCTTTGCCGCCAATCCGCGTTGAGAGAACTGTATCCGACGTTCGTCGCGAATACGTCTCGCAAACACCCGTACCGCGCTTCCGCTTTCGCAAAATCTCCGCTGGAAAACGTGGCGAATTCGAGCTCCTCCATGTTGTCTTTCGCTTGGAACGCTTTGAAATCATCCGGTCGTTTCGTCGCCGCGTTGCCCCGCCACGATGATGATTTTGATGACGATCTCTTTCCTCCTCTTCCTCTCGAGGAAGGCACGGAACTTCCATCATCGCTTTGCTTCAGCGCGAAACAAATCGTCGTCCTCGTCGGCGCGGCAATACACAAGAGGAAGAAGATTTGGAGAAAACCAATCGAAATCCTCATCTTTTTCTCTTCTTCTTGTGCCTTTGTTTTTGCGTCCTCCTCGCGCCTTCTTTTATGATATTATGACGTGAAAAGTTGTCGTTGTTCTTCTGCGTTAAAGGCGGCTCGTTGTGTTACGGTGTTCTTGTTTTTGACGCCTTTCCTCTCTCTTTCCGCCGTACGGCAAAGGCGTTTACTACGTACTACGCGTTGTCTCGTTCGCTTAAAGATTTGCCTTTCGCTTCAATTTAGGGTTACTATAAAACCCTAAATGAGAAACCAAGCACAACGCCGTCCTCTTTTTGTGGGTGAAATGTCCTCAGAGTCAAAAGAAATTCGCGGCGTCACTGCTTAAGAAGGCGAGTTTATTACACACACAACACGCGCATTATTAAATACGAGTCAG
>JGI20151J14362_10001034_pt1 | contig 20294 bp, 14 predicted proteins | sample COG_01_FD_14362 | JGI IMG/M metagenome (IMG submission 14362)
TAAAAATGAGTCCCTAAACGAAACCCTAAAATCAATGAGGGCTTCTCAAGTCCATTTCCCATCAGAAAACCACGCATCGTCTGCGCCTCTCTCTTCTCTCTTGCGCCTCGCTCTTCTCGATTTGAAAAGCACTTTGTTTCATCTCTCGCATTGTTTGGTGGCGTTTTCTTTATTCATCAGAGACAGACAGATTAGGAGAGAGAGAGAATACTACAGTAACTCATCAAAGGCTTACAACATTTGTTCGGGAAAGTTTGACTTCTTTTCTCTCTGATAAGAACTTCGAATCAAGTTTCCGCTCCGGAGGAGGAGGACGACGAGAAAGCATCATGACGGACGAGAATAAAGACGGTAAAAGAGGTGAAGAACTCAAATCCGTGGCGAAAGAGTTCACGCACCAAGCCTCCTTAAAACTCGCCGAATTCTCCAACGACGAACGCGTTTCCAAAAATTTCGACCAAACGCTCGACACCGCGAGCGAATATTTACTCGATGAAAGCGCAGAAGCGAAGATCAAGCAAAAAGCGAAAGAGCTGATGGAAACGTCCGATTTAGCCAAAAAGTTGCAACTAAAAAGTCAAGATTTATTCGATAACTCTCTGAGGAAAGAAGAGGACATCGAAACGGCGAAACGAAGAGCGTCGCAAGTTTTAGAGATTGCGGAGAGTTTAGCGGCGAAGAGCGCGTCGACTTCGCAAACGGCGTCGGTGTTTGCCGAGGCGACGGCGAATTTGAAACGGTTAATCGAGACGTCGGAGAATAGGAAAGAGTTGGCGGAAGCGGCGAAGGTTTTAGGGAAAGAAGTTTGGGAGAAGTTAGGGAGTCGAGCGAGCGCGAATTCAAACGTCTCGAGCATGAAGACGACGGTCGATCGGTTAAGCAGCAGAGTGAGAGAGTTGTTGAGAAAGTTGCAAGAGGATAAGAAGAAGAGAGAGGAAGAGGCGGCGATGGCAGCCGTTATGGGGTTAGACGGGTTAAGCAGTCCGAGAGGAGGTACGGGGAGCGACGGAGGGTCGCTGATGAACTCTCCGAGAACACCCGGGGGTGGTTTGAGATCAAACAACGGCGCGAGTTTGGACGAGAAGAGCAACGTCAACTCTAGGTTTAAAACCTTAGGCGAAGAATCGCAATCGATTTGGAGAGACATTCGGGGCGACGAGCAAATTAATAAACTCTTAAAAGAAGAAATCGTGCCTGGATTTAATAGTTTAATCAGGAACGCGGTGGAGGTGAGCTGCGAGTTGATTTCAAAATTAGAGTTGCCTCGCGTGGACGGGATTTACGACTCGCCGATTGGCTCCGTGTGTTACCACGTGGACAACTTGCACTTCAGCGAGTTTTCCATCGATAAAGGCGCTTTGCGAGTCATCAATCACGTCAACGGCGAGAAGCACAACAGTAATAATAGAAAGCATCATAGAAAACCGCATCACCACGGCCAAGACGAAGACGGACACCACGAGTATTACGATTCCGAGGACGATTCCGAGGACGACGAAGATTTTGAGAATTCGTACGACGACGGTAGCGGATACCATCAATTCAACGAACGAAATAATAGTAGCAATAACAACAACAACACCGGGTTACATTCCACGGTGGAAGTGCGAGGAATCAAAACGAACATGGAAGAGATTGAGTTCGCGTATTGCGAACATCCAAGAGGGTGGGGCGTCATCGACGGCGAAGGTTTGTGCACGGTGAAAGTAGACGGAGCGAGAGTTGGCATTTCTTACGAGATCATCATCAACACGCCGAGATTGGTACAGATTGTTAACCAAGGCGTGGAAATCGTGAAGAATGAAACAACGAGAGACGAGTTGACGGCGAAGTTTCAAGCGAGTTTAGAGGAGAGGAGGAAAGGCGCCGCGGCTGAAGCGGATGAAAATAACTCGGAATTTGCGACGCCGGTTTTGAGTCCGAGCGGAAAGAATCCCCACCAAGATTCGTCTCCGTCGTTTCAAGAAGCCGGAGGTGGCGGGAACAAGAACAACAATTTCGATTTATCCACCGTGGACGATGCGTTATCGAGCGCGTTAGACCGCGCGTTTGGCGGCGGAGGCGCGTTTGGCGAACCTCCGGAATCTCCGGAAGACACGCCGCCGCAATCTCCGAACGAAAGTTCCTTAGACGCGCGAGAACACCAACAGCACGCGTACTTTCAACCGCGGAAGCCGTCTTTCGACGGCAACATGATTCGAGACAAAAACGAGAATATTACTAGCAAAAGCAAATCCGCAAACGACAACAACAGGTACGAGAAAAATGGAAAGAGTGAACAAATAGATAGGCAAGCGCAGCTGGAGAAAAATCGCAAGTTTGTCGAGGACGTCCTCGGCGCCGAGTTCCTCGGGACCGACCCGGTGCTTACCTTGCGCGTTCACACGACGCACATCGCCGTCGGTAAACTCGACGTCGAAATCGGCGGCACCTCCGCCGCGTGGCTCTACAACATGATCGCGCTCGTCCTCACCGAACAACTCCGCGGACGCATCGAAGAGCGCATCAATAACATCACCGTCCGCCAACTCGCCCGCCTCTCCGGCGCCGTCGCCGCTTACTCCGCCGGCTTAATCCAAGTTGAAGTCATGGGCGACCACTCCGACTCCGAGGACTACGACTCCGACGAGGAAGGTTTGTTCTCCGGCATGACTGGCTCTTTGCGCGAAAACCTCGGCCAATGGAACGAAGACTGGGTCTGCTCGCACTGTCCAGGAGAAGCGAGCGAAAAACTCCAATCAAAACGAAAGTTTGGAAGTAAAACAGATTTGAGACGAAATTCCAGAGGCGAAAGCATGGAGATGTTACCGGACGTCGACGCGGAAGACGCCAAATGGGAAGCGTTTCAAAACAATAACAATTGAAGCTTGAAGAGAGAAATCTGATGATAATAAATAGAGAGCGCGTTGTCACACTCACACACGTAGTAGTATTATTCCAGAATACCGTAATATCAGGAGGAGGAGTACATCGCGCTCGACGCCGCTCGATTTTCCTCCTCCTCCTCCTAAAGGGAAAATCGTCATAAATATCTTTTCTCTCACTTTACGAACACGCTTTGAAACACTTCTACCCTCTGCGCAAAATAAAGAATATATACGAAAAGCAAATGTCCTCCAATACTGGCACGAACAAATTCCCTTCGATCGTCCTCCCTTCGATCGCGCTCGCGTCCACCGCGTGCGCTTTACTCGTCCAAAACCACCACAGAGTTGGACACGTTCCCGCGATTTTTAAGCGCATTTTTGGACGGTTTGGAGAGAAGAAAACAAAGAAGACAAAGGAAAAGGAGACACCTTTTGACGAGAACGAAACGACGAAAACTCCTTCTTCAAACGACGAGAAGGACGACGACGCAAAAGCAGCGAACAAAAGCAGCAGCAGTAAAGAAGTTAAAGAAAAAGTTATTAAAGAAGAAGAAATTGGTTTTCTTTCCCCACAAGAAAAAATGGAGCAAAAAATGGAGCGAAACGAGGAGCGCGTGAGACGCGCGAACGAGAAAGGGTTCGAGATGATCACCATTCGCGCGAGCAGTCGAGAGGACGCGAAGAAAAGAGAACGGGCGAAGACGACGACGAAAGAGTTGTTGTTCGGGAAGAAGAGGATGAAGATGAAGAAAGGCGCGAGCGACGAGAGCGAGGAAGAGGAAGAGGAGGAGGAAGAAGAGGAGGACGTGAGAATAGAGGTTGATATTTCCACGTTTGGGGCGGCGATTGTGGCGCTGAGAGTGCCGAGTAAAGAAAGCGAGGACGTGGAGGATGTCGTTTTAGGTTTTAATTCAGTGGAGGAGTACGCGAAAGTGGACGACCATCCGTACTTTGGCGTCGTCGTAGGGAGAGTCGCGAATAGGATCAAAGATGGGAAATATACCTTAGATGGCGTGGAATATAAGTGCGATCGAAACGATGGGGAGAAACACACGTTACACGGCGGTTTTGAAGGCTTGGACGTGAAACGATGGACGCTGAAAGACGTGTCGGAAAGCCACGTGGAATTGAGCGTGTTGAGCGGAGATTTAGAGCAAAAAGGGTTCCCGGGAAATTGTAAGATTTCCGTCGTGTATCGAGTGCGGATTATTGAGCGCGCGAAAATTCGCGAGAGGAAGAAAATGTCTCTGTTGGAAGCGCCGTCGTGCGAGTTGTACGTGGAAAAGTACGCGTCGCTTACGTGCGAGTTCAAAGCGACGACGGACGCCAAGACGCCGATTTGTTTGGCGCAACACTCGTATTTCAATCTTAGCGGGTGCGATTCGAACGAAGACGTTGGGTATCACTTGGCGGAGTTTCCGAACGTGTCGAAGTACTTAGTTTTAGACGATGAAAATATTCCAACCGGTGAAATCCGCGAATGTCACGAGGCGTTTGATTTCTCCGAGAAAAGGTTAGTCTTTGCGCAGTTGCCGCCTATGCGCACGCCGCTCGGATTCGATCACAATTTTTGCATCGACGGCGACAACTTCTCGAGATCGGTGAATAATCGTCCGAAATCGTACTTTGCGGTGGAAGATTCTAACTATTCGCGACATGCAAGCATTCCATCGACGCGATTTAACGAAAGTTTAACCCATTGCGCGTCGTTCGAAAGTTCTTCGAGCGGACGTACCATGGACGTATACACCGACGCCCCCGGCTTTCAATTTTACACCGGCAACTTTCTCGATGGCACCACGAGAGGTAAAAACAACGTCGCGTACGACGCAAACACGGGTTTCTGCGTCGAAACGCAGTGGTGGCCAAACGCAGTCAACGAAAAAGACTTTCCGGATTCAGTGCTGGAGGTTGGTCAAACCTACGTCCACAACACTTGCTACGAGTTTGGTTTGAATAAAGGGATTGGAGCGAGCTTCGTGGCTTCGTATTGATGATGATGATAATAATAATAATAATATTTATGATAGGAATACACTTCTTCTAATCTACACATTTACTCACGCCGCGGCGAAAAATCTCCGAAACCCGTACACGCATATAAACAACCCGACCAAAACAATCACCGGCATGTACTTTTGAATCAGCGCCTGCCTGCTCAAATCCTTCGCCTTCTTCGCGTACTTTTTACTCTCCATCGCTAAATTCCCGCTCATATTTTCCACTCGATCCAACCGTTCGCCTTGCTCCAACACGTCGTTAATGTTCCTCGTCATGATCGATTGAATATCGTGCAAATCTTCGTTCAACTTCTCCAAGTTCCTCTGCGTGCGTTGATCGGAGTACAATTTCTTCGTCTTTTGAATAAACGTGTCGAATTTAATAAACGCGTACGGGCGAGCGACGGAATCGACGTTCATGCCGTGTTTGTCCGCGAATTCGCGTTGCAGTTCTGTTAAATGCGACAATCAGAGAGAATATACATAAGGTGAGTCATTATGCGTCAAACAAACGTCTCGAATGAAAACGTGATGACATTTCAATCGAATCGAATACGCGCGAAGAACAAAAACGAGTTCTGTTTGCTCTCACCTTCCAAGTACGAATACGCTAATTTCTTCGGGTAATTCCTCTCGCACAAGGTCAAATAGCACACCCCGCTTTCGATCACGTAGTGCATGAAGTACTCTCCGGATTCGTACGACATCCTCGACGGCGGTGCTCCTCCTGCGCCCGACGAGTGCGACGATGAGTTCTGCCCGAGTTTTTTAAACAGCGTTTTCGCTTGTTGTTTGTAGTATTCTAAATCGAGCGAGGCGTCGGTGTCCAATCCTTCCGCGAGAGGGAGGCCGTCCAGGACGCGCGCAATCATCGTCAGTTTCACCATACTACGTACTACGTATCAAAGCTTCAAACGAGACGTGTATAAAGCAACTTCAAAGCGCTTGTGGTTTTATCGTAAACGCGAGCAGAGAAAGAGAGGAACACACGCGCGCGTGTAAATGAAGCTCTCTTTTTTGTGTCTCCAAGGCACTGATGAAAACTTTCCCCTCAACGACTGCTCAAAAAAAGCACAAAATTTTTCGTTTTTAAAAAATTCTCATCAAACCCCTCTGGGAACGTTCAACAACATGTCTCTCTGCTGATCTGATCATCGAGAGTTAAATAATCGAGTCTGTTTCTTTTGTCTCGCGCATCTCTTCGATTTCTACACGACTGAGAGTTCATCTCAGATTCTTTCTTCTCGTGGTGATGTGCGTCGAAGATTCACCGCGTTGAACTTCCTCAATCGTCCGAGAATACTAAAAACACTTCGTGATGAATGCCTTTCATTCGAGATCTGTTCTTTCCACATGTGAATTTCTTAATAAAAAGAAAGTTCGTTGGTCTTTTAGGGGAGTTTTGACTTCATTCGTAGAAACCCACACAAACACTTCTCATAGAGAATACTACGACGAATAATAATGTCTGGCCACAATCCATTCCTGGTCGAATCAGACGACGACGACGACGACGATCGAGAGGAAGAAAATCTGTTACGAACGGCTGCCGCGCGCGCGAACGTGATGGGTTTTGGTGGTTCCAACATTTCGTCCTCTTCCCCTGAAATGATGTACGGAGGAGGAGAGGGAGAGGCATCACACCCGATGAAGACTACTTCTTCTTCTACTTCTTCTTCTTCGGTGTTTGCGAATAAGAGCAGTAGGGAGAGCGTGCCGCCGTTACCGTCCGCGCCGAGGATGACGACGAGAAGCAGTGGGAGTAATAGTACGACGACGACGCATACTACGACTACTGGTGGTGGTGGTGGATTTTGGATTTTCAGCTTCAAATACTACCAGAAATACTTCGACGTGGACACCGCGGACGTCCTCAGGAGGATCAAGAAAGGAACGTACGGCGCGTTAGGCGGGGCGTTGTTTTTGGACGACGTGAAGGAGAAACCGGACTTGTACGGGGCGTTTTGGGGGTGCGCGACGCTCGTGTTTGTCGTGGCGATGGGCGGGAACTTTGCGGAGTATTTGGAGAGCATGTCGTCGTCGTCGACGACGAGTAGCAATAGGAAGAGGATGCTGATGATGCGGAAGTTGTTGCAAGAAGAGGAAGAAAACGTTTTGCCGCCGCCGGCGCCGTATTCTCCTCCTCCTGCGACGACTCCGGTGGTGAGCGCGAAAGAGCCGTGGCAATTCGACGTGACGAAAGTCTCGCAGTGCGCGGCGATGACGTACGCGTACGTCTTTCTCTTTCCTCTTTCATTGTATTTAGTAAAAAGATGTTACGCGGGCGTTCGGAGCGCGAGTTACACCGCGTTAGTGTGCTTGTACGGCTATTCTATCATGTCGTACATCCCCGCGTCGATATTGTGCATTTTTCCTGTGGAAACGTTGCGGTGGGTGGCAGTCATGACGGCGTGCGCGGTTTCGAGCGCGAGTTTGTTTCGAAACGTAGACGCGTTGTTAAAGGGTGAATCTGGGAATACGAAAGCGATGGCGATCGCGAAAGGGATGGGCGTCGCCATCGTCGGTGCGAACGTGATTTTCGCCGTCTGCTTGAAGGAGTTGTTCTTTCGGTTTTAAAAAAATGAATAATAGTACTTAATCTTGGAAGGTTGTTCCAAACAACAATTCGCACTCGAGAACCTCGATGTTCCCCGTGCGAGGATTAAACATCACGTCTAAACCAATACAACCCGCGTTGCATATTTTATGCTCGCGAACTTTTTTCAAAGTTTCTTTCGCCGAGCGCGTGTTGCACGCGTCATCCGTCGTCTGTCTCAACAGCTTGCGAATGAAATCGGAGTGCGAGACGACTGAGACGGAGCTATGCGACGAATTCTTCAACTCTTCCCAGAACTCCTTCGTGCGTTCGTTGACTAAAGAAGAAGACGTGTCGCTCTCGTCCCCAGCGGTCCACCATTTATCTCTCACGTCGCGCGAATCCACGTCAAAGTACTCCGCGCACTTGCGTTCGCTAAAGATGTCTACGATCGTTTGCGTTTCGGCTAGGTTGAGCAAGTTCAGTTTCTCGGACGCTCTTTTGAATATTCTCGTTCCTCCGCATTCGATGCCGACGGAATCGAGGCCGCCGACTGATTTAATTTCTCGACACGCTCTCGAGAATCGAAAATCAACTCTCGGCCACATTTGGGCGTCTTCTTCTTCTCTTTCTCGCCTCGTTTGAGTTTTTACGCTTGGACTTCCACTAATATTCATGCCTTCGATATCAATCAGCGGCGGTAAATCGGAATGTGTCGTCGCTGTTGCAAATGATGACGACGACGACGCCATCTTTACCGCCGCGTTTCTTTTTTGCACGTCCGCGTTCCGTTTGATCGTCGCGGGATGTTTGGCTAATAAAATCATCGCCGTTTGTACCGCTCTGGTCAAAGGCGACACGATTACGTGATAGGTGTTCGCATAGACCTCTTCCCAATCGTCATTGCCCGACGACGACGAAATCGTCGAAATCGTCGGAGTTGGTGGTTTTTTTGCGAGTACAGCCGTTCTCACGCACTGGGCGACGCCGGCTTCCGTCAACGGATGGTCGTACGCCATCATGTTTCGAACGTTCACGTTTCGTTGGGCTTCATTCCACGCGCTCTCTCCGTGCCTGAATAAATAAATGCGTTTTTTCATCGCTGGCACTACATCAAACAACACTCGCACGACCGCTTGACACTTCCTGCTCGCGTTCTTCGTATTCGACAATCCTATTCGAAGCGGTACGATCAAAGTCACGCTTGTTTTACTACCGCTAGGAAAGTTGTCGTCGTCGTCGTCAAATCCACCGTCACCAAAACCACCACCATTTCCTTCTTCTTCTTCTAAACGATCGCAGCACAAACCGCACGTCCCGTACCCGATAACTCTCTGCGTGCACGATTTATCCTTCTCCTTCCCACTCGCACCACCACCCATCATCTTCGACAACCCTCCCGAAAACGTTCCCTCGTTGCTCACGCTCGCCTCGACGACCAACCGGTCGTCCCTCCGCAATCCTACGCGACAGAGCAAATCCCTCGTTTCGCCTCCCCACTCGATCGCGTTGTTGGTGTCGTTATTCACCGTCGTCGCATCTTTCTTTCTATTACTACTACTACTACTCTCGATGTTCGTGTTGCTGTTTTCCGCTCGCTTCCTGGAGCTAAACATGCACCTTTTCCCTTTCAAATTCCCGAACCTGTCGGACACTCTCGCCGTGACGAGTACTTTCTCGTTATGCGCGCAATCCAAATTTTCGATCTGTTCCAAGCTGATGACGAGGTGGTTGTTGTCGGACCCCGAGGAACGCCTCTCTCGTTGCCGTCGCATCTCCTCGTCTGAATCGTTCTTCTTTTCATCATCTCTCAAAGTCGTTCCCGCGAAGACTCCTAAGCGCGTCGTTGATGTCGTTGATGTTTCCATTCTCGCCGCCGTCGTCGTCAAAAACGGATCGAAAGCTTTACTCTGCCGCTCTTGTTGCCGCGCGGGGACAAATGCTTCCTCCTCCTTTCCCGTCATCATCGTCAAAGCGTGANTATCATCCAGAGAGAGATGTGTTAAAAGTGAGGGGAAACTTGCTTCATTTCCCCTAAAACATTTGACCACATGCGGTGAATATATATCAATGTCGTCCGTGTCGTTCGAGCGATGGTTGCTCGACCAAAACGTCATTTACGATGCGTCTGCCATCGAATTCGTCGTTTCGAGTGCGACTACTCCTAACGCGACGACGAAAGTCCTCGGGAAAAGACGGATACATCACCGGGAAAACATCGTAATTCGAATCCCTTTCCAAGCGTGTTTCACCTTTGAAACGTCTTTGCTTTTCGCGAGGATGAATGAAAAAGCGAGCCAAAGAAGATGGAAAAAGCACCTGGAACGTGTCTTGAAGAAGCGTACTAAACAATCGTCGATAGTTTCGGATTGGTTGAGCGCGTTGGCGTTGGCGCTGTGCTTTGAACGGTTTTGCATTTTGCAAAGCGAGAGGAAACAGTTACAACAACAACAACAACAACAACAACAACAACGCGCTTCTTCTCAAAACGCGGAGAAGAAGATAAAGAAGATAAATGAGACGATGAGAAGCAGATTCGAGCCGTATTTGAAAACTTTGAACGAATGCGAACGACACGCGATGTGTAATTGGGAGGAGGGAGAGAAAGAGATGCTCTTGCGAGGCACGGATGTTGGGATGGATTACGTTCGGGATGAAAGGGAAGCGGCGAGGCGCGAGTACGAATCGTTTCGCGCGGCGCTTTTGCCCCGGGACTTTGAAGAAGGGGAAGAAGAAGAAGACGATGAAGAAGAGAAAATAGTTTTGCGGAGTACTTTACGTTGGCGAGATACCGGGGTTCGAGGTCGGTGTGTAGTTCGCGCGCGTTTCAGATTGCTCCCGGATTGGTTGGATTGATGCCGTTGGCGGATTTGTTCAATCACAAGTCGGTAGGGAACGACGTCGCCGTGTGCGAGGGAGACGACGAGACGACGGAGACGGTTGCCGTATCTGTCGTGAAACAAAGTGGCGCGCAAAAAGGAGAGGAATTATTTAATACCTACGGAGTGTTATCAAACACTGATTTATTGAACTCGTATGGTTTTTGCGATAAAAACGCGCTCGACGTTGCGGCGACGGCACCGAGGATTACCGGTTTGAGCGTTCGCCAACGGTTCTTGATGATGGCAAAAACAAGTAAGTTACCGGATGCGTTCAGAGAAGACGAGGAAACGCATACCATTGAGGAGATCACTCGCTTATTGCCGCCTGGACGAGAGGATATTCTTCGCTCGGTATTTTTACATCGACTGAAACTGTACCCGAGTCAAAAAGAATTTGAACGCGCTTGCGAGGCGTACTTATTGTCAGGAGGAGGAGATATAAAGAATACCCGAGAAAACGCCGCGTCGCTAAAAAGAGAACGCGTGGAACTCGCGCGGATATGCAGACAGTCCGAGATCAACTGTTTAGAACGCGCGATCGAAAAATTGACGTCGAAAGCTGTTTTGGCGCAAGATCGAGAGGATGATGCCATGTTTAGCGTCTTCGCGTAAAAGTATTGTTCTTCTTGTTGTTAGATTTTCTTGTACGATTTATGCGCGTCGCTGCTATATATACACATTTCTTCTCTATCATCTATTCGTGAAACGTTCCTTCGCACTTTCTCAGCGCTTTCGTTATTCCTAATTTTTCGTACTCTTGTCTGGTCACCCAAAACTTATCGTTGTCTTTCATAATGTTCGCCAACACCGAGCCGCCGACGAACACGCTATACTTTCTATCCGCCGGCGTTTCCACGTTTACTCGATTCACAAACTTTTCTACGTTCGCGTTCGGGTCGCTTTTCAATATTCGTTCTTTATACAAGTCTATTAAATCCTTCTTTAACCGTTCGCCGAATCCAGGAAACGTGGTCGACCCGCCGCTCAAGACGATGTTTTCGTACATCGTCATTCGAGAGTCCATATCGCACTCTTGCACGCACTCGAAAACCAACTCGCTCACCCCTACGCTTTCCACGCCCACTAGACTCGGTTCAAACATGATTTCCGGCGCCATGAACCGTTCGCTCTCTACTTTAATCCTCCTCCCGTCGGGCAACTCGTACGACTCGGCGCACGCCGTCGTCTCCCTCGCCAAACGCAACCATCTTTTCCTCTCCTTCGCGACAAAACACACGCTCTCTTTCATCTCCCGAATCGAATCCACGTCGTTCGTGCGTCCAACCGCGTATCCTCTTCTCCCTAAAAGCTCTATTAACCTCTCCGTTACCGTCCGGCCGGCGATGTCCAACCGTTTCGTCGCTTGTCTCTTCGTAAATCCGTCGATAACCGGAACGACGTGCGACACCCCATCTCCGCTATCGAGCACTAACCCGGTCATTAACCCTTGCGAGTACAACGTCAGCACCGCTTGCACGTGCACGAACACGCCTTTAAACCCGAAATGTGTAAACATAATCTCCACCATTTTCTCTCGATTTTTTATCGGATTTTGAGGCGCCTCGGTGAGCAAAATCGTTCGCTCGCCAATCTCCTCTCGCGTCAACTTCAACTCGTCGTAAATCGCGTGCTCCCAAACTAAAATCATATCTTGCCAAGAAGTGACGATGCCGTTTTTTATCGGGTACGACACCTCGTAATTTTGGCGGTTGTCGATGCACTCTTGACCGACGACCGTGAGGCTGCTGTTTTGGGAAGAATTATCAAGCGCTTCCTCGAACCGGACGACTCTTCTCCCGACGCAGGATGGGAACACGATCGGAGGTGATTCCTCCGCAGATGCGAATCCGCACTTGACGTACCCGGTGCCGTTGTCTAGGACAACCGGAGGTGGGGAATTGTCCTCGTTGGACATGTTTCTCGTGCAAATTAAGTGTGTGTTTGAATTGTGGTGAATTTAGGGAGAAGGACGAATGGTATGTTTAACGCGTCGTAACAATGTCATTTTATCATCACACGCGTTTTAAAACTGTATAGTATATATTAACTCTTGTTCTTTTCTTTCTTTCTTTCTTTCTCTCTCTTTCTCTCGTGATTACTGTTTTTAAATAATCATACGCCGCCGGCTTCCGACGATTCGTCTTTATTCTCATCTTCGCTACTACTCCCGCCGGACCCGCCTCCTTTCGCTTTGTCAAAGCCGCTCATTTTTTCGAGGACGGAGACGTCTGAACTCTCCGACAAGGAATCGACTCTTAATCTCGCGTAATCCTCGTCCGTGGCTCCGAACAACTCTTTCAACTTTTGACCGGTTTCCGCGGCAACCTCTTGGTCCTCCACCAACGCCGGCAAATCGGCTAAATAACACAACTTTGAAAACATCTGCGCGGCGATCATTTTACGCTCCGCGCCGCTCTTGGTCAGCTCCGAGACGTCTAAAATCAACGTCCCGTACTTTTTCACCATTCTCGCCGCGCTTTCGGACAGGATCTCGGACATTTGTTTCGGCGTTAACTCGCACGCGTTCTTCAGCGCTAAAATGTCCTCGACAAACGCTCCCGTGAACGGTTCTTCGACCATTTTATACCTCAGATATTTCCTAAACACCTCCTGCGTGGTAAACCCAGTGGAGCGGGCGATTCCTTTCGCGACGTTTCGGGTCATCGATTCTCGCTCGTTCGGAAAGAACGGTTTCAAACGTTCAATCACGAGTACGTTTTTGTTCACCGTCTTCTTCCTCACCGCCCTTCGCGACGTGGATCTTCGGTAGACTTTATATATGCTCCACCCTAACGTCCCGGCGAGAAAGACGCCAACCACGTAGGATAAGTTGCGAATGCCTTCGTTCTCGTAGGCTTTTTGGATGGATTTCGTCACCGTTTGTTGGACGCCTTTCTTTTCTTTAGTGCTGCTCCTTTTTGTCGGCGCCAGATCGGATGCACCTAAATCCTCCTCTTCTTCTCCTTCAGAAGAACCTTCAGTCGCTATTATTTCGTTTCCATCTTCGTCCACCTCGACTTCCTCGTACTCAAACTCCTCCTCGTCTTCCTCCTCCTCTTCGTCTCCCGGCATCTTCTTCTGTTTCTTCCCTTCTTTTCCTTTCGACGATGATTCATCAACGTTCGTTTTTTTCCCGCGAACTTTTGCGCTCACGTTTCCTCGACCAAAACCTTTCACAAACGACTTCTCGCCGTTTTTTACCGTCCCAATGAAAACCCCATTGTCTCTTTTCCCTCCTCCGCGCGAGAACGACGAGGCGCAAAAGGAGGCGCCTTTCGCACCGTTCGTAAAGGTAGAACTCGTCGCCATGATGTTTTTGGTCTGATTTTTCTGTCGAACTCTTTTCCCTTTTGAGAGGGTCTCTCTCTCAACCCTAGATACCCAAAACTCTTTTTTTCTCTCGCCTTTTCTCTTCTTTCTTGAATTCGTCAAAATCAATCCTCTTTTGAGGAGCAGGAGAGAGATTACACAAAGTCGTGAGTGCATCCGCGAGAGAGAGAGTCACTTCTGCGAGTGTGAGCGTGTTGTTCTTTTTGTTCTTCTTTGTGTTGAAAGAGAGAGAGAGAGAGAGAGAGAGAGAGAGAAAGCACAAAGTCAAAACATCATCATCATCGATTCAATTCTGAATCAGAGCTTTCCCGGGAAAGAAGAAGAAGAAGAAAAGAATGTCGTTCGAAGGCCGAGGCGGCTCGAAAGTCGGCTCCGCCGGGTTAGCCTCGGCGTCGCAAACCGCCGTGGACAGACGCGAACGTTTACGCAAACTCGCGCTCGAGACGATCGATTTAAGCAAAGACCCGTATTTCATGCGCAACCATTTAGGTTCGTACGAGTGCAAATTGTGTCTCACCATCCACGGGAACGAAGGGAACTATTTAGCGCACACGCAAGGGAAACGACATCAACAAAACCTGGCGAAACGCGCCGCGCGTGAAGCGCAAGAGACGAAAGTTTTACCGCAACAGAGGAATAAAGTCGTGCCGAGGAAACGGGTGACGACGATAGGAAGACCGGGGTACCGCGTGACGAAACAGTTCGACGCGCGCTCGCGGAAGAGGTCTTTGTTGTTTCAAATCGAATATCCGGAACGCGAGACGAACGCGAAACCGACGCACAGGTTTATGAGCTCGTACGAACAAAAAATAGAACCGTGGGATAAGAAGTATCAATACGTGGTTTTTGCGTGCGATCCGTACGAGACGATCGCGTTTAAGATTCCAAACGTAGAGATTGCGACGAGAGGAGGAGGAGGCGCTTCGAGAGGATTTAGCGGGTGTCAAGCCGCGTGGGAGGAAGGAAGTCAGACGTACGCGTGCCAGGTATTTTTCGAGAACAGCAACAGTAGTAACGCGGGTGGTAATAGTGGTGGTGGTGGTACTGTACCAGGTGGAATGATGCCGATGGGCGGTATCCCGCCGCCGCCGCCGATTATGGGCGGGATCGGGATCCCGCCTCCTCCTCCTCCTCCTCCTCCGCGATGAATAATGTTTAGAATTATTATTATATATTACATTTTAGCAATTTAAGTTTCTAGTTGTATCTCTAATCTCTCCCTACTGTATCTCCTCGCAATCATTCATCATCATCATTCCATCCACGAATTCTCCACGACCAACTGTACCCTCTTATTATACTCCCTCACCGAATCTCGAAACAACGTCGCCGCTTCGCTATTCGCCGGCGAGTTCGGATTCGGATCGCACAACAAACTCTGTATCGACGTCAACACCGCGGCGACGTCGTATATCGGCGACCACTGATTCTGTAAAATATCCAAACATATCGACCCGTCCGCGTAAATGTTCGGATGGAACATCTTCGTCACGAACTTCACCGTCGGCGCTTTGTTCGGATACTCCTCGGTAAACTGTAACGTCAGTTTAAACGTCCCGCCTTCCCAGGGCGTATCCTCTGGGCCGAACATTACCGCGTGCCAGAGCATGATGTTCGATTCCGTCGGGGCGCCGGAAATTCCAGTCGGTGGGTCCGATTGCAGGCGTTTGAAGTCACGGACGAGGCGTTTCCGAGCCGGGGTTGACATTTTTTAATGAGATTTGATTTCGGTGATGTGTCAAAGAACCCGTTCTGCGTGTAAAACTACTACGTGAAATCTATTCGTCGTAAACTTGTGTTTACTGACGGACAAAAGAGTAACTCTTCGAGAGCGCGCGAGAAGAACACCTCTCAGAGAGAAGAATAGTATATCCTCGAGAGTATATCAATCGAAGAAGCAGAGCAGAGCAAATCTCTTCTTCTTCTTCTCTAGTGTGAAAGTCAAGCGCTTCGTGTGCGGAAAAAGTCCCCAAGCTCTCCTTTCCACGAGAAGAATTAGGGTTGTACACCCTAAATTTTAACGAAAGGGAGAAGCGCTGAAGGGAAAAAAATTCAAAAAGGACATACAAATTACATGCGCTTGAGTCGCATCGAAAGCTTTGGAAAAGGGTGTTGTTCTCGCGACTCCTTTTACTCTCGCGCCTCCTCGTTCTCTTTGCCTGCTGCTGCTGCTTCTCGTTTTTTTTTGCGTCCGACGAATCGGGCGACGACGGTTTGTCTTCTTCTTCCTCCTCATCATCGTCATCATCATCAACAAAATCGATTCGCGAAAGGAGAAAAGATTTCGATATCGTCCGAGACGAAGAAGTTAAAGAGCCGACGAGGAACGAAAGAAACAAAAGTTTTGGGAGCACAAAGAGTACCAACGACGATGAAAGGTGATGGTAATCGCGAGAATGAGGACGACGCCAACAGGTTTGAGTCGTCGGCGGTTACATTTCGGGGAAATCTGTTGCGTTGGTACGACGCCGAAAAGCGAAGTTTACCTTGGAGAAAACGAGGACAAAGCGACGCGTCAAAGTTTGAACATTTTGGTGGTGATAAAGAAGAAGAAGAAGAACTAGAAGAAGACGCGACGAAAGCGTTTGAGCGATGGCAACGATTAGCATCGTCACCATCATCGTCATCATCTCGTGAAAAGGAAACGTCGTCCTCCGCGCCGACGCCGACGGGTGGGAGTCATACTAATAACAACGGTAGTAGTATCAACAAAAGTAGTGCTGCTGATGATGATAATTGGAGAGAAAAAAGAGTGATGTCGGACGACCAGTACGCGTACGGGGTGTGGGTGTCGGAAATCATGTCGCAACAGACGCAAATCGAACGCGTGGCGGAGTACTGGTCGCGGTGGGTGAAGAAGTGGCCGACGGTGAGGCATTTAGCGAACGCTTCGGAAGAGGAGGTAAGAGAGATGTGGGCCGGGCTAGGGTATTACAGGAGGAGCCAGTTTTTGTTGAAAGGGGCGAAGTATGTCAGCGAAGAATTGAAAGGGAGATTCCCGAGAGATATTATTGGTTTGTTGAAAATTCCGGGGATTGGACCTTACACGGCGAGCGCGGTGGGATCGATCGCGTTTGGGATACGCGAAGCTGCGATTGATGGGAACGTGAACAGAGTTTTGACGCGAGTGAGACGGATACGAGGGGATCCTGTGAAGGAGAAAAAGACTGTGGATGCGATAAAACGCGTCGCCTGGGAGTTGATTGGGAAAGAAGAAGAAAAAGAAGAAGAAGATGACGATGAAAAGAAGGAGGACGCAAAGAGCAAAAATCGACCGGGAGATTTCAATCAAGCGATGATGGAGTTAGGCGCGACGGTGTGTAAACCGAAAAACCCCTCGTGTAACGCGTGTCCAATCTCTGCGTTTTGTGAAGGGTACCAACACGAATTACTTTCCGATGGGCAAGAGCCAGTCACGGCGTATCCGGAAATCGCCAAGAAAGCGGAAAAGCGCCAAGAGGCGATCGCGGTCGCGGTAGTGAGTTGCACCTTCGAGAACACGAAATGGTTTTATTTAACGAAAAGACCAGAAAATGGATTATTAGCGGACATGTGGGAGTTTCCATCCGTATTCATGCGCGAAGGCGAACTGGCGATGCGTTCTGTTCCGAGCGACGCGGACGTCTGCGACGCGCAAAAATTCTTTCGCGAATCGGACGCGCGAGGCGTCTCGGAGTTGTTCGCTTCGGTCGCGTCTCCTCCATGCGATACTAATAACGAAGGAGAAGAGAAGAGCGAAGTTAAAAAAACGGAAAAGAGGAAGCAAACTGACCGTCGTCAAGACTCCCTGACGTTCAAACACGAACCTGGGGTTGTCACGCACGTATTTTCGCACGTGAAGCATTTTATGCACGTCTTCACCTTAGATCTGGGCACCGTGGACGCCTTACCTCGACGACGAGCGAAGAAAGAAGAAGTAAAAGAAAATGCATCGAACGAACAAAAAGAAACGACGACGAACGGAAGAAGGAACAGCTCGCTTTCCTCGTCTTCCACCTCCTCCTCGTCTTCTTGGTTCCGCAGTTCCGACTTTGAAGACAAAGGCGTCTTCTCCACCGGCGTCCAAAAAGTCTTCGCCTTTGCCGAGAAGCGAGGAAAACACGAATCGAGCGGCGACATTCGAAAGCGCTCTGCGAAATCTCATCCATCACCTCCTTCTCATCCGTTCGACGAAGGTGGTGTCGCTGAAAAAGCGAAAAAAGACACGTTGTTGTTAAAAGACGACGACGCGTTATTAGGCGTCGAGAACGAGAACGAGACCAAGAAGACCAAGAAGACGACGATGAAGAAGAAGATAAAAATCGAGACGAAAGATATAGAGACGTATTTTACTCGAGCTGTGACAGCCTCGAATACTCGCAGAGTGTCGCGATAGAGACCAAAACGTTCTTTATTAGGGGTGTGAGAATAACAGAGCCTTTACCTTGAAATCTAAAACCCTAAATCTGGAGGGGAATAAAAGGCACCCTCAATTCACTTTAGAATCAGATACAAAACAGACACACTTCTTCGTTGAGCGAACGCTTTTACCACGCGCACCTTTTGCACGCCGAGGGTTCATCCACATCGGGAAACGACAGATAAAAACGAGAGGATTTGTCGAAACAGTTTTAAAGTCGAGGACAGATAAGACTTTTGTCGTCCGTCGTCAAAAGCAAAGTTCAATTCAAACACACATTTCCATTCAAAACTGTACGGGAAATACCAATTGAAAGCGCACACATTAATTGGAATAATATATAACGCGCGCAAAAACCAAGACGCATGTCGCACCAACACCACCAGCGCATGAGTTTACGCGTCGCGAATAACAACGTTTCCGCTCCCGTACCCGTCGACACCACGAACACCACGAATACTGCGACGAATGCGGAGAATAACGAGGAGAATACGAATCAGATGACGTGCGTTGTGTGAGAGTTTTTTTTTTTTTCTCATTTTGCGCAAAAGTTTGGAACCCCTTTCTTTGGTCTTTCGTTTTGCACTGAAAAATTTCTTTCGCGAGAGTTTAATAATATACGCGCTGCGCGATGACGACGACGAGGTTCAACACACACACACAACAACGAGAAGGTTTCGTAACGCAGCACTGACCACAAAAAACGTACGCTCTCTCTTCTCGTGTGAATATATACGTAAATATAAACAGACCAAACAGAGACGCGAGTCACATCCAGCGCCGGTTGTCTTCGGGATCCGGAATCATCAACTCGGCGATATCCATGCTGAAATCCATCGCCAAGAGCGCGTCTTCGGCGAAGAGAGAAAGGGCGGAGACTATGAGTTCGGAGGAAGATGTGGAAAACAACGAGTTTTTGCAAGGCGAAGATGCGAACGCGAAGAGGGCGAAGAGGAGTTTAGGGACGAATACCGCTTCAACCCCGTTGGTGAACGCGACGAGCGTGAAGAACGACACGACGCCGCCGCCGACGAAAAAGGCGGACGCGGATTCGAGTTTTATCACGAGCTCGTTGAGGAAGAGCAAGAAAAGTAAAAGCGAGAAGGAGGAAAATGGCGGCGGCGGGAGACAGTTGAGATTTGCGGCAGCCGCGAACAACTCGTCGAAACACGCCGCGATATCGGACGACGACGTGGAGATTGGCGGGAGCGCCAGGGAAGAGGGGGAGGATGACGTGGAAGCGGCGAGAACCAAGACGACGAGACGAAAGACAACGACGACAACGAATATAATGAACGCAGCGACAGCTGCCGAACAAGGAGGAGGAATGATAAGAAGAGGAAGGAAACGGTTCATGGATTCCATTTTCTCGCCGATGTTTTCGTTTCTTTCCGGGACAGAAGTCGCCGAAAAGAAGGGCGTCGCCGCCATCGCGGTCGCGGAAGAGGAGGAGGATGGCGCCGCCAAGAGTACCAACACTCGAACTGCTTCGAGGCTTGGGTCGAAAAAATACGCCAGACTTCGCGCGTTGACGCCACCAAAGCAAGACAAAGGTCTCGACGACGTTCGTGAAGACGAGGATGATGAGGACGAGGACGATGCGCCGTCAACCTCTTTTGGTGCTGGCAGAAAACGAAGCCGCGCGGAGTTGGATGCCATTCTCAGCGGATTCACCGTCGATACTGACGATGACGAGGCTGAATTTCTCGACTCCGACGACGAGTACGACGAGGAATTCGACCCGTGGGCGTTCATTTTTCACTTGCCTCCTCTAGAGCAGTGCGTCCCGAAACGGAGGAAAGCGGCGTTACCGACCAAAAAGAAAGGTGAACCAAAGAACACTTTGGTGCTCGATTTAGACGAAACTTTAGTGCACTCAAACTTAGAAGAAGAGGAAGGTACGCCAGATTTCACCTTCCCGGTTCAGTTTAACAACGAAACGCACGCGGTGAATGTGCGCATTCGCCCGCATTTGGAGGAGTTCATGAAGCGCGTCTCGAAGAAATTCGAGGTTGTGATATTTACGGCGAGTCAAAAAGTGTACGCGGATAAGTTGTTGGACCATTTAGATCCAGAGCACGTTTACTTTTCGCATCGATTATTCCGCGATTCGTGCGTTTTAGTGGAAGGGAACTATTTGAAAGACTTATCGGTGTTAGGAAGAGATTTAAGTCGAACGCTCATCATCGACAACTCGCCGCAAGCGTTTGGGTTTCAAGTAGAAAACGGCGTCCCGATTGAATCGTGGTACGACGATCCCACCGACGACCACTTGTTGCG
>JGI20151J14362_10001035_pt1 | contig 20294 bp, 14 predicted proteins | sample COG_01_FD_14362 | JGI IMG/M metagenome (IMG submission 14362)
GTAGCGGCGGGCGGGTCTTTTCTCTCTTCTTCTTCTTCTTCTTCTTCTTCTTCTTCTTCTCTTTTATCGTCCGTCTTGTAAATCCGTGCACGATTCTCCGACGTAATTTTCGTTGCACTCGCAGACAAAATCATCGCCGTTGAAATATAACCTAGCCCCGCCGGGCGGTTCGCACGCCATCGGCGTCAGACGTCTGATGGACTCCGCGATGGCGGTAACGACTGTACTCGGCGAGTTGACGGAACCGTCTTCGTTGATGGTTGTCGAACACTGCGAGGTGCTTCCGCTGGCGGATGAACCATCGATCCACTTTTCCATCATGTATGCCATCACGCTCTCTCGTTCGGTGGGACTGAGTCTCTGATTAAAATACAGGACTTCGCCGACGAGACCGTGCATGTGTTCGGAATCCACATTTACTCCGCCAATATGCGGCTCGCTCATTGCGTCCACGTCATACCGACCACTGATGCTGAACGACTTGTTTAAACTTGGATCGTTATCAATATTGAGAAAGCCATCGGTATTGCCATAATAAACATCTGCTACGTGCCACATGTCAAAGTCTGCCTCGACTGTCCCCATGTTGGCGTTGTTATCGGCGCTCATCCCAACCTTATTATTCCCGGTCCCGCGCGTCCCGAACTGGTAAGAGGGATCATCAGTCGAATAGTCGCCTAAAATGACCCCTTTCTCCATGTACCCAATCTGATTATACGCGATAATAATCTCGGGATTCTTCCCTAGCTTGGTAGTCCCAAACCTCACGCCTCTCGCCGAATTCACGTCGTTGAAGAAAGCCGCGCCGTTTCCGAGATGAACACCGTGCATGTACTCCACGTCTCCAAAAATTTCAATACCGGACGCATTATTCACGATATCAACGGCTGAATTCATCATCGCCCCAGATTCGAACGTATCCTCGTAATAACTGTTCGAAAAATCAATCCAATGCGTCAACGCGCTCGGGAAATTCGCCGCGGACGCTCCACTATAGCACGAAGTAAACGAGTCCGGATCAATACCTAACGTATTCTCCACGTTCGTCACTCGAACATCGTACACTTCAACATCCGTATCGTTCACGTACAGACTTCCCGACACCCGCAAATGCCCGTTGACTAAAAACTCGTCGCTTTGCACGTGCACTTCGCCGTCGCTCCGAACGCCCACGGTGCCGTTGCGAAACCGCACAACTGGGTAATTCGCGCGGACTTGGAGCACGAACGCGGCGCTACACGCGAGCACGAAGAGACGGGCGAGACGGAGAGGTGGATGCGAACGCGTCGTTATCATTTTGGTGATCGTCCTTCCCGGACGCTTCTTCCTTTTCTTCGTATCTCGCCAGAAAGACGAATGGTGGAGCGAGAAAATTTTCCCTCGAGGATGTCTCTCTCTCTCTCGTTCTTCGCGCCAAACGAAGGCTCTTCCGCGAGACAGAAACACCGACGACGACGTTCTCTCTCTACTCTCTCTCTCGCGTTCGTTTCGATCGCGGAGAAGAGACAACGAGGCGTGTGTTTGTCCTCGAAGATTTCCGCGCGCGTGTGTTCAAATTCGACCGATGGGAAAATTCAATCCCCAAAAGCTTTGCGCTCTGTCTCTGTCCTGTGCTTCTCTCGAGACAGAAAGACGCACGAAAAACGTCGCCCGCGAGTACTCGCGCTCTCTCGACGGTCTCGCAATGCCCGCGCGTCTCTCCCGGTCGCGTATTCGCGAGTGTAAAGAGAGAGAGAAACGATCCAAAATTTGTCCGGAAATTGCTTCTTTTTTTCCCTCGTTCCTTTATTTCTCCAATTAAGTGCTCACAATTTTCACAGAGGGGCTGGCGAGAGCGAAACGACGACGCGCTGCGAGATCCTTCTTTTCGAACCCAACACACACCGGGAGAAGAAGACGACGGCGAAGACGAAGAAGAAAGAAGAGAACTTTATGAGCGCGTTTTACTTTCGTTCCGTTTAAAAATGTGTTGTTTGCTGTGTGTGATGACTTCTAATAAAATATAACACAATCTTAATCTTCTAACGATGATGAGAATTAATGTGATGACTTCTATGTTGTTGGTGTTGGTGTCGCTCGAACGTCCACCTCTGCGGAATCATCCTCGTCGTCGGGGTCGTCGGCGTCGCCAACACCGCAGTCTTTTCCGTTTCCGTTGAGTAAAAAAATGTCCGGCCCGTTTTTATCGACCATCGTTCGGTTGGCGTGTTGCATCAACCGAAATATTTGGTTCGTGAGGACGGCGAACCATATGCCTCGTAAACCCAAGGAGAAGTGACCAACGCCTCGTAAAACGACGGCGAGGGCGAGGAAGTTGAGCAAGTGCGCGCGGAGTAAATATCGCGCGTCGCCTGCGCCAATGAGGATGCCTTCGCTGACAAAGACCACCGCCGAGACGCACTGGGAGACGAGCATGTAAACAGAGACCGATCGGACCAAGGATTGGACGTAAAAGTCCGTGGTGAACGCTCCAGAGGCAAACGCGGAGACCAAGAAGGCGACGATGGAGATGAAGACGCCGACGGCGAAGGAAAGAAGGAGGAGTTTTTTGGCGATGGTTTTCGCTTTCTCCGCGTCGCGTTCAAAGTCTCTGGCGATGAAGGAGGTCGAGGCCACGAAGAGCGGGTCCACGAAGTAGGTGAGCGACCAAAAGACGTTCAAGGCTATTTGGTGCGCGGCCATGACGGCATTCCCTAGGTGCAGAGCGGTCGTGGTCATCATCGTGTACACGCCCATGCGGCAGATTGAGGAAAAGAAGAGCGCCGAGCTGACTTTGGTGATGCGTTGGATTTCCGTCGCAGTCGGCGGAGACTTCCACTCGGGACTTCCTATTTTCGGTAACATCTTTTGCCCAAAGAGTTGCGAGGAGAACAGAACTGCGGAAGCGCACTGCGCGAACAACGTCGCGAACGCGGCACCTCGTAAGCCGTACGAAGGAACGAGCAAGAAATCGCCGAAGACGTTGAGCACCGCGGCGAAAGCGAAGATTCTCAACGGCGTTTTGCTGTCTAATTTCCCAATAAACGCGCCTTGCGCGCAATAGGAGGCCAACACGAACGGCGTCGCGAAAGCACGTATTCGCAAATACGGCGCCGCCGTCGCGAGCAAACTTTCCGGCGTTCCAACTAGACGTAAAATATCGCTCGCGAAACAATTCAACGCGATCAAAGAGACCATGCCAAACGCGACGGAGAAAAACAGCGATATCGACACGCTCCTCCTAATTTTATACTCTGCGATTTCGCACCCTTCGTTGAATTTCACGTAGTGTCTCGCGACCATCCCAGTCGTCGTGATGGAAAGAAACGAAAACAGTTGAAAAATGACTTGGAATATAGCCGCGTTCGGTCCGAGCGCGGTTAACTCGTTCACGCCGATTCTCCCGACAAACATCGTGTCGATCAAAGACATCAGCGGATCCGCTAACAACGCGCCCAGCGCGGGAACCGCCAACGTGAATATCTCTTTCGTCTCCTCGCCGTCCAGTATCATCTTCATGGAAAAGTTCGTAAACGCAGACGACGACGACGACGAAGTTGAAGACGAGGTCGTCGAAGCGCTCTCGCCCGACTGTCGTCGTCTTCGTCGTCTTCGTCTCTGCTTTTCTTTGTCTTCTTCTTCTTCGTCGTCCTCGTCCACCGACGAAAAATCTTCCGGCCGAAACCCGCCTCGCGAGGACCGGTCGTAATAGCTCGTCATCGTCCGCTCGGTCATCTCCGCCGCTTTCTTTCTCTTACTCTTTTTTCCTCCTAAAACTCCTCCTAAAACTCCTCCTCGATGTGATGATACAAAAACGCCGCGCTTCTCCCCTCGCGTTTGGTGCAGTTTCATCATCACTTTTTGTTGCTTTCTCTTCTTCTCGTCGTCATCATCATCGTTAAATACACGCAAAAACAGCATCTTCCCAAACGTCGTCGTCGCTTTGTTCCTCGACAAAGCGCGACGACGACTTCCCCCGTACTTTCTTTTCCTCGAGGGCGAGCTCTTTCGTCGTTGGTGTTGCCACGTTGGAAGCACCGATATCGTCACCATCGGAATCCTTTTCACGTCTTCCCTCTACGACGAACCCACATACACACGACGCAGGAAGGAGGAGGAATAAATACGCGGGAGAAAGCTCTCGTCTCTCTCTCTCTCTCCTCAAAAGATGACGATCGACAAACGCTGCGTTTGCGCGTCAACCTTTAAAGAGTAATAAAGTATGCTATGCGCGTTAAATAGAACAGAGAGTAATAAAGTATGCACAAAACGTGCGAGTTGGTTTGACGCTTTTTTTCTTCTCTCGCGTTTCCCAAACGACGCCAAAAAGAGCACAAATGAGAGTACGACAGAGCGACTGAGGAGTACGAACGAAGCACGAACAGAGTCTATATTTTAGGGTTTTAGAGTAAGAATATTGCACTTAGGAGTAAGCACTTACAGACTAAGGGTTCTCGTTAAAAAAGTAAACCCTAAATTTTGCGTGTGCAAAACTCTCTCTGAAAAGTCTTGCGTTTTTGCTTCGACGAGCGTAGATTTGGACGCATCAGAATCAAAGACTTTGAGCGCAGGAGTGCGAGAGAAATTTAGAGAAAGAGAAGGAAGAAGAAGGAAAGACGATGTTTTCGACGCCTCCTCCTCTCGTTTTTTTCTTCAAGCGAGAAACACCAGCAGCGGTGGTAGCGACGACGAGAAATGATTTTATCCTTTGGAGCGTCTGCGTCGTTTCCATCGCGTCGCTGATCGTGTTCCTTCTCTTGGTCGTTTTGGACGTTCTGACGCGTAAAGTTTTCAAATCGAAGAAAACGCCACCTTTAATCGAATGGAGCGGCGGTTTAAAAATCCCTCTCGTCGGCGGGATGCTGGAGTTTCTCAAAGGCCCGATGAAACTGATGGCGAAAGCGTTCCCGAAATACGGGGAAGTGTTCACCGTGCCGGTGTTTCACGAGCGAATCACGTTTTTGATCGGACCGAAAGTCTCCGAGTTTTTCTTCAAAGCGAAGGATGTGGAGATGTCGCAGAAAGAAGTGTACGAGTTTAACGTGCCGACGTTCGGGAAAGGCGTCGTTTTTGACGTCGATCATCAGACGCGAGCGGAACAGTTTCGGTTTTTCGCGGATTCGTTGAAGAGCGAGCGGTTAAGAACGTACGTCGGGATGATGGTGAAAGAGGCGGATGCGTTTTTCGAGAAGTGGGGAGACGAAGGCGAGGTGGATTTGTTGGACTCTCTGAGCGAGCTGATCGTTTTGACCGCGAGTAGATGTTTGCTCGGGAGAGAAATTCGCGAGAATTTGTTCTCGGAGGTGACGGCGTTGGTGCACGATTTGGATAAAGGGATGGTGCCGTTGTCGGTGTTTTTCCCGTACGCGCCGATCGAAGCGCATAGGAAAAGAGATAAGGCGAGGAAAGATTTGGCGTTGATTTTTGACAAGGTGATTCAAGCGAGAAGAGAGAGCGGGAGTTTGGAGCCGGACGTGTTGCAGACGTTCATCGACGCCAGGTATAAAGACGGGTCGAAGTTGACCAACGACCAAGTTTTGGGGATGTTGATCGCGGTGTTGTTCGCCGGGCAACACACGAGTTCCATCACGAGCACGTGGACTGGATTACTCGCGATTGCGAATAAAGAACGCGTGATGCCGTATCTCGAGCAAGAGCAGCAAAAAATCATGAAAAAACACGGCACGAAGATTGATTTCGACGTGTTGGCGGAAATGGACGAGTTACACTTTGCGGTGAAGGAAGCGTTGCGAATGCACCCGCCTTTGATCATGCTTTTGAGAAAAGTGCAGGTGAACTTTGACGTGGAAACTTCGGACGGTAAGAAATACACCGTCCCGAAGGGCCACATCTGCGCCACCTCTCCGGCGTTTGCCCATCGCATGGACTCCGTCTTCAAAAACCCAAACACCTACGACCCGCAACGCTTCAAATCGGACGAAAACAAGTTCGCCTCGTACATCGGCTTCGGCGCCGGTCGACACGGATGCATGGGCGAAACCTTCGCCTTCATGCAAATCAAAACCATCTGGTCCGTGTTGATTCGAAACTTTGAGTTTGATTTAATCGGCGACTTACCCGAACCCGATTACGAAGGCATGGTCGTCGGCCCGAAACATCCGTGCAAAATTCGATACAAGAGGAGAGACAGGAAGAAAAACGGCTTGATGAAATCGCCGTCCACGATGAGTAAATCGTTTAAAGCGTGAGACTTTGAAATAAATAATTATTTAAGTACCTCTGGTAGTACTCGTTCGTCCCCCCGCATGCGTATCCCGCCCAACATTCAAAAGACCTCTCTACTTTCGATGCGTCATTATAAATAACATCAACACCAATACTAATAATGTTTCGACAAAACGCGAAACGCATCGCGCGATCGCTCCTCGCTTCCACCAGTAAAGGGAGCAACGCTGTTCCTCCTTTCTCGAATCCACCGACGATGATTCAAGCGATGCATACCACACATCGAGCGCGTCGTTTTGCATCCAAATCGAGCAAAAAACGCCCGCATTCAGAGTCTGAAATCCTCGCGATGATCCGCTCACAAATCGCCATCCCAGTTCCCTCGGACATCCCAGACGGCACGAACAACATCGACGACATACCGGAAGGCGTTTTATACGGCGAGTTTAACGACCCAACGGCCGAGAGGCACTTGGAGACGCAAACGAAAGAGGAAAAAGAAATCATCGAAGAGTTGAGGGCATTGGTTTTAGAGAGGGAAGAACCGAGAGCGGAGGATCGGTTACCGCCGCTGGAACATTTTTACCAAGACGCGAAGAGTTTAGAGAAGGAGAAACGGCAAGAGAGAGAAAAGATAAAGCAAATGGAGCAAACTATGAACAGAGTGAAGAAAATCGATCGATTCGGCGGGAGCGTCGGGACCGGGAAGAGGAAGACGGCGGTGGCGCAAGTTAGGATTGTTCCGGCGAAAGGGAGTAAAGCAGGAGACGAGGAGGAGACAGAGGAGGAGGAGGAAGTGTTCGGGGAAATCGTCATCAATGGGAAACCTCTGGACGAGTATTTCCAAGACGTCAGTTTGCGGCAGCACGTCTTAGCGCCGTTTGCGGCGACGAACACTTTAGGATTGTTCGACGTGCGCGTCCTCGTCCACGGCGGCGGCTTGAGCGGTCAAAGTCAAGCCGCTCGGTTAGGCGTGGCGAGGAGTTTACAAAATTACGACCCGGCCTTTCGCGCGCAGTTGAAACCGCTTGGATTTTTGACCCGAGACTCGAGAATTGTGGAGCGGAAAAAACCCGGTTTGAAGAAAGCGAGAAAGGCGTTTCAGTGGGTGAAGCGATAAAAGAGAGAAACTTTCGGCGCGTCGAGAATCCACGTCTTGGCTACGTCACAAAAACAATCATCATCGCGGCACGCGTTATTAGCGAATGAATCGGCTACTCCTAAAACAAACTACTACGATCGCTACTGCTATTATTATCGCACACTCTACTCTCAACCAAAGCTTCTCTTTCTCTTTAAACTCTTATTTCACTTCTTATTGGATGTCATCATCATCATCGCCCTCTGTTTCTCCTTCTCCTCCAAAAGCAGCCTCTCCAGCCTCTGAATCTCTCCGTCCTCTTCCTCTTCCTCTTCCTCTTCCTCTCCCTCCTCTCTCGTCATCTCTCGCAGCTTGTTTACGTTTTCCAATAACTTCTCCTTCACTCGTTCCATCTCCTTAAATTCCAACTCCGTGCTTTCGTATAAAGAACTCAACCGTTTCAAGCGAAGATCGAGCGCGTCGCGAGATTTCGCGGTGTGTTTTGAAAGCTCCTCCGGGGTGAGCGAGGAGAGGCGGAGGAATGCGGCTTCGTCGTCCTCGAAGTCGTCCTCGTTCATTGCTTTGTTCAAAGCGTCTTGAACTCTGGGGGAAATTCGTCATTTTCCATCCGGGCAAAAGAACGCGTAAACAACAAAGATGATGTCATCCAGAACTCGCCTCGCGAAAAAGACGATGCAGACGACGCTCCTCTCTCGAATGATCTCCTCTTTTACTCGCGAAGGCGGCGAAACCACGTCTTCTTCTTTCTCTTCGTCTTCTTTGCATCATCAGATTCGTTCGTACCGTCAAGGCCCGAACGCAACCTCGAAAACCACTCGCGGCGGGTACCGCCCGCCGATGCTCTCGAAGGACGAACACCCGTACGACGACAGAGTGGAAGAGCTCGAGGACGTGAAGAAAAACGACCCGGACAGGAAGTTCCTCTTACTCCACCGAAAAGAGAAATGGGACCGGGAAGTGAAAGCGAAAGAAAGTTCGAGCAAATGTGGTGGAAGGTCTTTCCAACCGCAGAGGAACAAAAATAAGTACAAACGAGCGATGCAGAAACAAATGTTCATCATGGAAAACAACGGCGAGAGGAAACGAAATTCGATGAGGAAATACTTGGCAGAACGGCCGAAAGTGGAAGAGCACTGGCGGAGGATGAAGAGGTTCGCGAAAGATCCGGGTTTGTTGACGTTGGTGCAGTGCGAGTCGTGTAAGAAGACGTACCCGAAGTACGAGGAGGAATGTAAGAAGTGCTCGGAGAAGAACGAGGAGGATAACGCGATGAGTGGTTTGTGATGATAGCGGGGTTTAGCGTGTAACGTAGTTTAATGATAATAATATTGAGAGCGTCTCGTGCGTGTATAATTTTACAACAGTTTACTTTGATAATAAACAGCCAGCGCAAAGCGCTGGCGATGCGCCTTTTGCGTTTATCTTTTCTCTTCTCCAAAACGTGATTTACTTTTTCTTCGTCGAGGAGGCTAATCCGGCGACTTCCCACTTTTCCGGTTTCCAATTGGAATCTAACTTTTCCGGCGCATCTATCGAGTGCGTGTTTTTTCCCGCACCCAAAGCTTGTCGAACGCCTTCGATGTTGTTCAAGGCGTAAAACGCGGAAGCCGCCACCGACTCGGAAACTTTCGAGAGTCCCGGCTGCTTCTCCTTGTGCTCCGGCCCGAGCTCCGCGGCGTCTAAGAACCGGTCCGTCGCCGCTTCCCAACTTAATCGGTACGCGTCTTCCGCCGAGAGCGGTTTCGGTTCCGTGTCGAACGCTTTCTTCATGCACTGCGAAAACTCCTCCTGATTGCCGTACGTCAAACAGTTTGGAAAGGAGGAGAAGAATTCGTTGCTCGGGTGCTTCGCGCAGACGACGAATTTACCCATGGCTAACGCTTCCGCCGTGGTGGTTGCCACCACGTCGGACAAAGAAGGATTGACGAAAATTTTATAATCGTGGACGGTTGGATTCGCGTGGTCCAAGCGTCCTTTGAAATTCAAAGGTAACTTTTTATCCATCGCGGTTCGCGCGACCGATTCCAAGTCTTCGCCGTTGCCGTACACGTCCATGGAGATGGGGCAGGTTTGGCCGTATTCCGCGTTCGCGTTGTGTTTTTCGACGCAATCGAGGAGTTCGTGGTAGCCTTTACCCCAAACAACTTTGCCGAGGAAGTACGCGCCTTTGGTAAAAACCGATCGTTCGTTCTCGTTCGTTTCGTTGTTGTTGTTGTTGATATCCTTCTTCTTTTTCCGTTTCGCCGCGGACAAAGAGGACGAGGACGAGGAGGCTTTCGTTGTCGACGTGATCGATGCAAACTGTGGTTCACTGTTGGTTAAACCAACGTTATCGAGAAGCTCGTCGTCTTCGCGCATCAACTGCACTCTCTTTGCCGCCGCCTTCGACGCGCCAACGTCTAAAAACACCGGACTCACCCCGTGCACGTTCATCGTGCAACTCCTCGGAAACTCTTGCACGGCGTCCGAAAGTTTGATGACTTTGTGACAGTGCACTCTCGAAACGACTGAATTTACGAATCCTAACGCCTTTTCTTTTACTTTTCCGTGATTTTCCAAACGAACGTAATCCAAATAGTTCGTGTGAATAATCCCGACGACGTGTTCAAACGTATCGCTCCATCGCGGACCGGTGTGGAACCAGTTCAAATGTTCCGGTTCCTCCAAAACGGCGACGTCGTTGGAGTTTTTAATGTGAGAGGAAACGTCTCCTACCGGGATAATGCTCATCTTATCCGTCGCGTATCTTCCCGGGTAAAAGTTCAACTTTAAGTTTGGAACGTCAAATCCGCATCGTTCTTTTACCCAGTTTCGAACGAACGTTTCTTGTTGCTCCGGCGACTCAAAGACGTTGTTCGGATGCAACGTTTTCTGCTCGTCGACGGGGATGAACGGAACAACGAGGGTGACTTCGTGTAATCCGCGCCGGGCTAAATACGCCGCGCGTAAGAGCGGGTTAACCGCAGTTCCCGTCATCCAAGGCAGCGTCGCGGTGGTGACGATGGCGACTTTTCTCCCGGGTTCTTTGATCGATCGCGGCGCGTGCGGAGATGTCGTTTGCGTAGAGACGTCTTGTTTTTTACCACCAGAACTACCGCCAACGATAGAAAACTGTTCTCTTTCACCTTCTTTTGTTTTCAATGGCGTCGTTATTGTCGTCGCGACCATTTCGTTGTTCGTTTCCCCTTTCGTTTCGGTGCCGCTGCTGCTCGGGTTCGTAAATTTGGATTTCAACGTATCCAACGCCTCCGAGGACGCTTTGCGTAACAATCTTCTGGTGGTTTGTAACGTCACCTTCCCGAACTTTTCGCGCAACTCGACGTCGTCAAATTCCCCCGTCGTTTCTTGTAAATCACCTCCTCCTCCGTCGTTATCTGTTTCGTTATCGGAAAGCGAACGCAACGACTCTTGCGAACTCCTTCGCGAGCTCAATCCCGAAAAGGTGAACTTTTTATTTTTACTACTGTTGTTACTACTGCTGTTATGGGGCGTCGAGGCGCCTCCCGATGATGATTTCGGTTTACTACTGCTCACCGCTTTAAACACGTCCCATCCTTCTGGCGGCCTTTGCAAATTCTTCGTGATGTTCTCCGTGATATCCTTCACTTTCGGCATGACGTTCTTCTCGATAATCGCGCTCAAATCTTGCGACGACGAAAACGGCGAGCTCCTCCCACTTAAACTCTGAGTATTCGCATCTTCTTCGCCACCGCCATTCTTGGAATCACTTCTTTTCAACCTTCCACTCGAAGCAGACGACGACGACGACGGCCACATCGTCTTATTCGCGTCCGTGTTCAAATCGTCCGCCTTTGACGCGCTCCTTCGCAACCCGCCGGTCACCGCGCTCGCGTCCGCGGTATTCCCAACATTCGACGACGCCGCTCGTTGCTTAAACTTTTCCATGAACTGCGAATCTCCAACTTTCAACAACCCTTCGTTGATTGGTTTCTGTACCGTCCTCTTCGCCAACTCTCGAATGGATTCCATCGATATCGCTCGGTCGAGAGCGGCGTTTTCAAAACTCGAACTGAACGCCGTTTGCAATCCACCCCAAACGGGGGAAGTGTGTTGATTCCTCTCGTAATTAGAAGAAGATGAACTTTTTGTCGCGTTGTTGTTCTCGTTCCCGACGACGATAAACTTCGCCTTGGCGTCTTGAATGGTCCGTTCCCACGCGTTCCGAAACTCGTGGAGCCTGACGGAGCCTTTGGAGAAATGCAACGCTTCGTTCGTCCAATTCCGATTATTCGAAGAGGAACCAGAACCAGAACCAGCGGCGCCACTTCCACTTCCTTTGTCCTCGCGCGGGTGGTTCATGTTCCCGCTCATCGAAGCGTTTATGTGTGAGCGTTTTCTTACTGTTCGCGCATGATGTTTCAAAGGCAATTGATTACGTCAATTGAGAATATCCAACGAAAGAGTGGAGTGAAATGTCTATCCTTTTTGGAGCAAAAAAGCAAAAAAGATACGAAAAGGAGAGGTGCAAATTTGCGCTGTATTTAAGTTGCGTTGCGTACGCGCCGCGCGTAGTATGTATTCTAAAAACTCTTTCTCTATCTATCTATCTATCTCGAGCTGATGCGATTCGTTCAGAATACGCACGCATTCTCAAACGAGGGTGGACTTTAACCACTCGACGACGCGTTTTAAGCTCTCGGAACTGCTCGCGGACATGGCGTCCAGCGTATCGTGAAAAGCGTGGAACCTTTCCAACGTATCCACCATCGCTTGGACGCCGTTTTTTGTACCACCAACGCTTTCGCCGTTTGCGCCGCCGACGCGAGTGTTTCCGTTTCTCTTTCTTTTCCCTCCTCCTTTTGGTAAGGCTTGGTCGGCGGTTCGACGCAACGCCTCTCGGTCGTTTTCGACCAGGAAGGCGAGGAGGAGCGAGGAGTACGCTTGAGTGATGAGGTCTTCGCCGTAGGACGGGTCGACGGCGGCGTTCGCGGTGGCGTCGTCGTCGTCGTCGAGCATTTCCACGGTGACTTCTTCGTCTTCGTCGTCGCCGTCGTCGTCTTGGTTTTGATCATCATCATCTCCATCATCCTCGTCGTCGTCGTCTTCTACCCGGTGCATCTTGGCGCCGCCGGCGTGCGTGAAAATGCGCGCGAGGACAGTTGGAAACGGGACGAGCGGCGATGCCGATTTCTCGTCGTCGTCGTCCAAAACCTTCTTTCCGTTGTTACTCGTCTTCTTCTTCTTCTTCTTCTTCTTAAAGTCTTCGGCTTTTCCGGTACCGAACGGCGAGCAATCGAGTTGGAGTTGTAACAGTTCTTGCTTCACTCGAGGGTTCGCCTCCGTGATGTTCACCAACAAACACATGCACGCGTGAAGCAACTCTGTCGCGGCTTCTTTATACGCGTCTGGAACGGTACCTTCCATGTTGTCCTTTTTAGGAACGAATCCGGCAAATTCACCGTATAAAGCGCACCCGCGCATGGCTGAAAAGTACGCGACTGCGGCGATGATGCCGTGTAATCCGTCTCGCGAAGCCGCCGCTTTTGCTCCGACCGTGTTTTCGTTCGTCGAGTTTGTCAGTGCGAACACGCAGGCTTTTAACGTAGCCAAGGATAGTCGCGCGTCGATGTTTGGGTTTAAATACTCGGAGGTTTGAATGCCGTGTAAAGCCTTTGCTCGTGGACGCATCGATCGACTGGTTAAAAGCGTCAGCGCGGGGAGCGTTTCGATCAAACACCTCGCTAAAGACCAGTTGTTCTTTTTGCTGTTGTTGTTGATGTTGTTATCGTTGTGGTTGTTTTTTATACCTTTTTCTCCTCCTCCTCCTCCTCTTGGTTTCGGAGACATGTCCACGTCTCCGTCTTTGGGAGACTTTGCGAGCCAAGAATCCAAGGCTGCTCCGGGAGATTTCGCCATTTGACCGAAAACCGGCGACGCGCCAACCGTCGCCGGAGAACCAATCTGAAGGAAACTATTGTTGTTCGTGTTGTTGTCGTCGTCGTTATCTTCGAATCTGTTACTTCCTGGGATAGGTCTCGGCGGCGTCGAAATTGCTGCTGTTGTTGTTGTTGGATTCGTCGCAGTAGCGGTGACCATTTTTCTACCATCGTCAACATCATCCTCTTCTTCTTCTTCTTCTTCTTCTATCGCGAGCAAAGAAACATCAGCGAGTTTCAGCACAGAAAAAGAAGAAGTGGACGAGGAGGCGTTGTTGATCGTTGGAGAAGGCTCTCCGAACGCGTCGTCTTCAACATCTTTACTTTTATCTTCATCGCTGATGAAAGAAGAAGAAGAGAAAGATTCCCAAACCGGTAAATTTGAAGACGCTAGCGTCGTCACCGTCTCTGGGCTCGTATACGTCGCCGCCTCGATGACTCGAGCGCATCGAAACAGTCTCGCGCACGCTTTTCTCGCCTTTACTTTCATCTCTTCTCCTTCTTCTTTATCTTCACCTTTTTTACTCTTTATTTTGCTCGAATGCAAGCTTTGGACCAAGTCTTTGCAACTTTCGTTGGCGAGTTTCGCGACAGAAGTTATGAACCCGGATCTAGAAAGGCGCGTCCGTAACGCGCGAGATGTCGTGTCGTTGTTGTTGGTGGTGGTTGGTGGTTGTTTACCACCTTCTCTTCGTTCTTTTTCTTCTTCCTCTTCGCTTCCCCATTGCAACGCCCTGAACGCTAATAATAAAGCTATGTTTTTTGTGCACGCGCTCTTTTCGCTTGGGAGAAATTTTAAAGCGCTCAACGACGTTTCCACCGCTTTCTCGACATCACCATCGATATCGTTGGTGTCGTCTTCTATTACTACCATTATTTCTTCTTTCTTTTCTTCTTCTTCTTCTGTAAAAAAGTTTGCCTCGTCTACGCACGCGGCGACGCCCAACGCGATATCCATCGAGTCCAACACTCTCGAAAACGTTTTGATTTCCAAAGAAAAGAGATACGCCAAAGCGATGGCGGCTAATCGTAACTTGGCGTCCGTGGCGGATTTTCCGGCTATTTTCAAAGCCGCCGTAAACATGGACGTCGCAAAGTGCGGTCGTTCTCGCGAAAGCCTTCGTCTGTATTGCGTGTTTGAGGCGATTTTTTTCAAAAGCCATAACGTCGACGCTAACGTTCTGTGCTCTTCCTCTTGAAAGTTGTTTTTTATTATGTTGTTGATTCCGTTGCCGCCGCCGTACTTTTCCAACACCTGCAAATGCGTTTGTGGGTCGCTCGATTGCACCGCTTTGGTAATAATAATTTGCTTCACCGGCGAGGGCGTTTTCTGCCTCTTGAATTGAATCGGTTTCTCTGGAGTGAGTTTAATCTCCGTCGCTAACGCATCGTCGAATAAGACTTCATTTTTATCTTCTTCTTTATTTACTTCTTTTACTTCTTCTTCTTTAACTTCTTCTTCTTTAACTTCTTCTTGGTCCATCGCGAACGATACTCGGCGGTTTTTGTTGTTGACGAGTTTCGTCGTCGGTTCTTTTGTGGAGTCTTCTTCTTCTTTTACTTCTTTTACTTCTTTTACTTCTTCTTCTTTACTCTTCTTATTAATGTTACTCTTTTGTATCATCAGCGCTTTCCCGAACAGCGCGACTCTATTCGCCACGAAATACTTCTCCGCTTGCGCATCCACGTCTTCTTCTTCTTCATCATCATCATCCTCGACCAAAATTTCCTCGTCCACTTTTCCGAACAACTCTTTCGCGTTTTCGAACGAATACGGATCATTTTTATCACTGCTTTTCTTATTATCGGTAGTATCGTTCTTCTTCCTTTTCGTTGATGTTGTCGTTGTCGTTTTTGACGGTGTCTTTGAATGCTTCTTCTTCTTATTATTCTTTAAAGATTCTTCGATGATGATGATTTCATCATCATCGTCAACATCATTCTTCTCCTCCTTCTCTTCTTCGAGAACGACACCACCTTCAGAGGAAACAGGCGCAGCAGTCGCAGTCGCAGCAGCACTCGTTCGTCTCGGTTTCCGAGCGAACCTTTTGTTTTTGGTGTTGTTGTTATTCATTTAATAAACACAACTCTTTTGTGCTCCATTACAATGGAGAACAATTTTGGCGGGAAAAAATCTGCACTTTTCAGCACACGTTTGTTTGTTTGTTTGTGTATTCATATATGTGATACATTCAGACCGAAACGAAACGTTTTCACGTGATACGATACGAATAACACATAGAAAATGGTGAGAGGCAACGCGAAAGCGAAAGCTCAGGAAAAGAACGCGAAGAAACAGGCGGAGAAAACGAGCGCGAAATCTTCGCTCGGGAAATCGAACGAGTCTTTAGTTTTGAAGTGTCACGTGTGCATGGCGTTGATGAAGAACGCGAAGCAGATGAAGGAACATTTCGAGAGCAAACATCCGAAAGTGGCAATGCCTGCGGAGTGCAGCGGAGGGGGGTGATTGTTGAGTGTATGTGATGCGGCGTATTTATTTACAATTACCTTTATTTCTACTCGTAGTAGATTTTATACGTCAAGCTTTTGTTTGTTGTCTTGTCTCTCTTTGTTGTTGTAATAAAACAAAAATCCATCCGCGTACAAATGATTACTCTGATTCTGATTCTGTTTCTGATTCTGTTTCTGATTCTGGCACGCGTAACTCCCCGTGTTCGTATCGCCAACCCGATGGTAATGGACAGTTCTTGTCGAGGAGGTATCGTAAACATTCGGTTTGGTTGTTCTCGTGTCTTGTCAAAAAGGAGCAAAAAAAAAAAGTTTTTCCGCCATGTATCATTACGTGCACGACGCGACTACGACACAAAAGCGCGCTCTCACGCGTTGACGCGTGCAATGCGCAAAAAAAAAGGACGACGTTTCGCCGCAGGGACTCGAACCCTGGTCGACCGGGGTCATTACTTTCACTTGAAAGCCGGACATGATAACCACCTACACCACAGCGAACCCATTCGGAAATGGTACGACGCGAGTTTCCTCGCGTGTGTTACGATTTTTTCTCGGTATTAAGACTTATACAGTTTCTTTGTTTAGGGTCTTTTTTTCGTTTTTGAATTTTGAAAATTTTCGTTCGTTTTTCATCGCTTTGAAGAGTCGCGCAGTCGCGCTCGGTAGTGTCCGCATAAACGCGCAACTTTTAAGAAACGTAATAATAAAGACGATCCGTGATGACGACGAGTTCAAACGCTTTATTATCTCCTCCTCCTAATGATGATGAAAAGAATGACAAAGATTCAACAAAACTATGGAACGACATCGTCTCCGCCTTTCGGGAGGATGGATTTCCCAATCTTTCAAACGTGAACGGCGCGATACGAGAAGAGCTCCTTTCTCTCTACCGACGACTCGCTTCTTCTGATAAGGAGGACGATGATACTTCAACAAATCCGTCGAAATTTGTCATCGCGTGGGAAGCGTTCGCGTCGAACAACGCGAACATCAAAGACGACGTGAAATCGATACCGAACGCGGAGAACATCGAAAGCTTTCGAGAGTATATTTTGAAGGATGTGATTTTGGTGCAAAAGGATGAGATTACGCGCGCAGGCGTCGTCGGTTCGAAATCAAAGAATCAAAAGAAGAAAAAGCTGAGCAAATTCGAAAAGCAGGCGCAAAAGAAAGCGAGATTGATGACGATGGGGGAACACTTGGAGATGCACGACGAAGACGTCGACGGGAAGATGGAAGTAAAAGAAGTTTCGGCGGCGGAAGAAGAACCTCTTCTTAAGACGCCGTTCAAGGAGACGACGGAGAACAACAACAGTATGAACTTACCGTCGGCGTTTTCTGTGGAAATGAAAACGCCCGGGTCGTATCGCAAAGCGAAAAAGAAAACATCGTCGTCTGAATTGGTGAAGACGATATTCGAAGGTTCTTCTTTTAAGTCGTCGTCGTCGTCAAACGCAGAAAAAGAGATTACTTTGAAAATTCAAACTTCTTCTTCTTCTCCTCATTCAACATTATTCATGAGAGACCGCATCGAAGATAAAGTGGCTTTATTGAAGAACAAGTTTAAAGAATTAAAAGAAGAAGAAGAGCAAGAAGAAGAAGAAGAACAAAAAGGACAAATAATAGGTCGCGTATGCTGCGACTCCTCGGACAGGCAAGAATTACAACTCGAATCCTCGGACGGTTCGCGCGTGAAGTTGGAGTTACGCTCCGTCGAAAACGAGTACTCTTTGTTTCCTGGACAGATTGTCAAGTGCGTCGGCGCGAATCCAACCGGGTACTGCTTCGTCGCGAAGGAGATTGATTGCTATTATTTCAAACAAATAAAACAAGAACAACAACAACAAATTCAAAAAACTGAAATGTTACTCTTCTCTGGTCCGTTCACTGCCAACGACGACTTGATGTACGAACCTTTAGACGACGTCTTGCACGAAGCGTCGTCAAAAAATCCATCCATCGTTCTTCTCATGGGTCCGTTTGTCTCCGACGAGAATATCAATCACGCGTTGACGAGCAACATCACGTATAAGCAAGCGTTTGAGCAGATCGTGATGAAGAAGGTTGAAGCGTTTGCAAAGCAATACCCGAACAAACACGTCGTTTTAGTGCCAAGCGTCAAGGACGCCTTTCATAGATACTGCGCGTTTCCGCAACCGCCGTTTTTTGAAACGTCGAAATGCAAGAACGTTCACTTTGTAGCGAACCCGTCGGCGTTTGAAGTCAACGGTATTCGCGTGGCGGTGTCCACGTGCGACATTTTGAAGCACTTGTCCGGTTTCGAACGCGGCGGGAAAGGTAAAACGACTACTGAACAACAACAAACCGATCGCATGACGCGTTTGTGTTCGCACATGGTTGGTCAAATGTCCATGTACCCGTTATTTCCGCCGCACCCAGACGCAAAGTTTGAATCGCACGACGCGACGGTACCGCTGAGAGTGGGCATGGACGAACGCGTTCCGGATTTAATCGTTTTGACTTCGGATTTAGCCGCCGGCGGATGGAAAAACGCGTTGAGCGGAAACAAGACGATGTTTGTCAACCCGGGGAAAGTTTGCCGAGGCGTGAACGCCGGAACGTTCTGTAAAATAAGTTCTTCTTCCGGTGAAAACTTCGCGGAATCCGCGCGATTAGAGTTGCACAAGTTATAATACTAATAATACTAAATTTAAAATTATCTTCAGCGTTTTCGTGAGGCTCCTTTCGACAGTAGCCCCAAGAGAAACTTCTCTCTCGGTACCCGACATTATAATATTACAACAAACGTAAAAATATACTGACACATCTTTTCTCAAGCGAGGCTTTTCGTTCGATTTAAAACAACAAATCTTGTCGAAACTCATCGCCGCGACGCATCGGTAATCTCTCTTTTCTTTCTTTCTTTCTTTTTAAAAACACACGGGTGGGTGGGGACAACAAAACATGGATGAATGATACAATCTGATGAATAGACTTTTATATAATCATCGATGAAATTATTGACGTCCAGCCGCCGCGAAGCCTCTTTGCGCGGAGGAGCCCGAAACTTGTTTCGATTCCACCCAAGACTTCTCCTTGACGGAGTGCGCCGCGACGTTGGTTTGTTTCTTTTCCGCCTCCAAGGCTGCCATCGACATCATGCCGACGCCAGAGCCAATCGCGACGCCGGTACCGGTCAACGCGCAGAGGGAAAGGATAGAGAGCGATGCATACATCGCGGTTGAAGAGCTCATTTTTGCTGAAGGTTTTCTTTCTGTTTTAGTATTATTTGTTTGAAAGAAGAGAGGAGAGAGACGAGTGAGTCAGCGGCAAATTCGTAATCTAAAAAACAAAAGTCAAAGAAGACGCGTTTATGCGACCGATCCTTCGTCCATAAAGCGTTCAATTCATGCTAAACAAACATCCAATCGTCCGTTTCCGAGTCGATTAGTAAAAGTTTATAACTACATCATCTGATCTGGACGCTCTTCTCTCTTCTCGGTATAAAATTTCTATCATCGTCTCTCTGCCGCAAATTTTATTCTCGGAAAACGAAGAAAAAAAAATCCGAAACGCCGCTGCTCAAACAACATCAACGCGAACGTGCCATCGCGAACGCGAGCACGAATTCGCGCGGCAGAGGAAAGCGCGTCCGCGATGCCAGACGAAAAAGAAAAAGAAACGTACTCTATGTGGGTGTAGGTGAATGATATTCAAATGTGTGCGTTAAAGTGATGATAAATCCAGCGGTTGGTTGCCTCTCTTGTCCGAGGAAAAATTGCACAGCATACAACAGAATAAGTATCTTATTTTCGTCGAAAATTAGGGTTAAGGCTTGTTAGCTCAGCTGGTAGAGCATTGGATTCCAAATCCAACGGGTACGGCACCTATTTTCTACTGCAAAGTGTTTGTTTCTCACATAAAGTGCTCTTTAGTCGGGTGAGTGACACAAATATTGAATATATAAAAGCGTGAAACTAAACTACGCTCAAATAATAGAGGTTCAATCCCTTCACGGGTCATCCATATATATCCTTTTTTTTCGAGACTGGTTGTCTTGTTGAGCTGTTTCGCGTCAGAATGAAACAGTTACCGTTTTGGGCGGTATTTTTCTCTAAAAATGAAGCAAAATCGGGTTTTGTTTTTTATCAAATTTTGCCTCGGGATGAAGCATTTTCGGCTTTTTTTTGTAATTTCCCCTCTGGCCTCGCACGACCCCACAACAAAATACACGGGGAAAAATGGAAAAAAAGCTGACACTCTCGAGACCATGGACGACGGCGCCCGCCGCGGTTCGAGCTGAAACTCGAGTATATTCTGGACAATACATTGGCTATGCCATGGTCCGCACGGCGGTCAACAAAACGACGAGACGCGAATACGCGGCTCACCTCGCGCGCGTAGAGACTGTTTTTGGCCGCAAGAGAGAAAAGAGGAGAAAATGTGGCAAAAATTCACACGATCACAGACGCGTGCGAATGCAAGCTTTTGACAATCTAACGCGATCGTTCTCGTCTAAACATAAGCTGTGCAAATTCTAGAAAGTTTTGGCGTCAACGAGTAACTCCAACTGGGGTATCTGATATGCCTGTTTTCGCCTCCCCCTATAAAATCGAACGTTTTCGAAAGCGACAACGCTCTAATCCGGATCGGTACATCTCGAATACGGCGCAAGCGACCGCGATATTGGTACGAGTCGA
>JGI20151J14362_10001039_pt1 | contig 20252 bp, 24 predicted proteins | sample COG_01_FD_14362 | JGI IMG/M metagenome (IMG submission 14362)
ACTGGGAATATTCGCGAATTGCGCAATGTAATCGAGCGGCTGGTCATCCTCACTCCCAAGGGAGAAGCGATCAATGAAGATGTAGTTCGTCGGTTTGGAGGATTGTCGGTGTCTAAGCAATAAATACCGTAAATCACTCAATTTGTGGCCTTTGGAAGGCAACCTATGTCAAAAGTACACGTCTTAAGGGTGAACACAACGTGATTACCATGGCAGAATATTCAGTTTTGGGACTCGAAATGAGCGGTGCGATGACATCGGCAGTCATTTTCCTCAGCATTATTGCGCTGGGTGCCAACGCCAAACTCTTTATCAAATGCGATCAACCGGTCTGGGCCGCCTTAATCCCAGGCTACAACGTGGTCGTTGCGATGCGCATCTTGGGAAGACCAGATCAGCATGCTGTGCTGTTTTTAATTCCTGTATTCAACATTTATTTCTTTCTCCGCACGGTGATTGAATTGGCTCAAGCTTTCGGAAAGCGAACAAATACAGATTATGCTTTAGCAATGGTGTTCAACGTTTTCTACGTATTGAACCTCAGCTTAGCCTACCAAGAGGAGTACGTAGGGCCCGTGTACGGACAAGAAAAGAAAACGGCATCCAACCTTCAAGCTGCGTAAACTCATATGGAGCGGTGAAGTTGGAATCGGATTTTGAAATCCTTAAAAAAAGCGCCTTCAGGGCGCTTTTTTTATTTGCAGGGGATTGATCCAGGGCCACTGGCCCCTGCTATTCAACGAGATTTTTGGCCGCCTCTAGGGCTTTTTCGATTCCCGAGGCATCTTTTCCCCCAGCAGTTGCAAAAAATGGTTGTCCTCCACCTCCACCTTGGATGTGTTTCGCCAGCTCCCGCACGATACCTCCAGCGTTCATTTTGCCTGATGAAACAAGGTCGTCGCTTATTGCGACGGTCAGGGTTGGTTTTCCTCCGGCACGCGAAGCAATCACTCCGAAGAATGGAGCCTGCTCTTTCTTTAGTTGGAAAGCGATGTCTTTAATAGCGCCAGTATCCAATGGCAGTTCACCAATGAAGGTGTTGATGCCATTTCGCGCGACCAAATTTTGGGAAAGGTCGGATTTTGTGGCTGCAGCTTCCTTGTGTTTGAAGGCTTCCATCTCTTTTTGAAGAGCAGCATGCTTTGTCAGTACATCCTCCAGGGCTTTACCAACATCTGCAGGTGATTTCAGCAGAGATTTAATCTGATTGAGCGTTTTGCGGTCGGCGTCGCTCGCTTCAAGAGCGCTGCCTCCTGTAATAGCTTCTATTCTGCGAACGCCTGATGCGACAGCAGTTTCTTGTGTGATGCGGAAGAGGCCCAATGATCCTGTTGCTGGGGCGTGGGTGCCTCCGCACAGTTCCTTCGAGGTATCAAATTCAATCATGCGGACTTCGTCACCGTACTTTTCACCGAACAGCATCATGGCGCCACTCGCCTTGGCTTCGTCCATGGTGATACTCCGGTGTTCGACCAACGGATGATTGGCGAGGATTCTTTGATTCACTTGCGCTTCTACGTTTTGCAATTCCTCGTCGGTCATTTTAGCAAAGTGGGAGAAATCAAACCGCAAGGCATCTGCTTTGACCAAAGAACCTTTTTGTTCTACATGGGTGCCTAAAACATCGCGAAGTGCTTCGTGCAATAAATGGGTGGCGGTGTGGTTGCGTTGGGTGTTTGCCCGGCGGTCCGAAGCTACTTTGGCGTGAAACGAGGCGTGCACGTCAGCCGGCAATTCGTTGCCAAAATGGACCACCAGGTTGTTTTCTTTTTTGGTGTCAAAAATTGCAACCGGCTTAGTATTCTTGCCGCTTTCTCCGCTTGACGGTGTCAACGTGCCCGTATCTCCGACCTGCCCACCGCCTTCAGGGTAAAAAGGAGTGGTATCCAGAACGAATTGGTAGAATTTCTTGTTTTTGGACGCTACTTCCCGATAGCGTAGGATGCGACACGTGGACTCGAGCGTATCGTAGCCAACAAAGACACTCGCTTGTTCTTCGTGCACATTGACCCAATCGTCTGCGCTGAGCTTACCAGCTGCTCGGCTGCGCGCCTTTGTTGCTGCCATGGCAACGTCAAATCCAGGTTCGTCGATGGAGACACCAAGCTCTCCGGCCATCAAGGCCGTCAAATCCAATGGGAACCCGAAGGTATCATAGAGTTCAAACACCACGTCTCCGGGAAGCTGTTTTGTGCTTTTGAACTCCTCCAGACGCACTTCCAGACGCTCGATACCTTTGGACAAGGTGCGCAGAAACGACTCTTCTTCCTCGTGGATGACCCGTTGAATTAAATCACGTTGGGCAATTAATTCAGGAAAGGCTTCGCCCATCTGGTTGGAAAGCGTTGGGACCAACGCGTGCATAAAGGGATCTTGCAAGTCTAAAAAGGAATAGCCGTAACGGATGGCGCGCCGCAGGATGCGCCGGATGACGTATCCCGAGCCCGTGTTGGAAGGCAACTGACCGTCGGCAATGCTGAATGCGACAGCGCGAATGTGATCCGAAATGACGCGAAATGCGATGTCAGCCTTTGAATCCGTTCGGCCGTAAGTTTTCCCACTGAGTTGCGCCACCTGCTCGAGCAATGGCTGGAACACGTCTGTATCGTAGTTGGACTTCTTGCCTTGAAGCGCCATGGCGAGTCGCTCAAACCCCATGCCGGTATCAATGTGCTTGTTAGGCAAGGGAATCAGTGACCCGTCCGCCATGCGGTTAAATTGCATGAAGACAAGATTCCAAATTTCCACGACGTGAGGGTGGTCTGCGTTGACCAGATCTTTTCCAGGAACTTCCGCTTTTTCCTTCGGGTCGCGTAAATCAATGTGAATCTCAGAACAGGGTCCGCAGGGCCCGGTCTCGCCCATTTCCCAGAAGTTGTCTTTTTTAGAAGCCAGTAAAATCCGGTCTTTGGGAACCCATTGAGACCAAATTTGAGCGGCTTCCGTGTCAGCCTCCAAACCGTCGGACTCGTCACCTTCAAAAACGGTAACGTACAGGTTCTCCGGTTCGAGTTGGTAAACTTTGGTCAACAATTCCCATGCCCAATCGATGGCCTCTTGCTTGAAATAATCCCCGAAAGACCAGTTGCCCAGCATTTCAAACATCGTATGGTGGTAGGTGTCTACTCCGACTTCTTCTAGGTCGTTGTGTTTGCCGCTGACGCGCAGACATTTTTGAGTGTCGGCTATGCGTGGATGGACGATGGGACTGTTGCCCAAAAACAAATCCTTGAACGGATTCATCCCGGCATTGTTGAACATCAGCGTGGGGTCGTCTTTGATGACCATGGGAGCTGAGGGCACAATTTCATGGCGCTTCGATGCAAAAAACTCAAGGAAACGTTCGCGAATCAATTTGGATTCCATGGGGTGCAAGGGTTAGGCGAGGATCGCTAGGGGTTATTCACTGCAAAAATCTATAAAACACCGAGCAATCCCGCGGGTGATGAGAATTAAAATTGCACATTTGCATCGCAATGGCGAAACGCTTTCATAAACATCAGTACAACGAGGGCAAGTTGAGGATGGAAGAAATCCCCTTCGACCTGAGGGACTATGTGCTCTTTGCAGTAAAACGCTTAGCCGTGTTCGGGGTGATATCTGGCGGAAGTGTCTTCTTGTTTGACTCTTATTTTGAAAGCCCAACCGACCGCTCTCAGCGACGAGAAATAGCATTTCTCGAAGATAGATTGGCCAAAATCGATGAAGAAATGACGAACATGTCCGTCATCCTTTCTGACATTTCCGAAAGAGATGATGCGATCTATCGATCCATTTTTGGTGTAGAATCTTACCCGAGCCATTTGCGTAATCCAGGAATAGGGGGGGCAGATCGTCAGCGATCCTTGCGTGGTTTTGATCACTCGCAAGCGGTAATTTCTTCTCAGGAACGGTTGGCTGAATTGCAGCGAAAACTTGTAGCGCAGAGCAGATCCTTTGAAGAGGTGTTGGATTTGGCAAAAAGCCAAACTGAATTACTGAAGTCGATTCCGGCCATCCAGCCCATTAGAAATGAGGAGTTGAGGCGCATGGCAAGTGGCTACGGGTTTCGAATTCACCCGATTTACAAAGTCCGAAAAATGCACTACGGCATGGATTTTTCTGCTCCAACGGGCACCGAGATTTTTGCAACTGGAGACGGTGAGGTGGTATTGGCGAAGCGTACCTGGAACGGTTTCGGTTTACACGTGATTATTCGCCACGGTTTCGGCTATGAGACGCTTTATGCCCACATGAGTAAAATCATGGTGCGGAAAGGACAAAAACTTAAACGCGGTGATATCATTGGACTGGTGGGGTCGACTGGAACTTCGGTAGCGCCTCATTTGCATTATGAGGTGCACAAAGACGGGAGAAAGGTGAATCCGGCACAGTACTATTTTAATGACCTAACTCCTGCGCAATACGAAGAGATGCTCTTGCAATCTGCCAGTTCGAATCAGTCATTCGATTGATTTGAAAAGGTTTTTTAGCGGGTTATGTGGTTCATTGTGACTGGTTTACCATTTTCTCACTTATCTTACCCATCAAACGCATTAGCTTTTTTGACATGCCTTTGAACAAGCCCATTGAAAAACGGTATTTTTCGATCACAGAAGTGGCGAAAGAATTGGGTTTAAATGCCTCGCAATTGAGGTATTGGGAGAAGGAATTTGCAGTGCTCAAGCCTCGAACCAATGCGCGAGGAAAGCGTTTTTACACCGAGTCAGACCGGGAAATTATTCAACAGATCTCTTGGCTCGTAAAGGACCAGGGTTATACCATTGATGGGGCCCGCAAAGCCATGAAGAAAAGAAAGAATGTCGCATTGGCAATGAGCGAAGAGGCGGGCCATGCGGAATCCAAGGCTGTCGATGCGGCAGCTCTTTTGGAGAGGCTCCAGGCTGTGCGGGAGAAGTTGATGGAGTGGGATCAGCAACTGGGCTAATCACATCTGACCGGAGAAGCTTTTACTGCGGAGTTTCTTGTCGGGCTTTCCAATGCAAACCAGGCGTGAGGTGATTTTTAACGTAATCCTCTATGGCATCTTCTAATGACCGAAAAGGTTGGTCGTACCCAATGCTCCTCAGCTTTGACATGTCGGCTTCAGTGAAGTATTGGTAAGTGTCCCGAATATCTTCTGGTGTATCGATGAACGAGATGTTGGGCTCTTTGTCCATTGCGGCAAAGGTGGCTCTCGCCAAATCCAAAAAGGTTCGTGCTTCTCCGGTGCCGAGGTTGTAAAGTCCGTTTGAAGCTGGTAATCGATGATGCATCAAAAAGAGACAGACATCGACCAGGTCTTTTACGTAGACGAAGTCACGTGTTTGGCCTCCGTCAACATAATCCTCGCGGTGGGACCGGAACAATTTCATAGCTCCAGTGGCATTGACTTGGTTGAATGTGTGGAACACAACACTGGCCATGCGTCCTTTGTGAAACTCATTGGGGCCGAAGACATTGAAGAACTTGAGGCCCGTCCAAAAATAGGGAGCGTTGCCTTCTTCCGCCTGAGCGAGAGCCCATTGGTCAAAATTGTTTTTGGAAACGCCGTAGGGATTCAGAGGCTGCAAGCGCTCAACACAAGCGTGATCATCGCGGTACCCGTGCTCACCTCCACCATACGTTGCGGCCGATGATGCATAAACCAATGGGAGACCGTAGGTGACGCAGGCATTCCAAATCTGCTGGCTGTAAGCCTCGTTGAGCTCGTCAAAAATGGCCTTGTTTTGCTCTGTGGTGTCTGTTCGAGCACCCAGATGAAAGATGAATTGAACCTGGCTTTCATTTTCAGCAAGCCAATCAATGAAGTCGGCACGATCCACTTTTGCCGCACACTTCACGCCTTCATGGTTCGCGATTTTGTCCGGGCGGCTGAAGTCATCGACGAGAACCAAATCGAAAAATCGTGCTTCGTTGAGGCGGGCGGCGAGGGCACTGCCGATGAATCCAGCGGCTCCTGTGATTGCAATCATGGTGTAAAGGTAAGAAAGCGGCTTCGCGTATCTTTGTCATTGATTCCGATGAAAGAAGTTACCATCACCCGTCGCGCCCGATTCAATGCCGCCCACAAACTCTGGAATGAGCAGTGGGATGCCGACAAAAACTTTGAAGTGTTTGGCAAGTGTGCCAATCCCAATTGGCACGGTCACAATTACGAAGTGTATGTGACTGTGCGAGGAGCAATTGATGAGGATACCGGGTATTTCATCAACTTTACGGACCTCAAGGCCATCATCCGATCGTACGTGGAGGAGCCATTGGATCACAAGAATTTAAACATGGACGTGCCATGGCTCAAGGGCAAACAGACGTCCGTAGAGAATTTGGTGATTGGAATTTGGGAACAACTTGAACCAATCATCAGTCAGAATGGTTGTACACTTGAACGCGTACGCGTGTTCGAGACTGAAAACAATTACGCAGATTATTACGGAGCTTCTTGATGGCGATTTACGAAAGAAAAGATATTTGGGACGAAGAGGCCGTCAACGATCTGACAGGTTCCTTCGCTGCAATCTTGAGCCGCATTGGGGAAGACCCTCAGCGTGAGGGCTTACTCAAGACGCCAGAACGTGCAGCCAAAGCCATGGCGGTGTTAACCTCAGGCAACGGAGTGAACCCCTCGGAAATCCTCCGAAGTGCGCTCTTCACCGAGCCCAGCGATGAGATGGTGTTGGTGCGTGATATTGAGGTGTACAGTTTATGTGAGCACCATATGCTGCCGTTTTTTGGCAAAGCGCATGTCGCCTACATTCCCGACGGTAAAATTGTCGGGTTGAGCAAGATCCCCCGAGTGGTCGATGCCTTCTCGCGCCGATTGCAGGTACAAGAGCGGCTGACGGAACAAGTGCGAGACTGCATCCAAGAAACCTTGGGTGCTAAAGGTGTGGCAGTGGTGATGGAGGCTCGGCATTTATGCATGCAGATGCGGGGAGTGGAAAAGCAAAACACCATCACAACGACCAGTGCGTTCACCGGCTTGTTCTTGAAAGATTCCAAAACCCGGGAAGAGTTTATGCGCTTGGCCATTGGTTCGATGTACGGTCGGGGCTAAAGCTTTCATTGGTCAAAGGATTTTTTGGCAATCCCCACTCCTTGAGATTAGCGAGAATATTCGCAACTTTACCCCATGAATGAATTTGAAGCACCCCGAATCGTGGACGATGCCCTGATCCAGGACGAGTCCGTTATCTCTCGGTTTATTGCGAATGTGTTCAGCTGGATGGTGGCTGGATTGGTGATGACCGCGACCGCGGCCTATTACACGGTCGAGTCCGGCTTTATTGGTCAACTCTCAACTCAGAGACAGGAGGCATGAGTGGGCTGGGCTGGGGTGTCATGCTCGCACCTCTTGGTTTTATTCTGGCGATGAATTTGGGATTTCAGCGATGGTCTTCGACAGCATTGACGTTGCTCTTTTTGACATTCAGTGGGGTAATGGGGATGTCACTGAGTAGCATTTTTTTGGTGTACACGATGTCGAGCATCGCACAGGTCTTTGTGATTACCGCTGCAACATTTGCGGTGATGGCGGTTGTGGGCTACACGACACAAACCGACCTCACTCGCTTTGGGAGTTTGTTGATGATGGCGCTGATTGGCATCATCATCGCGAGCTTTGTGAATTGGTTCATCGGTTCGGCCTCCTTGGATTACATCATTAGCATTGGAGGTGTGCTCATTTTTACGGGACTGATTGCATACGACACCCAAAAACTAAAGCGCATTGCAGCTGGCGTTGAATACGGTTCAGAGACTGCTTCTAAGTTGGCCATACTGGGCGCGACGAGTCTTTATTTGGATTTCGTGAACCTCTTCTTGTTTCTCCTTCGCTTGCTGGGTCGACGCAACTGATCACAATGAAGCTATGATTGAGGTGTCGACGAACATCAAAAAAGCCCGCAATTCGCGGGCTTTTTTGATGGTAAACGTCAAACGAGCTTATTGAATCATGATGCGCTGGCTCCATAAACGGCCCGATGAAGTGCGCAGGGAAAGCAAATAGGCACCGGCTGCATGGCGCTCTGCGTTCATGAACAATTTGTGGGTTCCAGCCGATAACCAACCGCTATGAAGGAGCTCAACTGTCTCGCCTAGCGCATTGAGGAGAACAAGTTCGACGTGCGTGCCGCGCTGCAGATCGATTGGAATGCAGGTGATGGCTTGGGCGGGGTTGGGAAATGCCTGGAGCAGCGGGGAAACTTCAAATTCTCCGATTCCAACGGTTGGGTCAAACACATCAAAGGTCCACCATCCTTCTGGGGCCGGCATAGGGCGTGTCCCTATTTTTCCTGAATTGGTTTCGGCCTCCACATAATAATACAAGGTGGTGCCTTGCGGATGGGCAGGTATGTTGGCGGTCCAGTTGCCTTCCTCATCCAAAGTGGTCATGGTAACGGAGTTCCAGTTGCCGCTCAATTCTGCACTCCAGTGAAGCGTGGCTGATGCAATGTCGCTGCGGTGACTGATGTAGGCTTCTACGGGGTAGTCATTCTGATCATCTTCCGTATCAGGGAGAGGAAGGTGGCTAATGATCAACGGATCTTCCACGCCCACGGTATGCGTGATGCAGTGAATCGCCCCGCTCAAAGAAATGATCGCCGAGCCATTGTTGTCGCAATCGATGCCCACGATTTCATAGCCGGGGAGCGCTTCTTCGTAGATGTGAATGGCCGTGGTATCGTATTCGGTGTAATACGTGGGGAGCAGGACGGTGTTGTTGACAAAGACCGAGTTGGTGTAGGTCAAGTACCATCCGTTCTGATCGGGGTAACCACCCCCAGCGCCTTGCTCTGGTGGGCTTGGAATGCGAATAACGTCGAATGGAGTGCCCCACCGCGTGGTGTAATTGGACAAGACATATTCCATGTTCGCGTTGATTTGAGGTCCGTCGGCAACGCCTTCAGGATACTCAGCTACCAGCAGCGTGCTCTCATCGAGGAGCTTCATGTGCATGTCGATGTGGTGAATGCCGTCAAATGGCAAATTGGGCATTTTGATGTAGGTGTCGACTCCGTGGAAATCACTGATGATCTGGTTGATTTCATCTTCGGTGTGGTCTGGAAAATCAGTCCACCACGTGCTTCCGCCGTCGTTTTCTTCCTGAACCAATTCCGAGGCGAATGCCGTTCCGAACCCATCCGACATCCAGTTCCCTCCCGTGTTCATTAGGTTCGTAGGTTCAGCTGTTGTGCTGTAGAGGTCAATGCCCATTGCTTCTCCCAAGACGTCTGGGATTGCATCATCTTCAGGTCGGGGCCGGTTGTACAACCAATCGACGAGGATTCGGTCGTCATTCCAACTTCCATAGACGGTATTGGCACCATAATCGCGGATCCAAATCGTATTGTATTCCGCATCGATGATTTGAATGTTTTCTAAGTCCAAGGCGCCGCCGCAGATGGCACTGGTGAGGTAGTCCTCTGCTTCGACAGGATTGTCAGCGAATATGATGACCGTGCATTCTTCCTTGGCTGCGGCGACAATTTGCTTTTGAATGCAGGGAAATGAAGTCCATGAAATGGTGAGCGCCTCGACTTCTTCCCATTCCGCGGCTGTCCGAAGTGAGTCAAAAGGCGGAGGGGTTTCAATTCCGCGGGATTGAAGGGGCTCAAAACCGTTGCGCTCGACGTATTGTCGCTCGGCGCGTCCCAATTCATGTGGCCACGTGATATGCTGTGCAGGAGATAAAACGCTGAAAAAAAGAGCGAAAATGCTCAAAAGTAGCTGTTGGATGGTCAATTTCATGGTGCAGTGGTTTCCGACAAAATTAAGGGATGCTTCAAGGCGCTGATTCTTCCAAGAGTCGAAAAAGCAATTGGGGTTCGATGGCATGTCCACCTTCAAAGGAATGCGTTCGGTGATCAATGGATTTGCCTTGTAAGATCGTCGCTGTATNGTTCATCAATTCAGANCCAAAGAAAGGGTCTTCTGNTCCAAGAGCGATGTCGATNGGCAGTCCGTTCAGCCGCTCCCAACCGGTTTCCCAAGGATAGTCGGGCGGGAAGACACCGGCCCAGAGGATCAATCGTGCGAANGAGGTCTGTCCCAANGCCGCCCAGCGCGATGCGGTCGCCACGCCTTGCGAAAAACCGAGCAGGACAGGANGTGAATGGTGGGGTTGGAGTTCGGTCATCAGTTGATCTAGATAGGCGACATAATCGGCGATATCTGATTCTCGGTCCTCTTTGGTCATCCATGAAGCCCCCACCCGGCCATGTGCTCCCTCCAAATAAAATCGGTGCAGCCCCTCTGGAGCGATGACCGCCCATCCGGCTTCTGCGACAGCACTGAATTTTCTCAGGAAAAACTCAGGAAGTTGACCGTACCCATGCAGCGCAATGAGCACGCCTTTTGCCGATTGGATATCCGGACCTAACGTAAAATAACGCGCTGTTTTGGATGTGGTGAACGTGTGCGAACGTAAGCTTCCCTTGGTTACCATGGAATCACAAGTTCAGTGAGGATGCCGCGAGGCACCCAAATGGAATCCGTCGTTTCCAACTCGCCGCCGTTTTTGAAGACGATGTGTCGGTAAGGCAGGTATCGGTCGGCCTCTATGTCACAGGTGCGCTCCGCATTGACGTCCATCCCCGTATGACTTTCCCACGCATTTGAGCAGGTCGGATACTCGCTTTCGCTGGTGAGGAGCCGGAACTGGATTTGGTCACTTTCGTCTACGGGCGCCGCATTGATTAATTGGATGTGCACCGTCCCACGCGGTGTAGCAGCGATCGAAAGGTTTACTTCATTTGTCCCTATGAAGTCGTCGGGGTTAATCAACTCTGAATGCTCAAACCAGTCTTCCTCAACGAGGTTGATCCGATAATCCAGCGCATTCGATCGATCAAATAGAAACGCTGCCACGCCCATTTCATTGGTTGTTGCAGAGCCTACCGATTGATAGTTTCCATTTAAAACGCCATTTTGAAGTAAGCGTTGTTCGAGCTCCAAGTCCATTTCATTGAGCATCGCATCATCGTATGCGTGAAGCACTTCTGCATTCAGGGTCAACGTTGAATCGGGCTCTCGTTTGCAGCCTGAGCTGCCAATAGCGAGTGCAGCGGCTACCGTGCATACCGCCATTCGTTCACGGGTCATGTTTCTGAACAACGTCCTCATCCTTCCAATCGTTCAAGTTTGGCGAATTTGAGGAGAAGTTGTTTCTGTCCGGCACTGGGGAAAAAGACCGTTGCTTTTTCATTGGGTGAGGCACCTTCGATTCGCAAGACCTTGCCTTTGCCAAATTTCTCATGCCAAACTTTGGCTCCTTCTGTGATTCCGCCGGATGCCACAGGGGATTGATCCGAAGATGGGTTGGGAGGAGCCAGCGCCACAGGCTTCATTCTTTTTCCCGAGGTTGAAACAGGGGGTGGCGGAGTTACGGCCTTCTTTTTGAACGGATTGGCTGGTTGCTGCTGACTGGCCGTTTTCTTTGTTGCCATCCGATTAAACGCGTCCGATGGGTTGGATTGGCCCATCTGCTGCCAGGATGTCCTTTGGGCGGAGAAGTCTGCTCCTCCCGCAAATGGATTGGGTTTTGCATCCTGGGTGGAAGGCATGATGACGCAATCCGGATTGATTTCTTCAATGAATCGGCTTGGCTCGGCTTGAATCAATTGGCCCCATTTATATCGGGTCAATGCATAGCTGAGTGAACAGGATTGCTTGGCGCGAGTCAAAGCCACATAAAACAACCTGCGCTCTTCCTCGAGGTCGCTGCGTGACTGCAGGGCCATCGTCGATGGGAACAACTCTTCTTCCAGCCCAACGACGAATACGTGTTCAAATTCCAGTCCTTTAGCCGCATGGATGGTCATCAGACTTACTTTGTTGTCGTCTCCATCGTCCTGATCCGCATCCGTTAGGAGCGCGACATCCATCAAGAAATCACCAAGGAAAGCAGTTTCATCGGGGGCATTTTCCCTCGCTTGCTCCACAAACGACTTCATTCCGTTGAGCAATTCTTGCAAGTTGTCGTAGCGAGCGACACCCTCCGGCGTTTTATCCTGGTAAAGGGTGTGCACCAGTCCGGTGTGCTTCGCAATGTGCATGCCCAGGTCATGGGCGTCTTTTTTGTCCATTTCGGCGCGGAATCCGCGGATCATTTGCACAAAGTCTAGCGTCTTTTTGAGCGTCGCACCTTTGATACTCGTTGGTGGCGAAAGGTCATCGGTCAGTAGATCCCAAATACTCACATCGCGTTCAGCGGATTCCACCAACAGGCGGTCCATCGTCGTTTTCCCGATACCACGTGCGGGAAAATTGATGATTCGCTTTAGTGCTTCATCATCGCTTGGGTTGGCTGTCAATCGGAAATACGCGATGAGGTCCTTGATTTCTTTTCGTTGGTAGAACGATAAGCCCCCAAAGATTCGGTAGGGAATGTTGAGTTTGCGAAGGCTTTCCTCAAACGACCGGGATTGTGCATTGGTCCGGTACAAGATGGCCATGTTGGACCAATGCTGCTGCTGCTGGTTATGCAAGTCAAACATTTGCGTCGAAGTCCAGCGCCCTTCTTCATGGTCACTGTAGCAGCGGTGAACGGTAATCCGCTCCCCGTCGCCATTCGCTGTCCAAACTACTTTTTCAATTTGATCCTTGTTATTGGCGATGACGCTGTTTGCTGCGTCCACGATGTACTTCGTGCTCCGGTAATTTTGCTCCAATTTGTACAGGGCGAAATCAGGATAGTCTTTTTTGAAGTTCAGAATATTCTGGATGTTCGCACCACGAAACCCATAAATCGACTGAGCATCATCTCCCACAACGCAGAGGTTTTCTCTGAGCGCAGCCAGTTGTTTGATGATGAGGTACTGAGCAAAGTTGGTGTCTTGGTACTCGTCGACCAAGATGTATTGAAATTTGTGCTGGTATTTGAGGAGTAAATCAGGAAAGTCCCGCAGCAGGACGTTCATTTTAAAAAGCAGGTCGTCGAAATCCATGGCCTGAGCGCGGAAGCAGCGGCTTTCATACGCGCGGTAAACTTCTGAGATGCGCGGCCGTCCCGCCTGGTGGTCCTCGGACATGATCTCAGCGTGATCGGCATACCCAGCGGCATCGATTAAATTGTTTTTTGCATTGCTGATTCGCGACTGGATACTGGCAGGTTTGTACACCTTGTCATCGAGGCCTAGTCCCTTCACGATGTCTTTGATCAGCGCTCGACTGTCTTGCGTGTCATAGATGGTGAAGTTGCGCGGGTAATTGATTCGCTCGCACTCGATGCGCAGGATGCGGGCAAAGATGCTGTGGAAGGTTCCCATCCAAATGTTCCGGGCTTCACCGTCTCCGATGACCTTTCCAATCCGCTCCTTCATCTCCCGTGCGGCCTTGTTCGTGAAGGTAAGTGCCAATATGGAAAACGGATCCGTGCCTCCTGCGATGAGGTGGGCAATGCGATAAGTGAGCACACGCGTTTTTCCGGAGCCTGCACCGGCGATGACCATGAGCGGACCATCTTGATGCGTTGCAGCCGCTTTTTGGGCTTCGTTGAGTTCGTTCAAAAATTCCACTATTCGAAGGTACGGAGCGAGGCTAAATCCCGGAGGGTTAAGACGAACTCTTCACCCATATGTTTAAAAGTCGTCGTTTTTCATTCCTATTGGAGGGGGTGTTTTAGGTGCGAACGTCCTGAATTCCAGTTTGTTTTTGATCGGCATGCCCTGATTGCGCTGATTGCTTGAAAAAATGAGGCCTTGGCTATTGCTTTTAAGTGAGAATCTGCTACTTTTGCACCCCCTTTAATGTGGGGAAAAAGTATTTGTACACACGTAAACTGATAGATAGGTCGTATGCCAACCATTCAGCAGCTCATCCGAAAAGGGCGCACAACGAAGACCCAAGCGAGCAAATCCGCCGCTTTGGACTCATGTCCACAACGCCGAGGCGTTTGTGTGCGCGTCTACACAACCACACCCAAGAAGCCGAACTCGGCCATGCGCAAAGTTGCGCGTGTTCGATTGACCAACGGAAACGAGGTCAATGCTTACATCGGCGGCGAAGGGCACAACTTACAAGAACACAGTATCGTGCTTGTGCGCGGAGGCCGTGTGAAAGATTTGCCCGGTGTACGATACCATATTGTACGTGGTGCATTGGACACAGCAGGTGTTGAAGGTCGGACCCAACGGCGTTCGAAGTATGGAACCAAGCGACCTAAAGCCAAGAGTTAATTGTCATGAGAAGGAGAATAGCTAAAAAGCATTTGATCCTGCCGGATCCACGATTCGACAGTGTATTGGTAACGAGCTTCGTCAACAACTTGATGTTGGATGGAAAGAAGAGCGTTGCATTTGACATTTTCTATAAAGCCATGGACACGGTGCAAGAGCGCACCGAAGAGAACGGCTTGGAGGTTTTTCAACGTGCGTTGGAGAACGTGACTCCTGCAGTGGAAGTGCGCAGCCGACGTGTGGGTGGTGCAACTTTCCAAATCCCGCAGCAGATTCGTGATTCACGCAAGCAAAGTTTGGCCATGAAGTGGCTCATCGGTTTTGCTCGAAAGCGCAACGAGAAATCCATGGCTGACCGTTTGGCGGCTGAAGTTTTGGCCGCTGCCAAAGAGGAGGGTGGAACTTTCAAAAAGAAAGAAGATACGCACCGTATGGCAGAGGCGAATAAGGCATTCTCTCATTTCCGTTTCTGATAATTGCACTGAATACGCATTACAATCATGGCTAAAAGAGACCTAAACTATACGCGGAATATTGGCATCATGGCTCACGTCGATGCGGGTAAGACCACTACGACGGAGCGTGTATTGTATTACACGGGCATTTCCCACAAGATCGGAGAGGTGCACGATGGTGCGGCTACGATGGATTGGATGGAGCAGGAGCAGGAGCGAGGAATCACCATCACGTCTGCAGCCACGACATGCTTCTGGAATTTCCAGGATGAGCAATACCGAATCAACATCATAGACACACCAGGTCACGTTGACTTTACAGTGGAGGTAGAGCGATCACTCCGGGTTCTCGACGGTGCTGTTGCGTTGTTTTGTGCGGTATCCGGTGTTGAGCCGCAATCCGAGACCAACTGGGGCTTGGCTGATAAGTACAAGGTTCCACGCATTGGGTTCGTGAACAAAATGGACCGCTCAGGTGCGGACTTCTTTAACGTTGTGGGGATGATCAAAGACATGCTGGGTGCACGTCCGGTCCCTTTGCAAGTGCCTATCGGAGCTGAAGACGACTTCAAAGGAGTTGTAGACTTGATTACGAATAAGGCATACATCTGGAGTGAGGAGGACCACGGAATGACGTGGAATGAGGTGCCAATTCCAGACGACTTAGTTGATACGGTTGAAGAGTACCGAGGGCTTTTGATTGAAGCTGCGGCGGAGCAGGATGATAACCTCATGGAGAAATACTTTGAGGATCCGAATAGCCTGACCCCCGACGAAATCATTGAAGCGATTCGTAAAGCGACCATTGGTATGCAGATTACGCCTCTTTTGTGCGGTTCTGCTTTCAAGAACAAGGGCGTGCAGACCATGCTCGATGCGGTTATGATGTACTTGCCTTCTCCTTACGATGTGGAGGCTATTGTGGGTACAGCAGTGGATGACGAAGAAGTAAAGATCGAGCGCAAGCCTGATCCCGATGAACCTTTTGCTGGTTTGGCCTTCAAAATCGCGACGGATCCATTCGTTGGCCGTTTGTGTTTTGTCCGCGCTTACTCCGGACGTCTTCCCGCTGGTTCATACGTCATCAATACTCGGAGTGGAAAGAAAGAACGTATTTCTCGAATTTTCCAAATGCACTCCAACAAGCAGAACCCAATCGACGAGCTCGAAGCTGGGGACATTGGAGCGGTGGTTGGATTTAAGGACATCCGCACAGGCGATACCCTCTGTCAAGAAGGAGCTCCCCTCGTGTTAGAGAGCATGTCCTTCCCTGATCCTGTAATTGGTATTGCAATTGAGCCCAAGTCTCAAGCAGATTTGGACAAGCTGTCCAATGGTCTAGGAAAACTTTCTGAGGAAGACCCTACATTCAATGTGCGTACGGACGAGGAAACAGGCCAGACCGTCATCTCTGGAATGGGTGAGCTCCACCTAGAAGTTCTGGTTGATCGATTGCGTCGGGAGTTTAAAGTAGAGTGCAACCAAGGTGCTCCACAGGTGAATTACAAGGAAGCCATCTTTGGCTCGACGGATCACCGTGAAGTGTATAAGAAGCAATCCGGTGGTCGCGGTAAGTTTGCCGACATCATCGTCAAAATTGGAGCCTCTCCAACACCGGAAGGAACCTGGATTGGTCTTCAAGAACTCAGTAAAAGGAGGTAACGTCCCGAAAGAATTCGTTCCATCTGTGCAGAAAGGTTTTGAGGAGGCAATGAAGAATGGAGTGCTCGCTGGTTACCAAATGGACAGCATGTCCGTTGAGTTGATTGACGGTTCATTTCACGCGGTAGATTCGGATCAATTGTCATTCGAATTGGCAGCCAAAATGGCATACCGAAATGCAGTGAAGCAATGCCAACCTAAGATTTTGGAACCCATGATGCAGCTCGAGGTGGTCACACCAGATGAGAACATGGGAGATGTAATCGGTGATTTGAATAAGCGCCGAGCGCTTATTGAAGGAACGGGTGAGCGAAGCGGTAAGACCATCGTAAACGCTAAGGTGCCGTTATCGGAAATGTTTGGCTATGTGACAGATCTTCGAACGCTGACCTCTGGTCGAGCGACGTCTTCGATGTCGTTTAGCCATTACTCACAGGCGCCGAATAGCATTCAAGAAAAAGTGATCGCTGAAGCCCAGGGCCAAAGCTAATATTGACCAAGATGACTCAAAAAATCCGAATCAAACTCAAGTCCTACGATTACAACTTGGTCGATAAGTCAGCCGAGAAAATCGTGAAGACCGTGAAGACGACAGGTGCGGTAATTAGCGGACCAGTTCCGTTGCCAACGCATCAGCGCATTTACACGGTATTGCGATCTCCTCACGTGAACAAGAAGTCACGTGAACAATTCGAATTGAACGCTTACAAGCGGTTGATTGATATATACAGTTCATCTTCAAAGACCGTTGATGCTTTAATGCGCTTGGAATTGCCAAGCGGTGTTGAAGTGGAGATCAAGGTCTGACGAGAACATCATTAACGCGAAACAATAAATCTACAATCATGCCCGGACTCATAGGGAAGAAGTTAGGTATGACCAGCGTCTATAATGCCTCTGGGAAAAATATCCCATGCACTGTTTTAGAAGTTGGTCCTTGCGTAGTGACGCAAGTTCGTACCCTGGAGAAGGATGGCTATCAGGCTGTTCAACTCGGCTTTGGTGAGCGCTCGGAAAAGCGCACATCCAAGGCATTGCAAGGTCACTTTAAGCGCGCCGGTGTCGGCCTCATGCGCAAACTCGTAGAATTCAACGGATTCGCTGAGGAGCACAAAGAGGGCGACCAGCTGAAGATGGAGGACATCTTCAACGAAGGCGAATACGTTTCTGTGATCGGGAAGTCAAAAGGAAAAGGCTTTCAAGGTGTAGTAAAGCGTCACGGTTTTGCAGGTGTCGGTCAAGCGACCCATGGCCAGCACAACCGTTTGCGTGCGCCGGGTTCAATCGGTGCAGCTTCTACGCCTGCTCGTGTCTTCAAAGGCATGCGCATGGCTGGACAAACGGGCAATGCTCGGGTCACCATTGAAAACCTCGAAATCGTGAAAATCCTGCCGGAAGACGGTGTGATGGTCGTGAAGGGAGCGGTTCCTGGACACAAAGGCGCAACTGTTGAAATCCGTAAACCTCAAGCGCGATGAAAATAGATGTATACAACGCAAACGGTTCAAAGACCGACAAGTCGGTGACCTTGAATAAAAGCGTCTTCGGCATTGAGCCCAATGATCACGCGATCTATTTGGACGTGAAACGTTTTCGGGCTGCTCAGCGGCAAGGAACACACGACACGTTGCACAGGGGATTGGTTTCCGGTTCAACGCGTAAGATTAAGAAGCAGAAAGGAACAGGAACGGCTCGTGCCGGATCCATCAAGAATCCTTTGTTCCGAGGTGGTGGAACTACGTTTGGTCCAGAACCACGTGACTACACCCAAAAGCTGAACCACAAGGTGAAGCAATTGGCTCGTCGCAGCGCTCTGAGCTACAAAGCGAAGGAAAAAGCCATCATGGTGGTTGAGGGGCTCAAGATGGAAGCTCCAAAGACCAAGGACTTTGCGGGCTTAATGAATGGATTGGAAATGGCGAATAACAAGACCTTAATGGTTTTGCCTTCGGCAAATGACAATGTGTTCTTGAGCAGCCGCAACCTCCGGAAGCACCGGGTAATGGTGGCCAGTGACCTGAGCACGTACGACATCATGAATTGTAATACCCTCATCTTCGTGGACGATGCCCACAAGGTGATCGAGGGAATGCTTAAATAAGATTGGCTATGCAACAGATTTTAGTAAAGCCCCTCATCACTGAAAAGATGACCGCCGATACGGAGAAGAACAACGCCTACGGGTTTGTTGTATCCGATGGTGCGAATAAGGTGGAGATAAAGAAAGCGGTTGAAAAGGAGTACGGTGTTACCGTTACTTCGGTTCGGACACTGCGCGTGGATGGTAAGAGCCGTCAACGATTTACAAAAACGGGCATCGTAAAAGGTCGCACCGTTGGATATAAGAAGGCCATCGTGAGTTTGGCCGAAGGAGAATTGATTGACTTCTACGAGAACATCTAAGCACATGGCACTTCGTAAATTCAACCCCATAACACCCGGCACGCGTCACAAAGTTGCGTCGACATTCGACGACATTACTGCTGACAAGCCACACAAGCCTTTGTTGCGACCCCTGAAAAAGTCAGGTGGACGAAACGCGGATGGAAAGATGACGATGCGCTACCGTGGAGGTGGACATAAGCGTCGGTACCGTTTGATTGATTTCAAGCGTGAAAAGCACATGGAAGCGACGGTCTTGACCGTAGAGTACGATCCTAATCGTTCGGCACGCATCTGCTTAGTCGAGTACACTGACGGAGAGAAGCGTTACATTATTGCGCCTCAAGGCCTGAAACCAGGCATGAAGATCAAGAGCGGTAAAGATGCCACTCCTGATGTAGGTCACGCGATGTATTTGTCGGATATTCCGTTGGGAACCGTCATACACAACATTGAATTGTACCCAGGTAAGGGAGCTGCAATGGCGCGAAGTGCAGGATCTTATGCCCAGCTGAACGCGCGAGATGGCAAGTACGCCATCGTTAAGTTGCCCAGTGGCGAGACACGCATGATCCTCGTGACATGCTTAGCCGTCATCGGTTCTGTGAGCAACTCCGAGCACAGCCTGCAAGTTTCCGGAAAAGCCGGTCGCTCGCGCTGGTTAGGTCGTCGACCGCGTGTTCGTGGTGTGGTCATGAATCCTGTTGATCACCCAATGGGTGGTGGTGAAGGGAAGTCCTCTGGTGGGCATCCGCGCTCACGCAACGGTATTCCATCCAAAGGATACAAGACGCGTAACCCGCGCAAGAATAGCTCGAAGTATATCATTGAACGTCGGAAGAAGTAATAGCCATGTCTCGTTCACTTAAGAAACCCCCATTCGTACACTATAAGCTCAACAACCGTGTTGAGGCGATCCAAACGTCGGGCAAAAAGTCCGTCATCAAGACGTGGTCTCGGTCCAGTACCATCACGCCTGATTTCGTTGGATTGACGATAGCAGTACACAACGGCCGACAGTTTATTCCTGTTTACGTAACAGAGAATATGGTCGGACACAAGCTCGGAGAATTTTCACCCACCCGCACCTTCCGTGGTCACGCGGACAAAAGGGACAAGAAGCGATAATCGTCATGGGAAAACGCAAACGACTCGCTGCAGAAGCGCGAAAGGAAGAAATGAAGAGCCTCGCTATTGCGAAGCTCAATAATTGCCCTACGTCTCCCCGGAAGATGCGATTAGTCGCTGACACGGTGCGAGGCAAGGATGTCTTTCAGGCATTGAATATTTTGAAGTTTAGCCCGCAAGAGGCGTCTAATCGATTGGAGAAATTACTCCGATCAGCGATTGCCAATTGGGAAGCGAAAAACGCCGGAGCACGCCCGGAAGAATCAGATTTGATTGTTCGGGAAGTCAAGGTAGACAGTGCGCGAATGCTGAAGCGTTTGCAAACTGCACCTCAAGGACGCGCGCACCGCATTCGCAAGCGCAGCAACCACGTAACCATCATTGTAGACTCCGTTAAGAACTGATTCATGGGACAGAAAACAAATCCGATTGGAAATCGCCTTGGTTTCATCCGTGGATGGGACTCGAA
>JGI20151J14362_10001047_pt1 | contig 20120 bp, 28 predicted proteins | sample COG_01_FD_14362 | JGI IMG/M metagenome (IMG submission 14362)
TTTATGTCTCTATGTTTACACTCTACCAGCCTCTGCAAAAGCATCAATGATGGGCTGCACTACCTCTGGTCCATGCTCTCTTCCCCACATAACTTATAGTAAGCAGCCAGCTGATCGTATCTGTTCATAATTTCGGATGCCTTTGTGTCGTCTGTCATGAACCACTGGGGCAGACCATTGGCACTGCACCTCTGATAGGCTTTGTACTGCATGAAATCAGCCCTGGTGACTGCAAACTTGGGCTCAGGTTCGGGCTCAGGTTCGGGTGCAGGTGCTAGGGCAACTGGGACCTTGGGCACCTTGCAGGTGTGACCCTTCTTGGGCTGTCCACACTTGGAGCATTTGTAGGGCTTGGTGACCCTTCTCTTTTTTGCAGGCTCTGCTCGTGCAACCTTGAACATTTGATCCAGCTTGGCTTTAGCCTCGGTCTCGTTGAGCTCGTCCCTCTTCCTCTTGGGTGGCTTGGGCGGCTCGGGTGCCGCAGGGTTCTTAGACTCATCGTACTCAAAGTCGATGGACACCAGCATGCTTCGTATCCAATCTGTACAGTACCACTCTTGCTCTTCATCGGTAGGCATGCGATCGTTCTCGTACCAGTACATGACCTGCTCAAAGGTGTCTTTAAACATCTGGGCTCCATATTTGCACTCCTCCAAGTAGCGAGAGAGTCTGACTTCGATGTTGGCTGCTAGACTACCATTGTTGTAGTAGTCGTAGACGAGACATATGAGGTTGGCAGCCTCAGTGAGGTCTTCGTTGGTAGAATCACTGAAGTTTTCGTTGTCCGATGCACCAAAAGCAGGGAGAGCTTTCTCCACTTGCTGGTACTTCCACTGCAGGGGGTGATCTCCGTTCCAGAATGACATTTTTACGCTGTGTAGAGTAGAGGTACTTTGATATATATGCTATGTTCAATATGTCTCTATGTTTACACTCTACCAGCCTCTGCAAAAGCATCAATGATGGGCTGCACTACCTCTGGTCCATGCTCTCTTCCCCACATAATGAGCCCATGCTCCTTCCAGTACTTAGCCCTGTCGAGGAATGGCAGGTAGTACCCAGCCTGCCATGGTTCGCTGTGAAGGATGGGGCTGACGATGTGTACCCACTGCCACATTACACCCTCGGAAAACATCTCGCTGATGTCCACTCTTGGGTAGTTCTTAGCAAACCTTAGCTTCCTTGCATACCTTTTGGGGTTCTCATGGTGCCAGGGTTCGGGCAAGTACTCGTCCAGAAAGGCTTCCTCAGCCATATCTCTGAGAACCCTCTGCGTGTCGAGCTTTCTGACGTGTGGCATCTTGCGCTGAGTATGTGTACTTTATGCTAAGCTGTAAAGTATACTGTCCAGCTTGTGTGCTCTCTGATACTCCCTCTCATAGTCGTTGTTCCAGAAATCTGACCCGAGCACGATGTCCGGAAGGTGCAGCCCTTGGTTCAGTTTCTTATATCCAGACTTGTTTGTCCTGAGCACCCGCTCTGCCGTGCCCAGCTTGTTCGTGTTGTAGCAGGGCTCGGGCTTGCAGTGGAACTCCTCCAGCAGGTCGAACAGGTTGTTGACCACAGCCGTGCTCTTGCCCTTTGCCCAAGGCTTCACAAGCCTGAGAAACCCTGGCTGGCACCCTTGAAGGTTGGACTTAAGGGTCCGCTCATCTCTTTTTTTCTGCAGCTCTCTGTTCTTCTTGGCTCGGACCTTCTCAATGCGAGCCTCTCGGATGGCTCGGATCTTGTCCTCTTGTTTCTTTTTTTCTTGCAGGCACCTGTAGGCTGCCTTCTCTTCTTGGGTGAGAAATCTCTTCCGGAGCTTCATTTTACGCAGGTAGTTACTGGGGTATTAAGTACACTGCCTGTGTTTGTAAGTACAGTAGAAGTATACAGATGCTATGAGTGATGCTAGAGCTATCATGATCCATAAGAATAACTGATCCATTTAATATATGTTTATGCATAGTAGCCAGCTGATCGTCCTTGTGGTAGTTTGTTGTACCACAATGCTACTCGATACCTGTTCAGTCTTCAATTATGAGCCCCCTGCGTGCGCTCTGTGGATTAGGACCCCACATGGAGTGGTGGCGTGCCTGAAGGTACGAGTCGTAGATCGCTATGATCTTCTCACAGACCTGCTTGTCGTTAGCATCGTTCTCCCGAGACTCTCCGATGGATTCCAGGTACTCTATCGTGTTGAACGTGTCTGTCGCTTTCACATAGAAGAGGTCGTACCACCCAACTGTCCTGGGGGTCATCACGTCCACGATGGACCCGAAGAAGATGGCGGTCCAGTCTTTAAATGGCTTTCTTGTTGCCTCAACCATAGCAGCACCACTCAGGGTGTCCAAGCATTCTTGTTCGAAGGCTCTGGTGATGGGTCCGAGCATCTTACGCAGGCGGATACTGTGGTAGTTTGATGTATATAAATATGTTACTCGATATAATTCTCTATGTGTTTTATGAATAAGCATAGCTCTTCTATCTCTTCGCACCAATCAATGTTCTCGTCGTACTCGTCCGATTCTACTGGGTCTGCATGACCATCGAGTGCTTCGCAGTAACCCCATACGAATGGCATCTTACCCTTGTACACCTCACGAATAGCGAGTTCCTTTTCCCATGCCTCTGTCGTCAGGAGAGCATCTTGGAAGGATGTGAAGTTTTCAATGAAGCTCAACCCATCCGAAGGGTCGTAGTGCAAGGAATGGATGAGGGCTGCTTTGATTTTTTCTCGGAAAGTTCCGCTAGACATACTGTGGTATAGTGACAGTCTTACTATTCTATGATTATATCTGATATACCATCCCATCCTACACACAACCCTTTCTGAGCCTTCTGTTTGAACTTCCACTCTAGGTACATGTAGTTAGCTGCACGAGTGATGAGCCATTCCTCCCACAGTATCATGTAAGCCTCGTTCGTGTCGAATTTCTCCCACGAGAATTCTGCAGGGTAAGCCTTCCAGTGATCTCTCATGACCTGAATATAGTCTTCGTTGTCGAGTTCGTCTGGACCTTCGTAGTCCTCATCTCGGTATGCTTTGCCCTCAATGATCCATTGTTTATTATCGTTACCCTTCAGCAGTTCCATGTATTGTTCAAAGGTTAGGTCGTTCACCATAGCTTGCCCAAAGTATAGATGGGATAGAGACATTCTTACGCAAGCCACGGCACTGGTTTTAATACCTTACTCACTACACTTGCTTCTATGTTGAATATGTCTGTCAGTGGGTAATGCAGTCTGTCGAAATGCTTCTGAATCTCGTTCTGTGGTTTATTTACAATATACATCATCGTTTGGTAGCTATTTATATACATTTTACCTAGTATATCGTTAAACTTGTATTTTTCATCGAAGTCTGTAAATGTATACTGACCATAGTCGGTGAGTATACGCTCTGCTTCATCATCTGGTATGGTGAGCTCTCCCTTTTCGTACAATGTGTTTACGCTTATGAATTCCATTGTAGGGGCGATCACCCACCTTTATACTAAAAGGTTATTTAATATCCAATTGACCATACGTCTCTTGGGCAGCTCCAGCCTTGCACTGTGCATTCTGAACACAGCCTGCAGTTTGGTAGCACAGAGGTTGGGATGGTACCCGTGGAAATGACTACCGTCCACATGGCTAATGTACCTGGGATAGACAGGGTTGTAGCTGAAGTTCCAAAGCCTGAAATTCCTCCAAGCTGCTTGGATCTTTTTGGCTGCTTGTTTACCTTGGTAGTCTTGCCTGTAAATTTTGATGGGTGGAGGGTAGTTCCTTCGCATCATGGGTCGGAGTGTCATCACCCCGATATCACGCTGGACTCTGGTTACGTACATAGGTGTAGACTGAAGCATGTTTTCCTCTATGTTATCTCTTCCTTTTCTTCTTGGGAGTCTCGTCCAGGGCGAAAGCATGGTCCGGACAGTGGCATGTTTCGTTCACGAACCATCCCTTTTCATAGGCAATGTCTAGACTTGGGAATGTAGCGCTTGTGGGACATTCGGAGCAGTTTAGTTCACACGGTTCGAAGTGCTCGAGCCCGTCCAAATCAAAGATGAAGGTTGCCTTAAGTATGATGCCCCCGTTACCATTGCGAGACCCATCCTCGTCGTGGATCTCCCCTCGTGCGAGCATGTGTGGGACCCTTGTCTCGAGCAACTTGACCCTATCGAACCTGCGTGGGAGAGGCAGGGTCGAGTTCGGCAGTAAGCCTTCTGTCTGGTATATCGAACGGATTTTGTGCTCCACCTCTTTACTAACACCCCGGAAATCGAGCGTCTGCGAGCCACCACCCATGGAGTTCGTGTAAATGTCAAAGCACACAGTCACTACAGCCACAGGTATGCCTGTGTGAAAGTACATAAGTTCAAGGGTACCCATCTCGTCTTCGTTCATGTGTTCGAATGTTGTCATCTTTTGAGCGATGGTTGTGGCTGGACCTTCTGGTGCCAAGGTTAGCCAATGAACGAATTCCTCGTGCCGAGTTTTTGTGGACATCTTGCGCGAGCGTGTGGTACAGTATATAAACTTATTTGTTTCTATGTTTCTTTACTGTATGTATGTATAGATGTGATCCAGCCCAGTCGGTGAACCTAGAATCCAGAAGGGTGCAGCCGGGTTCCGTGATGTTGTACCTCACACCCTTGGCACAGTTGTGCCTGCTTCCTGACATGTAGACATCACCTTTGAAGTCTACAAATGCGAGAACACAGTCGCGATCGAAAGTGCCATCCAAGTAGTGGTTGATGAGTACTTTAAAGTACTTCCTACCAGCTGTGTATGTCGCTCTCATAGCCTGACGCTCCCACCCTTCTTTGGCATAGTTTTCTGTGAGTGCATCACAGTATTTCTGCACTAGCCCTCCCACTTCTCTTTTCAGCTCTAGTTCCTCTAGGGTCAGATGTCTTACGCTAGCCATCTACAGAGTATTAACCCTATGGTCGTACACGACAAGCTTATAATTGTAGCTATGGGTGTATGGCTGAAGGCACTCGTGAACCCTTGTGTGGCGATGGCAGCGATGATCACAACATTCACTAGCGAGAACATAGCCCACTCTACACTTATATATGCAGCCGTGAGTGTGGCGACCGTTGCATACAGTACATAAGCCCACGCAAGCTCGTCCCATAGTACTTCAACAGTGACGATGCTGGCAGCGACTAGTATGGCTATGTGTATGTACCACCAAGGTTTGCTTTCGTATGCAAACTGTCTGATGGCAAGCATCCCAAGGGTCGCCATGAGTATATCTCCTACTAGACTGTCGCCTGGATCTTCTTGCCACGTTTCGTTGACTTGTCCCAATAAATATTCTAGGCTTTCGAATAGAAATATGATAGTGTAGAATTTATATATATTTTGTAAGTAATAGTATACGACGGCAGGCATGAACACATGTTGTATGGCGAAACTATGTTCCTCTGCAAAAACTGCTTCCATTTATGTACAAGGGTAGCGATATTTATATCACTCCCGATATTTTTTGATGACCATGGGTCGTTTTTTGAAGGTCATCATCTTCAGCCTTTTCTTCTTGGAGGCATTGAATTTGCCTTTGTTGCGAAAGGTTTTCTTCCATGGCTTGTGAGTGGGCTCTTTGATCGTGCTGAACATGCAGGCAGCGTGCACGATGTTCTTGTTTTTCATCTGTGGGACAGAGAGGCGAAATCTGATGAACAGATCCATTGCAGGCTGGAAGCTTCCATGATGGAGGCGAATGTTCATCTCGGTAAATTCAGCCCTGGCTTCGAGGATCTGCCGGTCGATGGTCCGATTCAACGAATCCTTGTACTTGTCGTTGCCCTTGTGAGTCTTACCAAGATCTATAAACTTGGCAGTGACCTTTTTGCCCTTGGCATCAAATAGGGAAAGGCGTGTCCCCCGATTGTACACCTCTGACATTTCGGGCAAGTACCTGGACCCGGCAGTGTTCATATCACCTCGTTCGGCAATGTCTCTCCATTCCTTCCCATTGTGCACTTTCTTCTGCACAAGGGAGCACTTCTTGCAGGTCAGCTCGTCACCATCGTATGCCTCATCGTGCCCGCATTTGCACTTGAACGCAGTGGAGACTGACAGCGATGAGCGAATGGTGGGGGTACCTTCTGCCTGTGCCTTGATTGTGACCAGGCATCGTTCCACAACCTCAATGGGTGTGTGTGGGCAGAAATAATCCACCACCTTTTGCTTTCTTACGCGAGAGGGGACGATCATATCTTTTCCTATTGCAAATGTGTACTAAGGTAAACGATACTGTGATTTTATGATATTACTATTAGCGCTCCGATGGTCTTGGCTCTTAATGGGTCTCTGGGAAAGATGCCCAAATCCAGTAGGTGCACGAAATGGATGGTCCCCATCAAAAACAATCCCAGGAGCCATCGACTTTATGTACCACCACCGAAAACAATCCCTTTATTTGGTGTCACTAAGCACCATGGCAGCCACAGCCAGCTTGGTGCTCCAGTCAACATTTTTCTTGTGGTCATACCTTTTCACGTACTTACTACCGATGGTAGTGATGGCACCCTTGTGAGTAATGATCCGGTTCTCGAACTTTTTCAAGGCATGTAGGGTATCACGCTTAGCCCTATGGTTGGAGGAGGTCTGCTTGTTCTTGGCGAGAAGCTCAAGCATGAACTCGCGATCGATGTCTAGCAGTGGTTTCTTCAGTACCGAGTAGGCGAGCCTGGTAAGGTTGACCCTCTTGATCTTTTTCTTGCACCCTTCGTTGTCCTTCACAACCTTGTTGAACCTTACCCTCAGGTTCCGCTTGCCTTTTTTCATGCACGATTTCACCATCTTGCGCAGTGTGTGTCGTTGGTAGTTTGCTGTAGTGACAAATGTCTATGAACTCGGATAGCTCTGATTGTTTGATTTTACTCTTTGTCCTCCTTCAGTGTGTCTTTGGTAGTTTGCTGTAGTGACAAATGTCTATGAACTCGGATAGCTCTCACACATGCAGGAGGGCAAAGAGTAAAATCAAACAATCAGTGTTATCCGAGTTTATAGTCGTTTACCACTACAACAAACCACCACCACCACCACCAGCGCAAGATGATCTCGCTCGCGAAAGTGAACCAGGTCCTCACCCTTTTCTTCCTTGCAAGCCAAGCGACGGACGCGAAGGGCTGGGACAGCATCCCTCCTCACGACGCGTGGACCGATGAACCCAAGAAGTTCGAGTGGAGCGGACCCTCTGCTCGCAAGACCAAGAAGAAGAAGAAGAGAACCGATCGAAAGATCTCTGCCCTCGAGCTAGATAAGGCTACCATCTTCTTCAGCCCTCATCGTCTGAACCAGATCCGCACCACCTGCCGCCTGAACAATGTCCGTGGTATGAGAACTGGTGCCTGGGGCAGGCACGACGGAAGGATCCATCGGACTGGACACACTCTCCACCTGGCTCGTGCTGCTGAACTCGCTGTGGCTACTGTACTTAGGGCTAAGTTCGCTGCTGACCCTGCCACTGCCAGCTGGGTGGTGGAAGGACCCTTCTTCGGCAATCGCAGTGGGCACGAGCGCGATGAGGGTGATCTCCGAGTCCTGACTGGTGATGGCATTCTGTGGATCGAGGTGAAGAGCATCACGAACCATGGTCAGTTCAATCGGCATGACATCAACAAGGCAGGACAGATGGGTTATGTGTTCCAGCGCCTGAAGTGGGATTTCCGGAAGAAGAAGCTGACCCTTACGCCTACCTTTGATGTGAACCATCGCGACCACATCACCTCGGGGGAGAACCTTCTCGTGGGTGTGGTATGTACCCCTACCAAGGGTGGAGGTGTTGCGTGCACAGTGTCCAAGTCTGTCTTCATGAAGCCCATCCACGAGTGCAAGTGGGTGCCGCTCAAATTCGCATCGGAGAAGGACAAGGGTCTGAAGCGTGCGACTGTGGATGAGTGTGTTGTATAAAAAAAAAACCGGTAGTTATCACTACCACATCGGTGGATTTGTCCGCCACACATACGAGGAAAGACTGCCCACCGAGCATCGTGCAAAACCAGGCGCGGGTGTCACCCTGTGGTGTGTAATTCTGTCGGTGGAGATTTCGAAGGGAAGTATCCGGGATGCGCGGTGGGTGCCGAGGGGTACATTTCGGTGGGAGGTGTTCGAGAGGGGTAGGGGACGCGAGGGTTGTGGAGGGCGTTCGGTTGGGGTGTCCGGGTCGTGAGAGGTGCTATTTTCGGTACTGTAGCCTACCGCGTCGCTAAACTGGCATATAGGTACGTAAGGGCATCGGGGTCCCCAGTGGGTGTGTAATGAAGTGTATGGGCGCTCTTTGGGGGTGTTCCTCCGCCGGTAGGGCTATATAAGCGCGCTAGTGTCTGAATTCCGAGAAGACCCGGGTCTCCCTCGGGGTCGGTACCCTTCCCATACGGCTCCAACAGGGCTTGCACGCCGCCATGGACCCTTCGTCCCGAAAACCTTCAGAAGTGGGTACCCTTCCAAGCCGCCTACTAAAAAACAGGTAGACTTATTACGCCGCTAACATGTCCCCTATATACCCCTACTAAAAAACATGTCCCCTATATACCCCTACTAAAAAACAGGTAGACTTATTACGCCGCTAACATGTCCCATATATACCCCTACTAAAAAACAGGTAGACTTATTACGCCGCTAACATGTCCCCTATATACCCCTACTAAAAAACAGGTAGACTTATTACGCCGCCAAAATAAAAGAGGGGGGACTTTTCAGGAGACGGGGGTAAAGTGGGTTTGTCAGCGCCTGCGTCCCTCTCAGCAGAAATAAACACGGAAAAAAAAACCCAAAAAAATGAAAAACAATGGTGGGTTTGTCAGCGCCTGCGTCCCTCTCAGCAGAAATAAACACGGAAAAAAAACCCCAAAAAAATGAAAAACAATGGTGGGTTTGTCAGCGCCTGCGTCCCTCTCAGCAGAAATAAACACGGAAAAAAAACCCAAAAAATCGAAAAAATCGAAAAAAGCCAAAAAACCTGCAAGTGAATGCAGGCGTCGAGAAAGCACCAGGCAAACAGCTTGTACGACTATAGACTCACAAGGCAAAGATATCGGTTTGAGATCAACTCCCTGCGGGAAAAACTGAATGGCTATTTTTTGCCATATGAAATTCACAAGTACGCAACGGAATTTAGACTTGGATGTACTGTGTACTTGTATGTGTACTTGTTTGTACTGAGTTTGATATTAGCGCAAGAACCCTCAGAACCTTCCCCATAGCCAAATACATAACACTACCAGCGTAAGAAACCCCCAAAAACGCGCATGAACCCTTCGCTCCCAAAAATCACCCTAAGTAAAAAGGTACATATTGACCCCCCTGGGTGTCAAGCCTGTGCAATCTGTCTCGAAGAAGTTGGTTCGACTCCAAGAGTGGAAACTCCCGAGGGACGTTTCTTGGGTGGTCCGACTTACTGGATTGGGTGTCATGTATTCTGCACGTACTGTATTGCAGACTGGGTGTCAAATGGGTCTTGCCCCGAGTGCAGGGAGCCTGTTCGAGATGACATTATTCATGATCTTCGCTCCAAGGTTCCTCGCAGGTCTCGTAGGGTTTCTTGTCCTCTGACGATGTTCACGACAGATGGAAAAACGGCTTCGACTGTGTCATCTCATGAAATGTCAGAAAGGGTGGAAAGTATTGAATAAATCCGGGTGTCATATTAAAACACATAAACGCAACTGCATTTTGATCATTGTAGTGTATTTTGTTACCTGAACTTGACTGAAGTAGAGGCACTCGTCACACCGCACAATGTCGGACATGCCGAGTATGTCCGAGTGGGAAGATCTCCTGCCATGGGCTGGTATCTGCGACTTCCCGAAAGGCTACACGATGGGACATGCCCCCTCGGGGTACGAGGATCAGCTTGCCGAGCTGCGAGCCAAGTTCGGGGGGTCCTACGAGAACGATGAGCCACATTTTCGGCTTTCATACAGCAAGTCTCTTGAGCGCTGGCGTGTGGAGCGCCTTTGTCCTTGTGGTTCGACTGCATGTTCGGTTCATGTGATCCCCTCTGCAATGGACTCGTTTGGAGACCTTGCATGTGCTTTTAGCAAGCTGGAAGTGATGACAATGCATAGTGCTCGCAGCTGGTGGGAGGCACGAGGGCAGATGGTGGTTATGACACCGACTGCAGTCCTACCAGCGCAGCCGTGGGCAGACGTGTGCACGTTCCCTGTGGGTCGAGAATTGATTGGTAATGTGGTGCTGGGTCAAGAGACTATCGGGCTGCAGGCACATTTTGGAGACCATTTGCTACAGGCAACCTCTGGACTGCCATTACTGGTGCAAAAGTGTCCGTGTGGGAGGACGAGTTGCGATATCCATATTTTCCCTGCGACAGTAAATTACGTGCATTCTTTCCCGTTGGAGATGCGCCGCATTGCGCTCCAAGTCAAAACGAGTGCAAAGCGACAAAAGGGTACAAAGGTGATGGTGCCTGTGGGAGAGCATTTTCGTCTGCTCGATCCGATGAGTGTTGCAGATGCTTCTGCATGGTGGGGCAATATAGGGTTGAAATGCTCGGTCAATGTGACACCAGGCAACATCGAGGTGCTGATAAAGTGCAAGTGCGGTGGTGCGTTTGCTGTGGTCCCTTGTGCAGAATGCGCTGCAAAAGCTCTGGGCACCTGCAGTTGTGGTGCGACTGTCAAGAAGCGAAAACTGAAGGGTGGGCTTTGTCACGACTGTGTGCAGAAACAGGTTGTGAAATGCCCACACTGTAACCAGATGTTACCTCGTGGTCACCTCTGCAAGGCTGGGTTGGTCAACACGCATTTCTCTTCGCGCATAAACACAACATATCCGCAGATGATTCGGCATAAACTCGACAAGAAAGGGATCTGCCCGGACTGTAAGCAAATCGTGAGCTACAACAAGTACCATGTGCACCAGTATCGCTGCCATAGTAATGTAAAGCCAGGTGGTGGGTATACTCGCGACTACAAGCTGCACAAGTGTTTTTACTGCAATTACTCAAACTTTGACGTATCTACGGTGACAACGCATCAGAGGAGTCATATATTGATTCGCGAATACGAGTGTCGGAATGGATGTGGGAAGAAGTTTTCAACACATGCAGCCGAGCTGAATCACTCCAAGGCAAAACATGGTGCTGCGAAAGTTGAGAAACCATCGCATGGCTCGTTTGTGAGGCACAAGGGTCGTATTGTGCGCCAAAGTGCAGAGCAGAGGAGCCTCGTGGCACAGTCCGATGCTAAGAAAAAGAATGACATTGCTGCAATGAGGGCAGAGGTAGGCAAGGTTCAGTCAGAAATAAAAGCTGCGGACAAGGCAATGGAAGAACGTGCTGCATTTTTAAAGGCTGAGCAGGCAAAAAGGTTAGAGTTAGCATTACAAGAGCCATTTGGTAGTGGAATTTAATTTTTATAATGGGGGTGCCACGAGGGTAGGCTGTACTTTTTGCGAATGATCGGCAGGGCTGGCTTTTTAAAGTTTATCTTTTTGAGCCGTTTGCGGACGGTGACCGGGGTGACCGTGGACTTGCGCTTGAAGACCCATTGTGGGAAATTGGGAACATTAGGTGGTTCTTCGAGTGCACTGAACAGGCATGCTGCGTATATGACATGAAGGTTCTTTAGCATGCTCTCCCTGTTCCTGATCCTGCAAAAGAGAAGGAGAGCTTCCTTGGCGACCCCTTCGCCGATGAGCAGTTTGGCGCAGGTGTCTTCCATGACGGTGCGCGCTTGAATGACGGCGGCGTCAATGGGGTTGGCTGCGATCTTGGTCGAGCAGTTTTGCAGCGACTTGAGTGCTTTGCTCTCGGGACCCTGTGGAAAGCTGCGACTGTGCCATGCTTCGCCGAGCAGGTGGTTTTTCTGCTCTCCACAGCCGTTCATGTCGGGACGATCTGCCATTTCGCGGCAGGCGCGTCCTTGGTGCACCATGGTACGCGTGCCGGCGCACTTGGTACAGGTCCAGTGAGTGTGACAGTTGATCCATTTGACACACTTGCAGTGCTTGCATGCGACCTCATGAACAACGAGACTGGGCAGCCTCATGGGAGCAGTGTCCTGGGCGCACATCTCGAGGCGGTGCAGCATGTTTTCCACGACTGCCACGTGGTTGGTCATGTCTAGCGGCGCGGCTGCAAGTCTGTCATAGAGCTCCTGTGTGGGTTTGGCATCGAACTTGAATCCCTTGCAGACATACATGTCGCCCTGCTTGGTGAATCCCTTTTTGAGAGCGATCTTGAGGTGCTGGAGCTCTTTCATCTGCCTCGAGACGAAGACATTCGGGCAGAGTTCGCTGACGATACGTGTTTTCATGTTAAACATTTGAAAATTTTAAGACTTTCGGTGACAGAGACCTACACCGCAAGCGGGCATGCGGTGTATGTACCTCATAGGGGTTATGCGAAACATGGAAGTGATCGACCTGACCCAGGACCCCATTGGGGACCCCATTGGTGCCCCCGAGTGTGCCATTTGTCTGGAGGATGTGACCACTGCCTTTTGGACTGGTTGTCATCTGTTCTGCCGACCGTGCATATCAGAGTGGGTTCGGCTGCATCCGGCATGCCCCACCTGTAAAACAGAAATCCCAGAAGCGATTGCCCTGCTGCCTCGTAAATCTCGCAGGGTGTCAAGACCCACTAGGATGTTCACCATGGACTGGGACAGTGCCTTTACAGAGACTTCTCAGGAGATGATGCAGCGAGTGGAAGAAATCGATCATTCCTCGTATGTCTAATGGACACATTATATCCATAAATTATATCCTCAATTTTTTAACTATAACTTTAGCTCCAGCTGTTACTTGGTCTATATCTTTGAACTCGTTATATAATTTCTTGTTTTGAGTAGCGATGGGTACGACCTTGCCCTTCCACTCCTGTGGGTCTGCTGATAGCTCTAAAGGCTCCTGAGGGTTACCTGTCCGAACAGGTTTACCTGCAGACGTTACTAGCCACCTAATTGCATACCTTTGATCTTTAGTTTTCCCATAGCCTACAATTTTGCAAAGATACAAAAGTTTGTCTGTGTACTCTGCATAGGCGTATGTACCTATTTTATAGACTTTTACATCAGAGTGTGTGAGAACTTCACCCTCAACCCCTGGGACGGTATGCGTGGGACCTGTTTCTAGGGGGATCCTTTTATCTTGTACAAAGATATATTCCTTGACTGTGATTGGGTCGTCGGGTTCTTTTAGGTTGAATTGTGCAAACGTTTCGTCGATATCTAATTCGTGCGGCACCATGTATCTGCGTTTGCCCGGGTACACGACCCCTTGCTCCTTGATAGTGTCGGGGGGTCTAAGCGTAAAATCCATGTCGGATTTAATATATCGCATGTGAAGGCACGTTTTTAAAATAGAGAGCTGCACCATGCTGATGAGTGGTATAAGAGGGATGCCCCATACGATTTCTGTAGCACCCTTTTCGTCCGTTCGTTTTGGTAAGATGTATGCGGTCATGAGGGCTTTTAAATCGTTTTCGAATCGCACACTCAGTGGTACAGACCATACATAAACAATGGAGGAGGCTTTTTGGTCGCCCGCGTTGCTGAAGAGTTCTTTGTTTCTCCTGTCAATGTTGGAAGATCGTCCTATTTTTATGGGTGCATCTTTTGCATTTTTGTAGTCTTCAACGGGTATGTGATCGAAGAGGGAAATGTAGATCCATCCAAACCAGGGGCGGAAAGGTTTTGCATCGTAGAATCGTTCACCTTCCCAGACGGGTGACTTAAAAAACTCTTCTGTGCTATTGAATAAATATTGTCTTTCCATTTATCTACGATTATCACTTATTTATATTAAACCTTTTTGCCGCGGGACCTTTAGATTCCAACCAAGCCAATTTTTTTTTGGGTTCATCTGCTTCGGCTTCTTGTAATTCCCTTGTAGCCCTTTGCCGCGCTTTGTGAGAATTTTTCCATTCTTCAAACCTGTTTCGGCTTTCATTGGCTTTGTACCTTGCTTCCTTTGCCTTTACCAGCTTGGCGTATTTTTCTAATTTAATCCGTGCTATTACTGTTCGTTTCCGTGCATCGTCGTATTCTTTTTTCTGCCTCGAACGGGTATCTGGTTTTATCTTTACGTTGAGTTTGAGCCCATTGGGTCTTTTATCGTCGGGGTGGGTGATCCCTAGCCTGCCTAATGCGCCCCTGAGAGGTTTTTGCTGTCCTCTAATAATATTGATATATTTCCACTGATCTTCTTCTGCTTGCATGGCTTTTCCTATCATATAATCACTCGATTGTTTGAGGTTCATTCGCCCAACTGTCCATTTTTTCCAAACAAAAAATTGCCCCAATTGAAAGATGTCTCTTGTGTATTCGAGTTTTTCTTTGGGGGTCCTTGCCCGCGTGAGTAAATACTCTGCTGCAAGTCTGAGTGACTCAGCAGTGTCCTGGTACTGATCGTCTGCGAGGTCTTGGTTCATTTTACCCCTTGCGCTGGTAAGTCTCCTCTTTGCTTCAACGATGCTTACAAGAGAACGGTCTAGCCCTCTGCCTTTACGTTTAGGCATTTGTAAGATATGTCTAGAAGTAAATATGTTTAAACCTTTGTCGCGGCGTCATGCATTCAACTTCTATAATATGAGCTTCGTAAATATCTTTGAACATGATCGTGTTCCCTATGTGTGTGTGAGGAATATCTATCGAATGGGACATATACAATACTTTGGAAGGTGTGTAAGATCTCGATATATACCGTGCTATATACACCGGAGAGTGTCCAATGTCCTTCGTGTAGGGCATTTTTTGGGCAGTTTTGCACTATAAATACATAAAAATACGATAAAAATGTTAGAAATTGCGATTTTTTGTACATTTTTAGTGTTTTTTGTCTATTTTTGGCGCCAAAAGGCTATAAAACACCTTTCTGTGCGTTCTAGGGACGTCCGGGCACTTTATGGCATGCGCCAAGTTTTGAAGCTCCTGTGGGCGGACGAGAACCTTGCGTCGTTCGATCCGTCTCGAGATCGGTCGGCATCTGTGCCCGGGGAGTCTCGTCGAAAACGGGTTCAGTTCAAGCAGACGGGTCGTGAGGCTGCAGTGGCTGCTTTAAAAAAGAGACTGAAAAGATAACATATATACAGAGCTCCTATATATATAAATGTCTCGTCGAGTAACCCGAGGTGCGAAAAAAAGAGAGGACGATTTACAGCGCAAAGCAGAAAAAGAATACCGTGCAGAAAAACCGAGACGGAGGACAGCTGAGGAAAAGGCTCGTGAGAAATTTATGAGAGAAGCCAAGAAGCCCGAGTACAGGACGCCTGATGATTTTAGCGACTTTGACGAGGCTTACGATAGGGAAGATGATTGGGAGTTTAAAGAAGAGGATATGCCCGATGATGTTGAAGATGCTATTATTGATGACCTTGCAGAGATGGATACCGATGAGTTGGAGGACGTATCGATTGAAGATTTAGATGATCCAGATGATGTATTATTAAGATTCTAAATTTAACCATGTTTTTGTATCTGTATTCCAGGCTTCTTGCAGTGTTTCCTGCAGAGCCTTTGTAGTGCTCTTGTATCTTTTCCTTTCGAGTTTGTGTCTGAATACTGTCCAGTAGATGTCTGTATCCGGGTGGTCCCTTTCTGTCATGTACCAGGCAAGATCATCTCTGCATTTTATCTTCTGTTCTCTAGTGTAATTCCATTTTTGAAAAATGTAGCCGACCCCGTAGGAACCACCCTCAAACGAGGCATGCACCCCTCTTGCAACCATTTCGACCCATGGTTTGTGCATTGATAAGCATGTTGCCCCATAAATATGTTAGCACCCACTTTTGATACACCGTTATATGCACCCCCAAAACACTACTTCTAGCGGTTTTGGGCACTAATCTTTTACTAAAAGGTTTTTTTTAAAAAAGGGAATAAAAATATTTTTTTTAGGATTAGGAAGATAGCCCTCAGATCTGCTAGAAGTAGCGTTTTGGGGGTGCATATAACGGTGTATCAAAAGTGGGTGCCGCCATATTTGGGATATTATTAAAATCTCAATTTACTTTTATTTCCAAAGTCTACGATGGGTTCTTCCCTGCACAGGGGACATGGTGCTGGTCCCGAATGAGTATACAGTCCTTCTGCGCAAGGTATGCATATATTGTGTCCACATGCTCGTGTCCATTTTTTGCCCAAAAGGGGATCAAGGCAGATGGGGCATTGCGTACTGTCGTATGTTTTCGCCTGCATGCTTTGTCTATTGTCGGAGATGATGGTATAAAGAGTGCCAACCTTGGTAACAGCTACGTGAAAATCGCCTGTCTTAACGGCACAATGGTAAAAATAGTCGTCCTGCAGTTTTGTGTAGAAACGTTTCCAATGTGCTTTTCGGTTGTCCGACGACTGTGGTCTGGGTTTGAGATTGCTGGCGATTAGATATTGTGTGACGTCATTGAGGTTGTCGAATTCGATTCGCCTTCTGCACTGGAATGCATTGAGTCCGATGTTTAGGAGTGTGGGTGGTAGGTCAACTGTGATGAGCCCGCATCCCCAGAATGCTTGTTTTCCGACGGTCTGCAGTGTGTCCGGAAAGGTTATGTCCACGAGGCTGGCGCATCCCCAGAATGCACCCTCTCCTATGGTCTGTAGTTTCGGAAAGGTTATGTTCACGATGCCGGTGCAGCGAATGAATGCTTGTTTTCCGACGGTCTGCAGATTCGGAAAGGTTATGTCCACGAGGCTGGCGCATCCCCAGAATGCCTCCTTTTCGATGGTCTGCAAATTCGGAAAGGTTACGTTCACGAGGCTGGTGCACCTAGTGAATGCATCCTCTCTTATGGTCTGCAGATTCGGAAAGGTTATGTCCACGAGGCTGGTGCAGCCCCAGAATGCCTCCTTTTCGATGGTCTGCAAATTCGGAAAGGTTACGTTCACGAGGCTGGTGCACCTAGTGAATGCATATTTCCCGATGGTCTGCAATTTCGGAAAGGTTATGTCCACGAGGCTGGTGCACTCATGGAACGCATGTTCCCTGATGGTCCGTAGATCCGGAATGGTTATGTCCACGAGGCTGGTGCACCCACTGAATGCATAATCCCTGATGGTCTGCAAATTCGGAAAGGTTATGTTCACGATGCTGGTGCACCCACTGAATGCATATTTCCCGATGGTCTGCAGTTTCGGAAAGGTTATGTCCACGAGGCTGGTGCACCTAGTGAATGCACCGATTCCAACGGTCTGCAAATTCGGAAAGGTTATGTCCACGAGGCTGGTGCAGTCCACGAATGCACCCTCTCTTATGGTCTGTAGATCCGGAAAGGTTATGTCCACGAGGCTGGTGCACCCACGGAATGCATATTCCCTGATGGTCCGTAGATTCGGAAAGGTTATGTCCACGAGGCTGGTGCACCCACGGAATGCACCCTCTCCTATGGTCTGTAGTTTCGGAAAGGTTATGTTCACGATGCCGGTGCAGCGAATGAATGCATATTCCTCGATGGTGTGCACCCTGGGTGCCTCTACAGATTGGAGTCTAGTGCAGCCTTCGAATGCACTGGGTCCGATGGTGTGTACATCTAACTCGACATGGACGGCATTTGGGTCTGCTTTGACAAGGACACCTTCCTCAATGATGCTGTTTTTGATAAAATTCCTCCGCAATCGACGCTGTTCGCGTGCTGACATTTAGTGGGGCACCTATCGTATTTATACTGCTTGCAACCTCGAAATGCAAATCTCGTACCGCAAGTATCTCACGACTGCGTATGAATATTATCAAGACCGGACACTCGAGGAGATTGAGATGAAGATGCCTCGTACACACGGTATGAAGAAACATATCAGCAAGGTGTGCAAAGGTGATGAGAGAATGCAAGACATACGGAAAACTCTGAATGAGTTAGGGTACGAGCGTTCTCGCATGCAGAAACAGTTCCACGACCGTTTCATTCAGGCTGTAGCTCTGCATCTCTACAAGGACGACCCAGATGTAGACCTTGAATCTATCATGCGCATGAACGGGTGGAATGATCTGAGACAGAGCGTGCTATGCTTGACACCCAGACGTTTCGGCAAGACTACGGCTGTGGCTATGTTTGTGGCTGCGTATGCGATGTGTGTGCCTCATAGTACCCAGAGTATTTTCAGTACTGGGAGACGTGCGTCTCAGAAGCTTCTGGAGTTGATTCGTGATATTATCAAGAAGACTCCAATGGCAGATTGTATTGTCAAGTGCAATCAGGAGGAGTTAACTTTGCAGATTGGGTTTGATAGACGCAAGATCTTTTCCTATCCTAGTCATGCGAAGACTCTGCGCGGTGTAGGTGGTGACGTCTTGTACCTGGAGGAGGCAGCCTTTCTTGATTTACAGGTGTTCTACGAGATCGTGGTCCCCCTATTGGAAATGGACACGACAGCTTTGATTGCGATCTCCACGCCCCAGGACAAGCAGAATTTCTACTCGGAGATGTTCGAGTTAAAGGATGCAAAGGGTGAGGAATTTTTTCGTACGATTCGGGTGTCTCTCGTGTGCAAGGCATGCGAAGAGGCTGGGAAGGGTTCGGAGTGCACGCATAACCAGGATTTGATTCCACCGTGGAAAAGCGCAGCCAAGCTTGATATGGTCAGAGCCCTATATGGAGATCAGAAAGATTTGATGCAGCGTGAGTCTATGGGTCAGATTACTTCGGACGCGAACAGTGTGTTTAATATGGAAGTGATTGAATCCATGATGCAGATGCAGGAGTTGGATTTCGAGCCGAATTATTTTTTTACGGGTGTGGATCCGACTGGTGGTGGTGCTTCGTATATGGCAGTGGTTTCGGTGGTCTTATCTGGTGACAAGTGTTTTATTGTAGGGTTGGACGCGTCTCCTGCGACGGGTCCGGATGAGATTAGTGCATTGCTTATTCAGCATATTCGTGGGTTGAGGGGACACCCCAAGTTACGCAATGCGCACTGCATTTTCATACCCGAGGCAAATTTAGGACAGGAGGCAGAGCATATGAAGCATATGGTGAAGGATGAGCGTCTTGTGTACGTGATTCACGAGAAGAAGAAAGCGGGTGTGAATACGACGCACAAGCGTAAGGATTTGTATACACAGACATTACTGGAGTATGCAGCGAATACTCGTATTATCCCTCAGTGCGTGTGCGCCAACCCGAAGTTGGATGCGAATAAGCGTTTGTTGCAGACCAAGGCAGAGTTTAAGAAGCAGATGATTCAGTTTAAAAAGCTGACGATCCCCGCTGCGAAACCGTTTGATTTGCCCAAGGTTATCTATACGGGGAAGACGAAGAAGGGTATGAACGATGATATGGTGATGACACTAATGATTGCAGTGTTTTGGGGGAGGGAGTTTTTAGCGAAGCGAATTGCTGGTGTACCGTATCAGAGTTTAGTATAAATAGGACATGAAATAATATAAATGAAATACCTTTTACTTTTAGGATTTTTAGGTGTGGCGAGTGCTTCCTCCGGCTGCATGGACGATACCGCATGCAACTACGACCCGACTGCAACTACTGACGACGGCACGTGTCTAGGAATGCGTAACATTTTCTAAGACAGCGACGAATGATTGGGGTCTTGTCCAAACACGAACATATGGCGTTTGGGTGACACAGTATTCTGATTCACCAAGAAAATGTTTTTGGTATCCGGATGGGGAGAATACACGTTTGTTCTATAACACCTACTGGTCCAGTCCGCGCACAAAGGTCGAACCTGGGTGTGCGGATGTACCATGTGCCTGCAAGAAACGATCCGAGTGTTACATTGTGAGTGTAGGCTGCACTGACTCTGCTGCGTTCAACTACAATGCGAGTGCGAATACAGACGATGGGTCTTGTGTCGCAGTAGTCACTGGCTGCACGGACTCTGCTGCGTTCAACTACGATGTGAGTGCGAATACAGACGATGAGTCTTGTGTCGCAGTGGTCAGCGGCTGCACAAACACTGTCGCGTCCAACTACAATGCGAGTGCGAATACAGATGATGGGTCTTGTCGAGATGTCTGCGGAGTAGCGGGGAGCACTAATGCATGCCTGGTTATTAACGGCGGTACTTTGATTTCTGCCACTGATGAAACTGGTCTTATGGCAGCGTACAGTGCTTTGAAGTGTGAGTATTAAGGGAAATATATATTTATAAATGATTTATCTAATTGTAGCTGTATCGAATAACCATGTGATTGGTCGTAATAACGGATTACCTTGGCGGATTCCT
>JGI20151J14362_10001056_pt1 | contig 20057 bp, 17 predicted proteins | sample COG_01_FD_14362 | JGI IMG/M metagenome (IMG submission 14362)
TAATAGTAATAATAGTAATAATAGTAATAATAGTAATAATAGTAATAATAGTAATAATAGTAATAATAGTAATAATAGTAATAATAGTAAATAATATAGTGAATTATATATAGGAGAACCAAAAAAAAGAAAAAATAAAAAAATGTTATATAATTTTATTGCAAAAAATAATGATTTATATATAAATATTAATAAAGTGTTAAGAGTATTTTATATAAATAATAATGGTAAAGATATTACATTATATAATATTAACATTAATCTTAATATACCTTATTTATCAAAAGAAGATGTAATTATCACATATAAGATACTTAAAAATAAATAAATATATTTAATTAAAATGGTAGCCTTAGGTATAGATTTAGGCACTACATACTCATGTGTAGGAGTATGGCAAAACGGTAGATGTGAAATTGTTGCTAATGACCAAGGAAATAGGACTACACCATCATATGTTGCATTTACTGATACTGAAAGACTAATTGGTGATGCCGCTAAAAATCAAGCAGCATTAAATCCTGAAAATACTGTATATGATGCAAAACGTTTAATTGGTCGAAAATATTCTGATGAACATGTAAAAAAAGATAAGGAACTATTATCATATAAAATTACACCGGACAAAAATGATAAACCAATGATTGAAGTATCTCATAATGGAGAAACTAAACAATTTTCTGCTGAGGAAGTATCTTCTATGATTCTAACAAAAATGAAGGATATTGGAGAGGCATTTCTTGGTAAATCAGTAAAAGATGCGGTTGTAACTGTACCTGCATATTTTAATGATTCACAACGTCAAGCAACAAAAGATGCTGGTGCTATTGCTGGTTTAAATATTTTACGAATTATTAATGAACCAACTGCCGCGGCAATTGCATATGGTCTTGATAAAGTAAAAAATCAAGAGTCAAATGTATTAATTTTTGATTTAGGTGGAGGTACTTTTGATGTGTCATTACTATCAATTGATGATGGAATTTTTGAAGTTAAGGCAACAGCAGGTGACACTCATCTTGGTGGTGAGGATTTTGATAATCGTCTTGTTCAACATTTTAGTAGTGAATTTAAACGTAAACATAAAAAAGATCTTACAACAAGTAAACGTGCACTACGTAGACTTAAAACTGCATGTGAGCGTGCAAAAAGAAATCTATCATCTGCATCAACCGCAAATATTGAACTTGAATCAGTATTTGAAGGCGTTGACTTTTATACTAGTATTACACGAGCAAGATTTGAGGATCTATGTTCTGACTTATTTAGAGGATGTTTAGATCCAGTAGAAAAAGTAATTAATGATGCTAAGATGAGTAAAAGTGAAATTGATGAAATTGTACTAGTTGGTGGTTCAACACGTATTCCAAAAGTACAAGAACTACTTAGTAATTTCTTTGGAGGAAAAGAACTAAATAAATCTATTAATCCAGATGAGGCAGTAGCTTATGGTGCAGCGGTTCAAGCAGCCGTGTTATGTGGAGAAGAGGATATGGGACAAGATTTACTACTACTTGATGTTACACCATTAAGTCTAGGTATTGAAACTGCTGGCGGTGTTATGACAAATCTTATTGATAGAAATACAACAATTCCGGCAAAAAAATCTCAAGTATTTTCAACATATGAAGATAATCAACCTGGTGTAAATATTCAAGTATTTGAAGGTGAACGTAAATTTACAAGAGATAATAATAAACTTGGTGATTTCCTACTTGAAGGTATTCCGCCAGCACCACGTGGTGTGCCTCAAATTGAGGTTACATTTGATTTAGATACAAATGGAATTCTTAATGTAACAGCAGAAGATAAAAAAGCAGGTAGTAAAAAGGATATTAAGATTACTAATGATAAGGGGCGTTTATCTCAAGAAGATATTGATCGTATGGTAAAAGAAGCGGAAACATTTAAGGAGCAAGATGATAAGATGAAAGAAAAAGTTGATGCTAAAAATGATTTAGAGTCTTATACATATCAATTAAAATCTGCTGTAGATGATGATAAAAATGCATTAGAGGAATGTGATAGAACACAGCTAAAAGAAAAAGTAGAAGAAATTATGAAATGGCTTGAGACTGCTCAAAATGCTGAAAAAGAAGAAATCGATTCTATGAAGAAGGAACTTGAAGATGTTGCTAAACCTATTATGTCTAAATTATATGGACAAGGCGGTGCTGAAGGAGGGATGCCCGATATGAGTCAAATGCCAGGAGGAATGCCCGATATGAGTCAAATGCCAGGAGGAATGCCTGATATGAGTCAAATGCCAGGAGGAATGCCTGATATGAGTCAAATGCCAGGAGGAATGCCCGATATGAGTCAAATGCCAGATATGAAACCTACTGTAGATGAAGTTGATTAAGCTAATGTACCAAAAACATCATATATAGGAAATTTATTATCAATATTTTCAAAAAATTTTTTTTTAATTGATGAATTTGCATATTTTTTGTTTACTACAATCATAAAAACATATTCATCAAACCATGTATCAGTCATAGTATAATATCCATTATATGATTTATCTTCTTTATCCTTATCTGAACCCCAACTATTTTCTATTTGCCATCTATTAATAGTATTATCTAATTTATTATAACCAGTAATAACCATAGCATGATTTGGAACAGTGTGATAATACATTAATTTTTCTTTTTTACTTAAATCTAATTCAATATTTAACAATGATTCATAATTATATATTTCTGTATCTAATAAATTATTTTTACTTAAAAAGAATTTACCAACATCACATGCAAAAAATACTGGGTCGTTACTATTAATGCTACTTTGTGCTATTTCTTTTAATTTATCTATTTCTAAATTTAAATATTTAACTGGTAAACCTTCTTCCATATTATTCAAATATTCTACACCATAATTTTTATTATAAGTATTACGTGGATCATTAATTAAAACTATATAATCGTTTAGATTAATATTTATACTTTTATAAAAACTAATAGGATTACAATTTTTTTTTATTTTATATTTGTCTTTTTTATCTAAATATTCCCAATCAAAAGTATTTGGTGGTTTACCAAAACATTGGATCAGTAATAAATAAACATCATTTAAAATAGTTTTTCTATCAAATGTATTATTTTGTATTTTTTTAAAACTATTTAATATTATTTTGTTTAACATATGATTGATATTTCCACTTGAAGAACTATGTTTTGTTTCAGGAAATACTGATTTTGGAACTAATCCGTATTTATTAACTAGATTTACAAACATATTCCATAAACCACCATCACCAAGTGGAGATTTTAAAGTATGTTGAATATTACGTTCAGTTAAAGGTGTGTTTTTTTTGTTAAATTCTTCTAATATATTGAGTGTATAATTAACTCTTTCTAATTTATCATAAAAAAATAAATAACTTTCGGAAAACTCAAAATCATTTTTTAAATTATATTTATTTATAAACTTATGTCTAACAACATTTAATGCTGCAAATAACCAACAACGACCTGTATTTTTTTGATTTGATATACTATTTAAGTTTTTTATTTGTTTATTAAATAAATGCATATTTTCTAATAGTTTATTACTAGGAATCATTAAATCAAATAAACTGTTATTGTGAAAAGATATTAAATTTTTAGATTCAGTTAAAACACTACAGAAATCGTTTATATTTATAATATTATTTGAATTAGTATTTGAATTAGTATTTGAATTAGTATTTGAATTAGTATTTGAATTAGTATTGTTACCACCATACATATTATTAATTTTTAAATATTTACTTTTGTATTTTAAATATTTTTTTTTGTAATCAATCATTATAATATATTAAAATATATTATATTAAAATATATTAAAATATATTAAATTGATTTAATATTATAATATAGTGATTTATGTGTGAATTTATTCACTATAAATATAAACCAAAATTATTGGATTATATAAACTATAACATAAAGTTAAAAAATTATTTAATAAGTTTATCTAACACATATTTATCAAATCTGGTATTATATGGACCAAGTGGAACTTGTAAAAAAACATTATTAAATTGTTATTTAAATAAATATTTTAATAATGATAACAGTATTTATAATATGAATACTTTTGATTATACACTGTCCAATAATTATAAAATACATTATAAAAGTTCGTCTAAACACTATCAAGTTAGTTTGTTAGATAATTATAAGAATAATATATTAATTATACATGAATTAGTAAATTATTTAATTAATTCAAGATCAATATTGAATGATGATACAATTATTATTTTACACAATATTCATAAATTAAATAATAATACAAAATTATTAAAAATTATTATGGAAAAATATTATAATGTTAAATTCTTATGTAGTTCATTAACTAGACACAATGACTTAGAATTAGCTATTCAATTAAGAGCAGAAAAATTATCAGAATATGAGTTATTACAAATAGTTATAATAATTAATAAAAAACAAAATCTAAATTTATCAAATGATAAAATGATTTATTTATCTAAAAATGCAGATAATAATATTAACATATTATTAAATTCATTACAATCTATTATTAATAATAGTGATAATACATTATTATTATTAGAAGATATATGCAATATTCTTAAAAAAAAAAATATAAAAGATTATCCTCAAATTAAACAAATATTAAACAAAATATTAATATTTAATTCATATGATATATACTTTATAATTAATTATATTTATAATAAAATAATATCTTTAATAAAGAATAAACATGAATTTATAGCATATATATCATCATTGAATGATAGTAATAATAATATTGTTAAAAATATTATAATATTAGATACATATATATTTTATATTTATAAAATGTTAGTTTAACTAAAAACATTTAAAATTTATTTAATAATAAGTTATAATGTTTGAACCAGAAAATTTTTATGGTAATATTGAATATAAATTATATATTAGTTCAAAAAAAAATGACCGACTATTTTCTCAATTTTTATTTAGAATGCGTGAAGGTAATGGTAAAGCTATATATATAATAGGTATTACAGATAATGGAAAATTATATATTAAAAATATTAAATTAATCTATCATAGTATAAAAAACTTTTTAAATATAATTCAAGATCATGCTAACTATAAGATTAGGTTATTTATATATAATGATTATATATATGCAATTATAACATTAAGTAATAATAATATTATTAAAAAATTAGAATTTATTTAAGAAACTTTTATTTTTTTTTTAAGTTCTAATTATGTTAACTTATATTATTTACAAGATATAGGTTTATTTTGTTCTACATATTTTACAACTAAGTTGTTTAAAGTTTTTTTTAAAACTATCTAATCTCGATCTCAGTAAAAACTTTTTCATAAATTCCTGTAGCTTTATTGCTGCTTTGTCCTCATCATCACCAGCAGCATCAGCATCATGACTAGAATCAATATTATTACTACGATCACTAGAATCACTACGATAATTTTTCTGTTCCGGTGTTAATGTTTCATTTAGATATTTAAAAATATCTTTGTTAAGGTCTTTTTGATAGTTATTAAAATTTTCATTTGATAAATCATTCTTTTTATTTTCTAAAGTTTCTAATAACTTAGTTAATTGAGTCTTGTCTTTAGATGTGTCTTCAATAAGTATTTTATATAAATATTTTAATAATTCATCACTAAATATATAATGCATAAGTAAAGCTATATACGATACTGTAGTTATTTTATCCATTTTCTTATTTATCCTGTTTTTTAATTCGATCATCACATGTAAGAATGTTTTTTTTAGACTATCATCACTCACACTCAATTTATATATCGACCATGGATAAAATTCATTACCAATATCAGCATATATTGATGCTGATAAAATATATTTATAATAATCTACATTTGATACATACTCTAATTTTCCTAATTCACCTAAATAGTGTTTATGCTTACTATTTTGTATATGAGCATTTAAGCTTATTTTATCAAGAATCTGATGACCGGGGTGTTTTCCTATATGATTATATATTAAAAATGATAATTGTCCTATTATTTTATTTATATCATGCTCAGTTTTTCTTTCAATTTTTTGGGGTGGAAGAAACTTACATAGTAGTTCTCGATATTTTTGTACTTCTTCCAAATAATTTATTATCCTTTTAATAGGGTGCATTTGTGTAGGCAGCTCATCTAGATATTTATAAATTTCATTACTTTCTTGTGTTTGTAAAGTGCCTAATAAACTTTTTATTAATTCTATTTCATCTTTTAATGTCATATTAGTATTTTCATGTGATATAAGATTTGATAAGAATTTAATGCCTTTTAAATTTTTATCAAATATATTAGCTATAACTAAAGCTATATTTGCTGTTACATTCACTGGATCTGCCTTGATGATTTCATTTTTATTATTTAAATCATTTATAAAATCCTGACATTTTTTATTTATATTTGAAAAGTAATTCCACATAGGCCCATTTTTATAATCAAAACTAAAATATTTTTTATCCCATTTTTTATTATCAGCAATTAATGATGCTATTAAAACATATCTATAACCTTCATTGTGTGTCTTAATCTGATACAAGAATGCATCAATCATTTCTGTATTCTGATTTAAATAGGCATTTCTGAGACTGTCATTGTCATTGTCATTACTATCATATATTGAAAATGATAATAGTCCTATTATTTTATGTACATCATTATTAAAAGTGTTTTTTTGTGTTGCTTTTGGTAGTACATTTTCTCGACTACCTTCACCATTATCACCATCAGCAGCAGCAGCATCATCAGCGGCAGCAGCACCATCAACACCATCAGCACCATCAGCATCACCATCAACATCATCAGCATCACCATCAACATCATCAGCATCATCAGAAGCAGCAGCAGGAGGAGGAGCATCTGAACCGAAAATATTAAGCATAGAAGCAAAACTGAAAGTAGGATCAACACCAGAAGTTTGTACAAGAGGTTTCACTGGAGGTTGCACATTAGGTTTCACTTGAGGTTTCATTTGTTCCTTTAAAGTATTTTTATTCTGTCTGTCTATGTCATCACGTATTATTGCATCAAAATCATATAATTTTTTAGATTCTACTACATTAGGTTGTGATTTTCTTAGTTGTGTATCATCTTTTTTAGTTGAAACTTTAATTGTTCCAAATAGTCTAGAATTTAAATTGTTTGATAATTTAAACTTATTTCTATATATTAATGCTAATACTATTAATCCTATAATTGAAACAAAAGTTCCAACTAATAATGCATCACCACCGGTTTGTTTTTTATTATTTTTTGTTAAATTATAATATTTATTTTTATATTTTAAATATTTATTTTTATATTTTTCATTTATAATTTGCATAATATATATAATATATAAAAATTATAATTAAAATTATTATAATTATAATCATTTCGAAATTTTTATTTATTTTACATTCAATAGTTTTATAAGTATTATTATCTTTTTTTTTACAATATATACATATATTATTTACCTTATACCAATTATAAACACAGTTTAAATGATATCTTATATTACATTTACAATTTTTTGATTTATAGTAAATTAAATTTACATATGACAAACAAATCGGACATATATAATTCTTCATACATATTTATATCTATTTATTACCTTTATACTACTATATTAAAAAATCATATATTTTTTTTGATAATACTTTACCCAATTTTCTTTTTTCTAATTCAATATTTGCTAATAATAAATTATCATTATTTTTAAATTCCTCAATCAGATTACTAAGAGATATATATTTGTTTATAATTACTTCTGCTATTTTTTTCGATACACCTGGTATAACAGACAGTTGTACAATACTACACATATTTTTATCCATATTTTCTTTTTTATTTGTTTTTATACTAGATACATAATCACTTTTATCACAATCTATTTTTTTAAATTTACCATTATTATATTTATCCTTAATTTGAATAATTATTTTATATGTTTCATTAATATCAGTACTATTTATAATCTTAATATTATCTCTAAATAACATATTAATAATACTTCCTAATAAACTATTATAAGCTAATGTTTTACATTTATTTTTATTACCTTCAATTATATAAAATATATTATTATTATTATTAGCTAACAATCTTATTTTTTGCTCTTTATATCTTCCATCTTTAATACTTGCACCTAAATCATCATAAGTTTTTCTTTCTATAATATAAATTATTTCATTATTAATTACAAACTGAATATCACCTATTTCTAGATTTTTATTTTGATGTATAATATTATTATTTTTAAATAATTCAATTAGATCTTTTTCTCTATTATCAATAATTATTTCCATTTATTTATAATACATTATTTTTATATTTATATATTATATATGAAATTAGATATTAACTTTAAAATTTTTTCTATATTTTTATTAATTTTTATGTTAATGTATTATTTTAGTATTTGTAATAAAAAAAAAATGACTGGTGGTAATGTATCTGAAATTCAAGAAAATATTCAAAATTTATTAAAACAACAAAAAGAAAAAATTGATCTAATTAATAAAGTAACACAAGAAATTACTAATACTGGTAGTGAAACTAATAAAGATATATTTCGAGGTAATTTAAATACATACAATACTGACTTAACTACTATAGAAAATAATTTAAAAAAAGCAAGAGAAAATCTAATATTAGCAATGACACCACAACAAAGGACTGAATATTTAGCAGAACTTACTGAAGATGACAAAATAACACTACTAGATTCATTAACACCTGAGGAAAGATCATCAATTGACGCACAACAACAACAATCAGTTTCTAGTGATGCAGGTGATCTAGTTGATCCAGTTAATCCAGTTGAACCAGTTGAACCAGTTGAACCAGTTGAACCAGTTGAACCAGTTGANCCAGTTGAACCAGTTGAACCAGTTGAACCAGTTGATGTAATTGATTCTGAAATTACTGAAACTGCTGCACAAGCAAGTTCTACTGCTATTGATACTGTTACTTCGGTAACTGGTGAATCATCACAACAAGAATCACAAGTAATACAAGTTAGTAGTAATTTAACTCAAGAAGAGAAAAATGCATTTATTGGTAAATTAATGACTACTGATTGCGGTATTAATAGAGAATTATTTAATAGATTTAAAAGAGAAATTGATCAATGTCAAGGAAAACGTATCTATTTTTATGGTGGTTATAATTATAAAAAGCAATATGCTGATTTTTAATCACATTTATTTTTTAACCAGGAATCTTCTAATAAACTTTTAATATTTGAGCGTTTATCAGGATCTATTGATAGTAATTTGTGTAAAAAATTTGTAATTTCTTCTGATGTATCTTCATCAAAATTAAAATCATCGACTAATGTATTTAAAATTGTATCTTCTTCTAAAAATAATGGTGTAAATCTTAATCGACCCTTATAATCAAAATAATTTTCATAATACTTGCCTTTTTTAAATACTTTTCCTGGAAATCCTCCTAATATTTTTTTCATCATACATAATACTAAAAATTCTATTTGCGTTTTATCATTTTCATTATTATATGATGATGATGAATAACCAGAAGAACAATTTTCACCATCTTCATAATATCGTGTATAGTCAAATAAACATACACCTGTTAAAATCTCAAATAATATACAACCTGTTGCCCATATATCTATACTGGTTCCATATGGTAATCCTATAATACATTCTGGTGCACTATAATCAATAGTTCCAACATGAAAATTACATTTTTCAGTTGTTAAATGTGAAGTACCAAAATCACATATTTTTATATTTATATCCTTATTATATTTTATATTTTCAATATTATTTACAATTAAAATATTATCTAATTTTAAATCAGTATGAATTATATTTTTAGAATGAATACATTCTAAACCTTTTAATATTTGATATGTAATTTTTTTAGATAATTCTAATGGAACACATCTCATAATTGAATTAATGTTGTCTTCACTTTCTTCACTGCTATTATAATCAGTAAAACGAAATAATCTTTTTAATATATGTAAATCAAAACCTAAGTTTTCCATAACCATACATAAATGTTTTGAATTATTTTTCTTAAATGTAAATGAATCTTCTAAATGTAAAATATTAGAATTATTTTTAAAATTTTTTAATATTTTAACTTCATTTAATCCAACTGTTTCATCTGATTTGTTAGATTTACTAATTTTAAATGCAAATGTTTTTTTTTCATTATTCTCAACCTTCCATACAGATGAGTATGAACCTTCTCCCAATAACTCTAATAGTTTATATTTTTTTATTTTTTCATTTACTTCTAATTTACATAACCCCCCTTCTTCATATTCATGTATATTATCATCCATATCATTTTTATTATTTTCTAAATCTTCTTTTGTAAAATTATATGGTTCTGATAACATTATATTTTTTTATTATTATTTTTTTAAATAAATATAATTTAAATATATATTTATAAATATATTTTATAAATATATATAAATGAGTTATAGTTACGGAAATTATTCTTCACCATCATCCACGCCACCAGTAGCGACTCCACCTCCTCCACAACCTCTTCAACCACCGGTAATATCTTCTTCATCTCCACAAGTAACAAATAAGAGTGAGTCTAGTTCTACTATAACACAATCAACTATAACACAACCAGTTTATACAAGCGACAGTAATACACAATCCACAAGTGTACCTGAAACAGTAACATCTATACCATCTTCAAAAAATTATTCTTATAATCAAGGCTCGGATAATAGAAGCAATTATTCGTATAAATCATCCTATATGCCAAAAAAAAATTATAATATGAAAAATATGTATGAAAATGTAAATTACGATTCTAATAAAAATATGGAAAATCAATTCAAAACTGCACCAAGCACTTCACAAAATTATATGGAAAATCAATTTAAAACTGCACCAAGCACTTCACAAAATTACATGGAAAATCAATTTAAACCAATACGTAATAATCAAATTAACTCTAACTTAATACAACAAGAACCTTCTATGCAAACAAATAATGATAATGTTTCAGGATTTGATAATAGTATGTCAAAATTTGATAATACTGATATGACCGAAACTAGTGCAAATATGCCTAGATATAATATGACTAGAAAAAAAGAAAGTAATACTAATATGCAAATACCTGATTTAGATAATGTTACAGGATTTGATAATAGTATGTTTAAATTTGATAATACTAATATGTCCGAAACTCGAAATAGTGTACCTAAATTTTATATAAATGATTCAAAAAATTTAGATACTGAAAATAGTTTAGTAAAAAATACAAATAGTGTACCAACATTTGAAATACAAGATAATGTAGAAATAAATGAGGGCAATATACAACAATTTGAAAATATGTTAGGGGGTATGAATAGTACTGATACTAGTACATATTTTAATTATAATGATTTAGATAAGGATAATAGGTTTGTAAATGATTCTATGTTAAATAATTTTAATAAAAGATTAGTTAAAAAAACAGAAAATAAAATTATATATAATAATGAAAAAAAAATTAATGGATATAATAGTAATAAATATTATATATTAGATTAATTGTGTACACATTTCATTTTACAATTTTTATGAACTTTTGTTGTTTTTATTTTTTTTGTAAATGGAACAAAATAAATAACAGTTTTAGGTTTTACTCGTGTTGAACTATTATGTTCTAATTTATCACATCCTAAATGAGATTTATTTACTTTTTTATTTTTATCGGAACAATCTGCTCTAAAATGTTCATAAAAATCACGTACTCTTTCATAAGTCAAATTAGATTGTTTATTTAACATTTTATTAATAACTTCATGTAAATTGTAAATAAATCTGGAAAATGAAGCTCTATTTTTCATAATTTTTGCCTTATGTGTAAAAAAATTTAATGAATCTAAATTTTTTTTTAAATTTTCTCTACATGTTTTACATGGTAAAATAAATTGTAATAAAAATATAAAATAATAATATGAATTTTCTACTTGATGTTCCACAAGATTATTTTTTATATTAAACTCACATGGATCAACTGGATAATTAAACGAAATTATATGTAAAAAATGCCACAATAAAGGTCCCCATATATATGTTATCATACCATAGTCTGAATTATATTGTTCTTCTTTAAATGTTAAACTCATATATTTTATATAATATTTTATATCTATAAATTTTTATATATATATAAATTTTTAAATCTATAATTTTTTAAATCTATAATTTTTTAAATTTGTTTAATATTTCATTAATATAATTTTCAGGAATCATATTCATATCAATTAATTTTTTGTTTAATAAGTAATTTGATTCTATTTCTTTATCTTCACATTTTTTTAGAAATAATTCATTATTATTTATATATTTCATTGCTGTTTTAGGACCTAGTTTTTTATGTATAGGTTGTATATTGTCAGAACTATCGCCCATTAATATTTTTAACATTAAGTCATGATTATTATTACCACATGATTTTTCTCTTAAATTTTTAAATTTCATATTAAATATTTGGACATTATCATTATATAATAATTGTAAATAATCATAGTCTCCTGTTATAATATAAATTAAATTATCATTATATAAGTTTTTTGTTAATACACCAATAACATCATCTGCTTCACATTTATCATTATCAATATAAGTATATTTACTAATTATATTTTTATATGCATATTTGAAAAATTCACCGACTTCATTATTTTCTTTTCTTGACTTTTTATAATTTGGATATAATTCATTTCTCCATATTTCATTACGTCTACAATCCTTGCCAAAAATGACTATTGTATCTTTCGGTAATTTTAGTTTTTTTTTTATTTGTGCTATTTTTAAATCAAAATTACCAAATCCTTGTAAAAATTCTTCATTATCAATTAAATTATCTGTGCATTTTTCTTGAAATTCGAAATATTTTTTTCGTGCATAATAAATATAAAATATAAAATATGATAAATCTATTAGTAGATATGTTGACATTTTAGTATTATTATATAATATATAAATATCAATTTAAACTTTTTAAATTAAATTATATAAAAAATCATAATAATTATATTAATAATTATATTAATAATTATACTGTAATTAAATTAAAATTTTTATACTTAATAGCACTACCTCCACCATTACCACGACCTTTACTATCAGTCTTAGATAAATATTTTTTTTTCTTTCGCATTAATTCATTTTCTAGTTCATTATTAGAATATTCTGATGGTTGAGGTTCATCCGGTTCATCTTCTATAGGAATTTCACGTTCGGCCTTCATATATTTTAATTAATATTAATTTATTTTTATATATTTTATTAAATTTTAAACTTATTTTTTTGAATTATATTTTTTATTAAATATTTATAGGTATATTGTTACAATTATATTAAAGTTAATGGGGGGATGCTTAAGTGGTAATTCTGATAAAAGAACAGCATTAGATAGTAATAAATGTAGTACTTGTAATTTGGAAGAATTTGAAAAACGCGTAAACCCTTTAATTGATAATATAAAATTAAGTAGATATAAGCGTAACATTTTAAAAAAACGTTATACAAAATTAGTAGTATATTATGAAAACTATGCAGAAAATACAAGAAGAAAATACAATTTCTGTAGAATTATTATTAGTATAGGTTCTATGATCTTACCTACCTTACAAACAATACAAAATAATGAGAATGTTTCACCATATAAAGATGAGATTTTTTGGTCTGCAATAGGAACCTCATTAGGTGTTATGATTTCTAATAATGTAATATCCATGTTTTCATTAGATCGTCGTTATATTATGTACGCTATTACTGCGGAAAAATTAAAATCAATAGGATGGAAATACTTTGAGTTAAGTGATATGTTTAGTAATAAGTCACACTTAGAAAGCTGGGTTATGTTCTGGAATGAGGTAGAAAAAATTAAAAAATTACAAGTTTTGGCAGAATTTACTGATAGTGATGATAAACATCATGAACCTATGCTAATAATGAATAATAATAAATCTGAATCTGATAGCGACTATGATAGTGATACACCACGGGGCAAAGATACCCCACGAAAAACAAAAACACCAAGGAATAATGATGATTTTGAAGATGAACATGTAGTTATAAATTTAGAAGAAGAAAGACAAAAAAGAATCAAAAATACTAAATCTTCATTTAAAACAAACTTTAGTAAAATAAAAGATAATATAGATGATAATATAAATACTAACTTAGAAGAAACCGAAAATAAAATAAAGCCACTAGGATTATCTTTTAAGAATAATATGGTAAATAATGCTGAATCACAACTAGAAAATGAAAAAAAAAATGTTGAAAATGTATTTAATAATTTAGAAAATACTTTAATCGAAAATTTACATATAAATAATGAAAAAAATAATGAAGAAAATAATGAAGAAAATAATGAAGAAAATAATGAAGAAAATAATGAAGAAAATAATGAAGAAAATAATGAAGAAAATATAATAGATATTAAAAAAGATAACTAAGTATTATAAATAAATAATATATTGTTATAATATGGATATAACACGTAAAAAAAAAGATGATATATTTTATTATGTCAAAAATAAAAAAAATATTACAGAAACAGGTACATTAGAATATATAAAAAAACTAATAATACCACCCGCCTGGACCCATGTTAACATTTCAAGTAATCCAGAAGATAAAGTATTATGTGTCGGATATGACAGTAAAAATAGAAAGCAATATATTTATAATAAAAATTTTACTAATGAGCAAAAAAATACAAAATATTATCAGACTTTAATAAAATTTGGAAAAAAAATTAATATAATTCGAGAAGATATTGAATCTATATTAAGAAAAAGAGTATGGGATTTAGAAAAAACAACCGCATTTGTTATTTATGTAATAGATACATGCCATTTAAGAGTTGGTAATGAAAAATACAAGGAAGATAATAGTAGTTATGGTATTACAACCTTAGAAAAAAAACATATTAAAATAAAAACAACAAGTATATATATAGATTTTATTGGTAAAAAGGGTGTTAAAAATAAGTGTAAGTTTACAAATAATCGTATGTTAAGTTTATTTAAATCTTTAAATGATACATTTAATCCAGAAGATAATGATAGTTTTTTTAAATATTATGGACATAAAAATACAATATATACTGTTAATAGTTGTCATATTAATGATTTTTTAAAACGTTATGGTGATTTTTCTGCAAAAAATTTTAGAACCTGGACGGCAAATACTTATGTTGTAAAATATTTATATAATATTTTAGAACAATTAAAAAAACAAACAGATTTAAATAAATTATCTAATAGAAATGCTAGTATAATTATAAATAAAGCAGTAGATGGTGTATCACTGGAATTAAATAATACAAGAAATGTATGTAAAAGTAGTTATATATCAACGGATATACTTGATGATGTAAAAAAAAATCCTAGTGAGTTTTTTTATAAACTTAAAAAATATAGTAAATGTAAACTAAAAAATTCATCAAAATTAGAAAGTATTTTATTAAAATTATTATTAGAATATAGAAAAGGTTAATTATTTATTTTATTTTATTTTATTTTATTTTATTTTATTTATTTTATTTATTTATTTTATTTTTTTTATTTTATTTATTTATTTTATTTATTTATTTTATTTTTTTATAAAATAACATATATATATTTGATTTATCTATATCTTCTATATTTATTTGTTCTATTGAATCATCGTCAATATGATACCAATTATCGTCATTTAAGTATTTAGTAAAACTAGTATAATGACCACAATAAATATTGGAACCAAAATGATTAACTATACTATATAATTCTAACTTAATTCCATCAATTTCAAATAGTAGTGGATAATCAATAATTGTATTATCTTTTTCATAGAAATTATTATATCTTTTAAATGTAATAACAAATACATTAGGTGTTTTCATTATTGTAAAGCGTTTCTTACAATTATTTTCACATTTACATTTTTCACAAGTATATACAATATCATTTTCCCATGATAAGTGAGATTTTAAACAATTAATCATATTAGTAGTTACTATTTCTAATTTTAATGATATAAATGGTGTATAATTTATAGAATTATTTGAACAGTTATTACAAAATATTTCTGATTTATATAATCCATAAAAGTTTAAATTGACAAAACTATTTTTTTTTTCAAAACAATTATCCCATAATTCCATAGTTGTTTGTGATTCTTCACACGTTTCCTCATATAAACGAGTTATTATTTTTTCATAAAATTCATCTGGATCATTTTGTTCATTTATATCTGTTTTTTCTATATGTGATAAACTAATTACAATAGGTTTAGGACCTAATATACATTTAGTTTTCCATATATCTTTTAATAGTTGTTCTAATATTTTTATTAATATATTATCGGTATAAGTATTATTTATAGTATACTTAGTATCAATTAATATATTATCTAATATATAATTATTATTAAATAATGCCTGTAATATACTATTTAAATAACATGTAGCACCAAAATTAACTAGTCCACATAGTCCACCTTCCATTATGTTTAGTACTATAAATACTATTTATAAATTCAATTTTAAATATATATATATATTATTATTATTATTTAGTATTAATAATATATACATAGTTATTAGTAACTAATTTATCTTCTGATGTAACTTCAATATTAATTCGTATATTACTAATATTTGAAATATTTAATATTTCTTTTGTTGTATCATCTTGTATTTTTTTAAATGGATAACTATTAATTAACATTACTGTATCGGTTACATCTATAGTATTACCTGATGCTGTAATATGTGAATTAGTAAGATTACTAATCTTTAGCATTTTTGTTGTACTACTATTTGTTTCTTCATTTTTATTATTATTTATTACTTTATATTGATTAGAATTTTGTTGAGATAATGGAAACATATTACTTACATCAGTATTTTGTAGTTTATTATTTATATCATATTTTTTAAATCGAACTGTTGCATCATCCGGAATAAAATCAAAAATATTTTTATTATTATTAAAATTACTTAAAATACCAACATCCATATCGAATGCATCAAAATTAGTATCAAAGTTACTTATTGGTATAATATTGAAAAATGTATGTGTATTATTTAAAACATGTGTTTTAAAAACCTTATTACTACTTGAATCATATGTTTTAACAAATGTTAATATATCATCTATAAATAATTCATTAGTACCTTTATAAACTATATATTGATTATTTCCATCATAATATTCAATTGTAGTGTTTACACTAGAAAATACGTCTATTTTTTTTATATGTAATGAAATATTACTTACAGTATCACTTAGATTTATAATATTTTTATTAAAATTATCAAATAAATTTTTTTTTAATGTACCATTATAACTAAAATTATATGTATTAAAATTATTTATACTTGATATATTTGTTATAATTACATCATCTAATAAAGCAATATTATTAGGAAACTTCAATAAATTTAAAATATAATTTTGTGTATTATAGCTTTCACTTGTTATTGTTAAATTTAATGTTGATTTATAATAATAAGGTGTAAATATATAACTATAAGAATATTTATTTACTAACACATTTAAATTATTGTTTATTAAATTTAAATTATTTATATTTATATTTGTTATATTTGAATAGATATTGTCTAATATAATACTTATAGTATTATTTGTATTTTCTTTAAAGTAAATTATTGATGAATTATCATTTATATTATTTACATTATGTATTAACTGACTATTTGAATTTATATTTATATTTTTAATAAAAGTATTATCTGTTATTATATTTGTTCTATTTAAGTTAAAATTATATACAGAATTATTTACATTATTTTCAGATGTAACCGTTATATTTATATTTACGTTTGTATTATAATAATCATTATTTGAGATGGAAGAAATATCAATTATTGTATTATTTACACTATTGTTTGTTGAATTATTTATTATTGGTAAAGTTTCAACTACATTATTGTGAGTTTTTGTAGCAATAAAATTAATTAATGAATATTGATTATTTTTATTTATTGTAAAATCTAATGCATTATCAAAACTAATATTATTATAAGTTTTTATTAGATTATTAAAATCATTTACCTTTGATATATTAGATACTTGTAAATCTATAATAAATATATCTGAATCACTTGATTTAATATAATTCAATAAGTCTAAATTATAATTATTAATATTATTTAGATTATTTATATTACGTAAACTTGATGATAAATATAAACCTATAAATTTATTGTTATATTTTTTAACTAATGTTGGTGTAGTTATTTTAAAATCTATATTTGATAAAACATTATTTTTTTGGTTTCTTAATCTATAATATCCTATTGTTGATAATAAAAAGTCAGTTACATAATTTACTACATCGCCATTACTATTTAGATTTTTATTATACAATTTGTCTCCAATGCCTATATCATAATTTTCACTATTTTCTATACTTATATCACCTGTATCATTAGTATATAATGTATCTGTATTATTATTTATTAATTCATTTACAATATTATCATTAATAGTTCTATTAACTATTTGATTATATGAGTTAAGTACATTATATAAATTAATATTACTTGATAAGTCAATTAATGATAATGTTAATATTAATTCTATATTAGTATCAATAGTTATTGACACTTTATCATTATTTTTGTAACCTGAACCTATATTTATAATATCTAATGAATATTTAATATTTAATATAGTATTAGTATAATCTAATAATAAATTATTGATTCTTATTGTTAAATCTGTGCCTGAACAATAATTTAATTTATTACTATTATAATATTTATTAATATATCTTTTATTATTTATATTTAAAGTATTATCAGTAATATAAACATTATTTGATATATTATTTTCTAAAAGTTGAGCACTAATTAATCTTGAATTATCTACATATTTATATATATTTAAATTAGATATATCACCTTGTATCTGAGAGTAACTAAATATATGTGGATATATATTAATATAATTACTAATAAACATATTTATTATTTTTTCCAATGTAATATCATATTTATTTAAATCTGTGATAACACTATTATGATCATAATTTATGTTTATATCATTATATTTTATAAATATATTGTTATGATGTTTATTTGTTATAAAATAGTCAGATGGAATATTATTGTTATATAACATAATATATGAATTTTTTTGCAATAAGGAATTATGTATATTATTATCATATATTGTACCATTTTGATTATAATCCAAAACACGTGCTAGTGTTTGAACAACATGTAAAAATTTTTGTTCATTAATATTATTTTCAATAATAGTATTATTAATATTTTTTAAACCAACTACATGTATATTGTATACACTCATATATTTATCTATATTTGATATACCCGTTTCATTATAATATAGATTGCTAAAATTATTCAAAGTATTATATATTTTAGTTGTATATAAATTTAATATATATTGATATCCTTTTATATCCGATATAAAATATTTATTATCATTACTGGATATTGATATACATATATTTAAATTTAAATTAGATTCCGGTTTTAATACTAATATATTACCAAAAGTATTATTTTGTAAATTATGTATATTATCAAATGAATGAATATATAGTTTTTTATTTTTTAGTGAATTATTTATAACAAATGTATAGATTAATCCTTCTTTAACATTTGGTAAATTTATATGTTTATCTTCTTCTAAGTCTATTGATACTATTGAATTTGATTCAATAGTATCAAGTGTATTATAATCTATCGAAGTTTGCTTACCATAATATTTGTAATAATCAGATGTTAAAAACACATTTTGTAAATTTGGTATATTTCCATAAATTATATTATTATTTGATTTATTTGTATTAAATCCAAGTAATGTTGATAAAGATGTTTCAATTATATTAAATTCTACACTACTCTTAACTAATTTATATCTATCTTGTTCAATAGTAATAATATAGTTTTCTAAACTTAATTTATTTGATAAAATAGATAATAATTCTGTTGTTAAGTTATTATTATCAATAGTATAGGTATATGTATTATAACTACTTAAATCTAGTAAAAACTCTAATCTTCTAGTTA
>JGI20151J14362_10001062_pt1 | contig 19983 bp, 9 predicted proteins | sample COG_01_FD_14362 | JGI IMG/M metagenome (IMG submission 14362)
TCCACCACATCCGCGGCTCTCGTCGCGCGTTGTTGTTCGTTGAGCGCATTCATTTTTTGTATCTCTTCTTTCAGCGTTCGATTTTCAAAAATTCCCCTCGTGTTACGTTTTTATCCTTTCTCGATTGTTTTTTCACGAAGTAATAATATACTTATTATTATTAAATCTCTCTGCTTCTCTCTCGCTCCGTAAAGTCTCTCTTGCTGAAATGCCGCTGTTGTTGTTGTTATTCGTTCTTCTTATTAGAGAGTTGTTCTTCTCTCTCACTCTTTAGAAGAAGAAGAAGAAGAAGCTCACTATAAAATGTGTTGTGTGTGTAAAAGAAAGAGGAGGGGAAAGAAAACAACGGTAAAAGTTTAGGGTTTTTTAAAACCCTAAAACGAAGAAGAAAGAAGAAGGAAGAAACATTTCTCACGAAAGAGTCAACAACACAGAAAAGAGAGATTTATAAGAAGAACTCGGTGGTAAAACGAGCAGCGGTACAACCGTAACAACAACACTTCATTCTGAGAACGAGAGAGAGAGAGAGAGAGAATACGTGATACGAATCAGTATATAAGAGAGAGTTTATAAAAAGAGAGAGAAAAAGTGAGAAGAAACACACATACATTAAACAAACATAAAAAGGATGAGCAAAAGTCATCATTTCCTCATCCCGACAGAAATGGAAGCGCAATTCGACGCGTTCTTCATGAACGTCGCTTCGCAGTGCAGCTCGATCGCGTCGAACGAACACACACACGGAATAAACGCGATCGATATCATGCACGAAGCATATTTCGGGTTTTTGAGAAGGAAAACGGATTTCTTTTCTCGTTCGAGTAGTACTAACGAAGAGGAAAAAAACAGAGGGAAAACATCCGTCCTGAAAGCGTTGGAGAAACAACGAGAAGAGGTGGAAAAATCAAAGACTACTTTCGAACGCGAAAAGGAGGAAACGGAAAAACGCAAACACAAAGAAATGGTAAAGAAGAAAGAGAGAGAAGAGGAGATGAGAGAAAAAATTGCGGAAGAGGAGAGGGAGAGGAAAGAACGCGTGAGAGAGGCGCTGATGGCGCAGAAGATGGAAGAGGCGAAGAAGAAAATCGTCGAGTTGGACGAGGACGGGAACGAAGTGATTTGTAACGACGAAGAGGAAGAGAAAGACGAGCAACAAAAAGTCGCTCGAGAGAATACAGAGAAAGTGGAAAAGGAAGAAGAGGATCCTCACGCGTTGCAACCAGGGACGGTGCACCCGTCTCCGTTGAACGGCGGCGAAGCCGAACATTACGTGTGGTCGCAAACGTTGCAAGAGGTGGACGTGCGTTTGCCGGTACCGGTTGGCACGCGAGCGAAAGATATCGTCTGCGAGTTTACCGCGACGACGTTTAAGTTTGGTTTAAAATCCGAACCCGCGTTAAGGATTCCGGAAAAGTCCAAATTATGCGAAAGTATTAAACCGGACGATTCGTTTTGGACGTTGGAGGACAATCGCGAAGTCCGATTAACGCTCACGAAATCCAACCAAATGAGTTGGTGGGAAAACGTAATAAAAGGCGACCCGAGAATAGACACGAAGAAAGTTGTCCCGGAAAACTCCAACTTGGCCGATTTAGACGGCGAAACGCGATCGACCGTGGAAAAAATGATGTACGACCAACGGCAAAAAGCCGCCGGGAAACCAACCAGCGACCAAGAAAGCAAGATGGGTTTGATGAAAAAGTTCATGGAGAGCCATCCGGAGATGGATTTCAGCAACTGCAAATTCGACGACGGCGTCTTACCGGCCGGCGCCTTTAATGGACAATGACGATGAGAAGAAGAAGAAGAAAAAGAAAGAGAAAACACGACGAGAGAGCGCGCACGTACGCATAGAAGAAATATAATATACTAAGAAGGTGGTAATATAAAAATCTTACAACAAAGAAGCTACAGTAAGTATCGTCATCAGTCCTCTTCACTGGACGATCATCATTTCTTCTTCTCCTTTTCCTCCTCTTCCTCGTCTTCATCAACCCCGCTAATCCACAAGACGTTGTTACACCTTATCAAAACCTCCCCCAAATTCCCGGTTTCCTCTCCGTCGATTATTTCCATCGTGTTTGCGAGTTGCACGTTCATGTACGCGTCCGTGGAGACTAAAAAACCTTTATACGCCATGCCGGACCATTTTAACTTCACGAGGACTTTTTTCCCGGTTAACGATTGTAAGAACGGTTTCGGGTTGATCGGGACGAACGACGGACCCATTGGTATTGTTTATGAAAAGTAGAGTGTACTTCTCGTCGTAGTCTTTCCTATTTTGCTCTTTTTGCTCTTCTTCTTCTTCTCTAAAGAGTATTTTCCCAATGTACTACTACTACTACTACTTTTAACAAGAGTACTAATTAGAGCCGTCTGATGTTTTTGTTGTTGTTGTTGTTGTTGTCTCTTTCTGTTGTTGCTTTTAAAATAAAAATGAAGTTTTGAGGAGGACTGCCCTTTTTTTTTTTTTCAAACACAAAAAAAGAAGAAGATTTTACTCGCGAAAGTAAAATCTCTCTCTCATCATCATCATCATCACTTTTTATTAAGGAGCTTTTAAGAAGAAGAAAATAACGATGTCGAATACTCGCAACAACAACAACAGTTATAACGAGACTAAGAAGAGGGCGACGAAGGTATCTAAAGAGGACGAACCGACGTCGCCGAAGATTTTTCTCTCGATTACTTTCGGCATTCTTTTCATTCTGAGCTTGATTTTCGGGAAAGCTGGGTCGTTTTCCTCATCTTCTTCTTCTTCTTTATCATTAAACGTTGCGGATGATGCGAATCAAATGTCCTCGGTGGACGACGACGCCCCGGACGTTGGCTTAACGTCGTACGAAGAACAACACGTGGACCCGTCTGAAGTGGCCAAGGAGCCAATCGAAGAGTCGTTGGCGAAAGATGACGGGGAAGAGCACTCGGATTTAGACGGCGATTTGGATTATCACTTAGACCAACCGGTGCAGAAACCGAAAACGGAGGTGGATAATTGCAAGAAATGCAAGAAAGTTACAGTGCCGGAAATGTGCGGGTACGCGCCGAAGAGAACGATGGAAGATTTGTCGGTCACTATGAAGAAGAGGAGGATATTGTCGTTCGACTTGGAGGAGAGCGAGGAGGAGGATTCAGACGACGATGAGGCGAAGAGTAGCAACATTTTAAACATTACTACTAGAATAGGACTTCGGAAGTTATTGAAAGGGCACCAGGCGTTTCAAACGGACAGAAACCGAGCGTTGGCGAAATCGAGGCAACCGGATTTCAAGCCGCCTCCAGAGAGCGTCCGAGAGGAGGTTTTGAAACATTACAAGATGTGGCAATCGGATTCGGCGTGCACGATGTGGACGAGAACGTGCGTGAAAAGACATCTGGAAGGCGACGATATGGGTTTTAAGCGAGGTCCGGAACAGTATTTCAAAGATAAGAAAATGCCCGGGTTGGATGGCTCCTTAGTTTTTCCGGATTTGAAACGAGGCGAGTTGGGGACGTGCGCGCTCGTCGCCGTGGCGGATAACATGTTAGGGAAAGGACGAGGTCCGGAAATCGACAATCACGACACCGTTTTTCGGTACAACGGGCCTTTGAAAGCATATAAGAAGGATATTGGGGTGAAAGGCGACGTGTATTATTGGAAGCAAAGACGCGATGAGAAACAATACGGCGTAGAGGGACAAAAAGCGAACAAGTACTACATGTGGAAAGACGCCGCGAAATATTGGATGTTCGGCAATAAGAAGGAATTTTCAAAGTTAACTTTTAGAGGTAAACAGTTGTTGTGGGAGACACCGATGGCTTCGGAGATGGTTGGGAACGTCTATGCCAAATACCACGACGAGTTGAACATTAAAACCAAACACGCGAGCACCGGCGGGTTTAAATTAGCCATGTCCGTCCTCGCGAGCGGTTTGTGCACGAGATTAGATTTATACGGATTTTCGAGTAAAGGTGGGGGCAGGTATTTTAAGAATGCGGTCGTTAATACCGTGCATTTGATCGGGCTGGAACATTATGCCTTACGAGTGGCCATGGAGGAGAATTACGGGGTGTGCGTGTACGACTAAATAAATAATCGATTCTTTAAATTATGTTATTGATATGAAGACGGTATTTCATCATGTACTACACAACAATTCTTGCTATTCATCTACGGCGTCTATATTTAATACAATTTTTTTTAGTAATCATCAAAGCTGCCTTGCGTATCGTCGGACTCGTAGCAATACTCGTTCAAATCCGGCGAGTCGAGCTCGAAAAACTCTTCGAAGACTTTCTGCAACCCGGGAACGCCCGCTTTCGAGAGGCGAACGAAATACTCTTGCGACTCGTTGAAACCGGTTTTGGTGATTCCAGCGGTTAACTTGTTCGTGAATGATTTCGGGAGTCTCAACATGGAGAGCTGCGCCGTGATTTTCCTCTCGCATAAAATCTCGTGTAAACGCACGAGATCGGCGCGGTTACGGTACATCGTACACGTGACATCGTTCGGGCCTCGAATGACGAATTTGTACCGCATGATATCCGCAGATTCATTCAGAGTGTCTTGCGAAGGAATCGTTTTCACCGGCGATAAGGTCATCATCAGCGGGTCCTCGCTTTTTTTTCGTTCAAGTTCTGATCCCGACTCGTTGATCTCGTTGACGACTTCTTGAACGCTTCGCGATTGCTGTTTCTTTTCTTCCTCCCGGAGAAAATCATCTTGCGACTTCCTGCGATTTCGCAACGGCGAAAAATGTCCGAAGAAATCGCAACTTCGGGTGGCTTTCATGATCGCCTCGTCCTCGTCGCTGCTCCAACCGCTGGTTGGAACAAACATTTTCTTCTTCTTGGAAGACACGTCGCCATCTTTCATTCTCTTGGCGGAAACCAACGAGACTGACCAGCCTTTGTCTGGACCGCAAAAGCCACCGCTCGAGCGTTCAACCCGCTGTCTGGCGAGAATCCGTAAGGACAAATTACTTTTCATCGTTTCCGTCGCGCTCATCATCTTCATGCCATTGATGATTAACTCGTCGCAGTCGAACGCCTCCGTGGCGATTTCTAAAGTCCTCTCTTCATCTTTTAACTTTTCGCCGTGATGAAATAAGAACTCATACGCGATGTGATGAAGTAAGCGAGAGGACAACGGCGGTGGAGAGAGGATGATCGCATCCAAGATTCGTAAGACGACGTTTGGCGGGAAGAATCCAGCGCCTATGCGAGTGAAGATCTTCCCGACCAAATTAGTATGCACGCGTTCCAAGGAAGAGTTGTGTCTCGTTCGCTCCTCCAACACAATCGTCTCCGTCGTCACTTCTGCTTCGTCCAAAAACAAGTTGACGTCTTCAGCGAGGCACACTAACGTCCAAAACGCATTCTCTTCGTTGCCTTTGAAAACGAGCAAAGACATTGCCGCTGCGACGACGTGTGATTTTTCCAAATCTCTCGGCGAGCGCGCGCTGAAAGCCATCAAAACACGTTCCATTTTCCCGAAATATTGTAATGATGTTGAGTCCATATAGTTTTCCGGTAATCTAAATTGATCTTCGTCGTCTTCTTCTTCATCTTCGTCGTCGTCGTCGTTGTTGTTGTTGTTCGCTTTCTTCTTACCTTCTCTCCCTTCCTCCTCTTTGATGCTCGATACTCGCGCCGGGAACATATTCAATTTCTCAAAGAAAGAACCCGTCAAGAGTTGCATGATTGCGTTTTGCGGTTCCTCTTTGGTAGTATCAGCGGTATCGTCCCTATCGTTTGAGGTGCCATCACTTTCGCTACTCGTCGTTCGTTTAAGAGCGTCGCCTTCGAAGACGAAGACGCCTTCTTCGTCGTCTTCTTTTTTAAAGCCTCTCAACCCGTGGGGCGAACGCGGGGGCGACCCGACGAAAGTCTCTCCAAAACTGTTCATCGCCTGGATGTGATTTTGATGTTGCGAAAATCTTGGGCTGGCGGAGTTGCTATACATTTCGCCGCCGCTCGAAGACTCGTTCCCGCTACTCGTCATCGACGATTGGCCGCGCGCGCTACTCGATCTCAACCTATCTAACGATTCAGTAACTAATTCGTGCTGTATCTTTTGGTCTTCTTCTCCTCCTTCTTCTTCTTCTTCTTCTCCTTCTTCTTTGCGTTCTTTCATCGAGTCGATGGCGCCTAGCGAGTATCTCGGATGATCCGGAAACACGTTGATCAAATCTACTCTGACGCTCGCGCGTTCGCGATCGAATCGTTCTCTTTCGCTCAATTGCGAGTACTCCTCGTACGTCTTCTCGCAATTATCCCGCTTCGATTTCACGGATAACGCGTCCAACCACGCTTTCGCTCTCTTTTTCTCCGGTAAACCGTTTCTGGCAACTTCGCGTTGGCACTGATTCAACGCTTCGTTTATAGCCGAGTTGGTGACGTTGGTCACGCTACTCCCGGAACTCCCGCTCGTCCTCTTCGCCTCTTTCCACACCTTCCTGGCTTTCGAGTACCTCGCGTAACTCTCGCTCGCTCTGTCTTTTTGTTTCATCAACTGTTTCCTCGCTTTCGAGTACGCCTTCTCTTTCCTCTCGTCCACCGGAAACCCGTAACAATACCCGTCCAATCGAGCGACGGTGCACGGCTTGGTCTGTAATCCGTACTCGTCCGTTTTCGCCGTCGAACTTATCATAGACGAAGTGGACGAACATCTTCCCATCCGTTGCACGACGTTGCTTTTAATACCTTGATTTTGTTGTTTACTCTCTCCTCCGTTGTTTATTATGTTGGTTCTCTCTTCAGGATTCTCGTCTGAATCGTTTTCGTTCTTATTCCCCGACGACGACGATTCTCCTCGAATCCGCTCGCCATTCGCAACCTGCAAATCCTCCTCCGAACTCGCCACGGACGATCCTTCTCGACTGTTGTTGCTCGTCGCCGTCGTGAACTGTAAATTTCTCCTCGGACTTTGACCTCTCGAATTTAATAACACCTGATCGTCATCTTCGGTCATCGAACGCGATCGCGATTGAGGCGATGAGTCTTCTTGGTCTTCTTCTTCCGAGCGCTGATGATGATGATGATTCCCCGGAGAAGTCGTTTTGTCTCGTCTGTCCTCCGTTTTTGGAATAACTTTTCTGATTTTAATCGGGGTGATGTTGTTGTTCCCTCTGGACACTTTGTCGTCTCGATTTTGATCCGCATTCGTCATCGAGATCATCGTCTTTAGAGATCGCCTTTTTTTCGTTAAAACGCGATGAAGCGTCGTGTGCACAAAACAGTGCGCTCGACGAAGAAGAGGATGCTGCGCTGACGATGATGATTTTTGTGCTGTCGTCTTTTCGGAAAGGTCACGGAAAGGTCAGGTCACGTTATCTCTCTCGTTCGTCTGCTCTCTCGTTCGATCTGTCTAAAAAATATCTTCGGCTGAGAATTTAATAGGGCGACCGAACGAGTACTCGTAACGCCTTTTTTTTTGCAAAAAGAAGGTCAAACACATTTAAAAAAACAATCGCGAGATCAAAGGACGCATCACCACGATGAACGCAGAAGAAGAAGAAGAAGAAGAAGAAGAGACGCAGAGGAAGAGGAGGACTTTAATAAACGGGTTTTCCTCCTCGTTCGAGGGAAGGAGAGACGATATCGCGAAACGGGTGGAACTGTTTAGGAGAGATACAGAAGAAGAAGAAGAAGAAGAAGAAGAAGAACATCATCATAATAATCGGGAATTCACGAACGCGCTGAGAGAGGCGCTTCGAGATGTCTCGTCGACGATGAACAAACGAGAAGAAGACAAAAAAGAAGAGAACTGTTTAACATCGTTGAGTAGTAAAAAATCCATCGCCACGCAGACGGAACGAAATGTGAAAAGGATCATGAACAAACGGTTGGAGCGGGTGAAGAAGATGACGGATTACGTCGCCGTCGCGTCGTGGGGTGGTGGTGGTAAGAGTTTTAGCGTCGAGGATGATGATACCAGGAGATTGTGCCAAGACGCGAGGATGATGATGGAAGAAAAGAAGAAACGGTTGAAACCGGGAAGCGCGGCGTCCACTCGAAGGATTACCAAGCCGTTAAAAGACTGGATGTACGAGAACGTTCATCACCCGTATCCGTCGAGAAAAGAGAAGATGGTTCTGTCGCAGGCGACTGGGATGTCTTCAGGACAAATTTCAAACTGGTGCATTAACTTTAGAGGAAGAAAAATGATGCCTCTCGTTCGCGAGTTTGTCGAGGAGGCGCGTAAAGTAGTACAGAAGTAGTCTCTTTTAAGTATTAATCAATCAAAGAATTATTGCTTTTATATTATATGTCTATTTTGTTAAATATTAGTGAACTACATGTAGTATACATCCTCAATTATTATTTGTTAGTATTACCGACGGCGGCGGCGGCAGTTGCCTCCTTCGCATCATCATCCAGCGCTTGGTTCGTTCCTTTGCCTTCTACACTCGACGTATTATTTTTATATTTCTCCCACGTCTCTTTATATTTCTTGGAATCTAAAAACTGGACGATAACCGCGGATATATTATCGCATCCCAATCCGCTCCCTCTCGTGTCCGTGGCGCAACACGCATCGCACAATTCCTCGGTGATTTTCGAGAGATGTTCTGGCGGCACCACACCGTCTTTCGTTGAACTATAACACAACCGCTCGCGAACAAAGTCCACGCACTCTTGACTGGTCATCACGTCCCAAACGCCGTCGCAGGCGATTATTATAAACTCGTCTTGGTCCTGTTCGTATTTAAACGTTTTCACTTCGGGATTAGCAGTCACGCAATATAACTCTGGCGGCAAGTCGTCCGGGACGTTGTTTCTTTTATATTCGAAATCGCCGATGGCTCTAGACAACGCCAACGACCCGTTCACGCGACCGTCGGCCACGAACCCTCCCGCCTTGACAATTCTCTCGCATTCGTCCTCGTCCGTAGGTTTATGATCTCGAGACATGTCGATAGCTTTACCGTCTCTACACAACACCGCTCTCGAGTCGCCGGCGTTGGCGCATATAATTTCCCCGTTTCTCAACGCGACCGAAACCGCCGCCGCGCCGGCGACTGGACCTTCCCATTCGCTCAACTCTTCCTCGGATAAAGGCACGAACTTCTTTTTACCGCCGCCGGCAGAAGACGTAGACGCGACGGGTTGTTCGTTCGCCGCCGTATTCTTAGAACTATCTTTCCCGATTTCTCCTCCTTCCTTTCTCTCGCCATTCTTTTTATTCACCTCTTCTTCCTCCTCCTCGTCGTCGTCATTCGTTAAACTCGGAATGATTAAATCCACCTCCTCGCTCGGCGTCCCTTCCGCCAACAACCTCTCCTTGAGCGCCCTTCGAATGGCTTCGTTCACGTTTCTCGAGCCTCCCGCCGACATTTTTTCATCCGCATCCTCTTCTTCCTCCCGAAACCGTCTCCTCCCGCTCAACTCCGCCAACTCTTGCGCGTTCGTTTTATCCTTCATGACTTCGTCGATTTTCATAAACGACTCCACCAACGCCTGTTTCAAATCGTTTTCTTCCTTGTACGCGTTCGTATCTTTCAATATTTGCGGAAGGTACCTCCCTGCGTACAAAGCGACTTCCTTCCCGCCGTGGCCGTCAAACACCGCGAAGAAGGACGTGTTTTCGTCTAAATCCGGCACCGCGCAGTGCGAATCCTCCATGCTTGTCCTCCAGCCTTGCATCGCACTCGTCCCGAACTTCACTTTCACGTTCCCGCCGTCTGAACTTTCTTTCTCTTTTACCGGTTGCGAGAGGTACGCGCCCATTATTCGTATATTTGTCTGTTTTATTCTCTCTTCTCTGGATGATTGTGTCTTTCTGTCTCTCACTCTTTATGCGTGTGTGTGTACTCCTCGTGCTAAAAAATCTTCGACGTCGTTCGTCAACTGTTTGTAGATCGTTTCTCCCGAACGAAGATGAGATGATCTCAACACTCTCGCTCTCAAAACGAAACAACAACAACAACAGTCGCGCGTTTAATAATAACACTCTGTCGTCGAGACGGAAGAAGAGAACAACAACCAGCGTGTAAGGGCGATGAGAGAGACACTTTTTCGGACGTCGTGGTAAAGTTTTAGAGCGATGATGACACTTTGAGAATGTGGGAGAATCGGGTGCGATTCAAACGAAGAAAAATGCGTGCGTCAGCACATTTTTTTCACCTTTTTTTCTTTTTGGGTTTTCATCATCGATTTTGCACTCAACATGCTCAAACATCTCTTTTTTAATAAAACGCAGAAAAGAGTCACACTGGTACTACTACGGTAGTAGTATATATATACGCGCGAATGTGAGTCGTGTGGTAGTATATGGTATTACAAATTATCCGGCCCGTTTGCTCTTCGTACGATGGAGGCACCGGAGATGTTGGTGAATCCCCCGTTCCCTCCTGATCCTTCGGTATCGGCGGTGTTTTCGGTACCGTCCTCGGCGGCGGCGGCGTTTTGAGCGTCGCGGTTACCGCGGTGGTGGTCATCATCATTGTCGTCGTCGTCGTCGTCGCCTGCGTTTCCTTGGTAATACGGGATATACGGCAAACGTTCGTCTTCTTCCTCGTCGGAGCGGTGGTCGTCGTCGTCGTCGCCGAATTGGTTGTTCCAGTCGTCGTTTGCGGTCGAGCCGCCGCCGCGCTCGTCGACGCCGCGGCGGGCGGACGACGGTTCGTTCTTCTTCGATTTGAAGCGGTCGGCGTAGTCGTGCGAGTACAAGTTCGCGCCTCCTGGGAAAGCATCCGCGCCCTCGGCTTCGCCGTCAACACCACCGCCGCCACTCGATCGTCTCTCCGCCATGATTCGTTCCGCTTTTTCGCCCAACGTTAAGCTCGTGTTTTCTTGAATGACGTCTTTTCTTGTCATGACGCCGACGACTAACGGTTTATCCGGAGTCACGTACAAGTGTCGCAAACCCATCGTTCGGAAAATGCGGTAGGCTCTGGAGACTCTCGCATCCGCGTGGGTGATGAACGGGTGGCGTTGCATCAATCGGGAGACGTCGATCCACGCCGAGTCCATCTCCACGGACGATAAAGACGCGGCGACTTCGGCGACGTGCGGTGACTTGAACGGAATCTGCTTCAACTTATCTAGCAAGTCGTCTCTGTCTTTGGCCGTGGTGTAGCCGTACACGTCCGCCGGTCGAGACTCTGGGTTCCCATCGAAGAAACCTATTCTGTGCGTGATCATTTTCAACAAACGATTTCGGGTAATCGTGCCGTGTAACTCGAACGGCTCTCCCGGCTTCGTGGGCGGATTCTCCGTCACCGGAAACGCGCCGTGATCGTTCGAGGCTAAGATACCGATCAAATCCCTCACGCGCATGCGCGGTTTGATCGTAATCATGGTTTTCGCCATGACTTCGTTGACGCGTAATTTATCCCCGGCTGGCCCGGCTAATTCCGGTTCTTCCAAGAACGGCGCGCCTCTAATTTTGATGTGCGTGTCATAAATCCCATGGGAGAACCGATCGCCGACTGCTTTGGCGCAGAAAATAGTCAACATTAACGGAATGATTAATTGCATCGATCCCGTCGTTTCCATGACCAAAACGGTAATACTTATGGTCATTCGAGTTGCCCCGCCTAAACTCGCGGCGGCCCCGATAACCGCGTACGCGTGTAAATCTATTTGCACGTCGGTTAATATCCAACCGCTGACAGAGTTGACGATCCTCCCACAAATTTGGCCCATGGCTGAGCCGACCGCCAAAGACGGGACGAATAAACCCGTGGGTGCACCAACGCCGTACGTCACCGTCATTAACGAAAACATCGCTAAGAAGTAAAACACTAATAAATCAAATCGAAACAAAAACTCGTGCGCTTGCCCATTCTCGCCAACTTCGCCCAGGTGCAAGAGAAATTTGAACGATTGCGACAGAGGAACGAAGAACAATTGACCGTAAGAGCTGTAATATCCCTCCGGACAATACATTTTCGAGAAGAAATCCGTACGAATTTCCTCCTTACTCGCTTCGCCGTACTCAAACCTGTCCAACTCGTTGGCTAGATTCGTGTGTCCGTCTCTCAGCGGCGCCGGGATTTCTAAACACGGACTCGCCGCCATAAAGACAAACATGACCGTAAAAGTTAACGCGGCGACCGCGATGACTTCTAAAAATCGTCTGAACTTATCGTTTACCGGTATGTATTTCGCTCGCCACGCGGTCACTCGTACGTTCAAGTTGACGAACAACGCGCCGATGTAGCCGCCTAAACATCCAATCATCGCAAAGATTGGCACCTCCCAAAAGTACCACCAGTACTGTTTCGAGTAGTTCGCCTCGTCGTCGGTGTATAAACCAAAATCTCTGTGCGTCCCGAATTTCGCGCGCGCGAAATCTGTGGCGTCGAAGTCCAACTGCTCTAACCAGTGCGAGGTCAACACGCCGACGCACGTGGCCAAAAAGCCTCGCCACAACATGGACGAGTTATAAAACGACGTCCCTTCCTCTACGGTGAACAACATTCCACCGATTGGGGCGCCAAATGCAACCGCAACACCCGTCGCGGTACCAATAGCCACAAAATCTCGCTTATCTCTATCGTTTCTAAAATGGTTCGGTCTTCTGGTTTTGAACCCGAGCGAGTGCGAACCGAACGAGCACAAACCGCCGCCAACCAAACCGCCGCCGTGCACGAACGGTCCTTCCTTACCGGCAATCAAACCAGCGCCAATACTAAATGCCACGCCACCTAATTTCGCCAAAAGTGTTTTCAATCTCAACAACCCTTTCAAATGCACGCCGTTTAAATACGTCTTCAATTCTGGAATCCCGCTGCCGGCTGCCAAAGGTTCCACGTAACTCACCAGCCCTCCAGCGACGGCGGCTAAACAGCACGTCACAAACAGAGAACTGATGTACGCGTAAAACTTCGACGCGTCTTGGTTCTCTCCATCCCCGACGACTAATCTCATCGCCATCCCAAACCTAAACGAGTTCAACTTATCCACCAACCCGTCCACGACGAACGCCACGAAACCCATCACGACGCCGATGATAGCCGAGAGCGTCCACTTCCACCACTCCTCGTTTTGATATTCCGCTCTCTTTCGGCTTCTTAACTGTTCCTCTTCGATGTCGCAATCGATTGGGTCGTAATCGTGCGACTCAAACGCCGTCATTCGTCGTAATCGTAAACTCGCCATGTTCGTCTCTCTGTCCGAAACCGTCGCCCCGAAGACAACCGCCGGGGCAGATTCTCTCGGGCTCGAACTCGAATTCATCAAAGTGTTCCGATCTTCTAAAGTCCCCGCAGCCGTCGCCGCGATGTTCTGAAACGTCTCTCGAGGGTTTCTAAAACCACCTACTACACTTAAGCCGCCACTCGTTCGAGGCGACGACGTTGTGTTGTTGTGAATGTTTCTCGACTTTTTCGTTGAATTTCGCGCGAATGCGGACACACCGGATTGATGTTGATTTTGATTCGAATTCGTCGTCGATACACGCGGAGGTCGTCTTTGAGTGTTCGCGGTAGTAGTACTCCCATCCTCTCCTCCAGGAATCAAGGTTTCCTCGTCGTTCATCGTCGATGATCGTTTTTGTAAAACACCGACGAAACCTTCTTCTTCTTCTTCTAATATGAGAGAAGAATAAAAAGCGCACAGCGTGTGTCAATTTGTGATTGATTTTGAGGAAATTTTTTGAAAGAGGAGTTGCCTTTTCTCATCAAACGAATTAAAAAAAAAAAAGCAAAAATCTTACGTCTTGATGTGTTACTGTTTAAAATATGTCTTGATGCGTAGTAGTACTCGTACTCTTTATTCTCTTTTCCTATTATCGTATTCTTGCACACACACGCAATACTACACGTGTATATAATAAATACTAGAGTAGTTTTCTTATTTATGGTAAGTCGTAATAGCTGACGTAATCGTTCTCTTCGTCTTCGGGAAAAGTGAAGGTTTGCAAAAATCTGTACAAGACTCTCGCGGACATGCCGATATCTTCCGGCGACGTGTACTCTTCCGGCGAATGCGATTTCCCGTCTTTCGATCGAACGAAGAGCATGGCGACGGGCATGGCATCGGCCATGGCGAGCGCGTCGTGGCCGGCGCCGGAAACCAAAGTTGGCGGACGAGTGATGACGGGTTCTCGAGTGAAACCGCTTCGGTCGTTTCTGTTTCGTTTGTTGTTGGTTCGTCGGCGCTGCTTGGAGTTCATTTTTTTCTTTTGCGCGTCCGAGTAGTAGAACAAATCGTCGCTTTGGTCTTCGTCTCGCATCTCGTCGCCGTCGCCATCGTAATCGTCGTTGAAGTCGCCGAAGTCGTCGTTGTAGTCGTCGTTGTAGTCGTTTTCTTCGCGTTGGAGACGTTGTTGTTCCATGTAGAGATCGTAGGCACGGCGGTGCATTTCTTCCGTCGTTCGATCGCACGCGTCTTCGAGTTGCTTCGTCAGTCTTCGATCCATGGTCACGCCAGAGGCTTCGTGGGTGCGCTGGACTTTGCACTCTAAACCACGCGCTCGGCAAATCAGTTGCACTTTCCGCGTGACGTCTTGGACAACGTTTTTACGAACGCGGTCGGATTGCGCTCTGATGTCTACCGAAAACGTGGTTCGAGAACCAATGACGTTGGTCGCGCCTGGGAAGATTTGAAATTCACCGACGGTACACACGAGCATGACTTCCGGCAACGCTTCGCCAACGCCGCCTTTTTTACATCTCTTTTCGATTTCGAGGACGGCTTCAGCCGCGGCTGGAGTTGAATCGCGTCTGGCAACCATCGGCGTCGTCCCGGCGTGTCCTTGAACGCCGTTGATGATGACTTTTAGTCTGGTTTGCCCGGCGATGCCGGCGACGGCGGCGATGGGAAACCCCCCGAGTTCGAGAACTTTACCTTGTTCGATGTGAACTTCCACGTACGCTCCGAACGATTGTTTCGGAAGTCTGGCTGATGTGATAGATTCTTTTGTGCCCGGTAAACCGGCGTTCCTCAACGCCTGTAAGAACGTCGCGCCTTGCTTATCGACGACGTCGTACACGTCGTCCGGCAACGTCCCAACAATCGCTCGCGAACCGAGGAAAGTGGACCCAAAACGAACGCCTTCTTCGTCCGAGAAACCGATGATGTGAATGTTATACTCTCTCACCGGGTTCGTTCGTCTCAACGCTTTCGTGGCGGCGATGGCCACCACGACCCCTAAAGCACCATCAAACATACCCCCGTCGATGACCGTATCTAAATGCGACCCAACAAACATCTCCTTACGAATCATCTTCTCACCGTGTTCGTCTAACGACGGCGGCGTCGTCGCGTCCAAAACGCCGTGAATGTTCCCCGCGGCATCCGTGAATACCCTCAAACCGGCATCCGCCATCCACTCTTTAATCTTAGAGTGCGCTTCCATGGACGCTTTGGACAAAAACTGTCTCTCCAAATGCCCGGCCGCGTCTGAGAACGTACCCAGAACGTTTAATCGTCTCACCGGTTGGTCCTCTAACACGTGGTCTAAATATTCGTTCAACTGCTTCTTTTCCGGCGTCGGGAGTTTTTTCTTCTCTTTCGCCTGCTGCGCTTGCTGCTGTTGCTCTAAGCGCTGCTTTTTTCCTTTCTCCTGCTGTTTTTCTTGGTCGTCTTGCTGTTGTTGTTGTTGCTGCTGCTGTTGTCCCGGAGGCGGCCCGCGCTTCGTCGGCGGCGGCGGCGGTTGTCGCCGCTCCTGCTGCTCCTGCTGCTCCTGCTGCTGGTCATCCGGAAACGACTCAGCGTCATCCTCCGCGTCGTCATCAACATCATCATCATCACGTGGCGGTGGCGGTTTTTGCTGATGCGCGTGCTCTTCCTCCTCTCCTAATTCTAATTCTAACTCCTCAGGCACCACATTCGGCGGTGGTGGTGGCATTCGTTGCTGCTGCGCACTCTGCTCTTGTTCTTCTCCGCGCGGTGGTGGCATCTGTTGTCGATGGTGTTGTTGCTCGCGCTGCTGCTCATACACTGGCATATGGTTGTTGTTCTCATTCGGCGGCGGTGGTTGTTGTTGCTGTCGATGATGACCCCGCGTCGTCCCCACCATGTGCGGCACGAACATCCCCGATTCTCGAGCTTCGTCTTCCTCCATCCGATTGTTCATGATGTAATCTTCCTCTGTCTCATCTCGCGCGAGCGCGAGACGCAGAAACGCGAGAAGAAAACAGACCACAAACGCGATGTAAAGGTGACTTTGATGTTTTGCTTTTTGTCCTCCTTGATGCCGATGAGTACGCTTCATATTTCTTTCTTTAGTGNTATTATGAGAGAGTCTATAGTGTTTTTTGCGGCGGAACGTGTGACGTTTTTGACTGATTTTTTGACTTAAATTTTTTTCAATTCTTCTGAAGAAATTTTTTTTGTCTCTCTCTCTCTCTCGTAAAACGCTTCCTCTCTCTCTCTCTCTCTCGTATAACTCACTCTCTTTCGCGTTCTTCGTCCTCCTCCGTGTGAATCTGCGCTTTCGCGACGGCTAACCTCGCACCGAGCACGCGAAAGGCAGAACACGAGACGACGTTTATTTTATTTCTCACGAAAAATTCGATTGATTTTGGGTTTCCGGCGTGTTCGCCGCACGCGGAGACTTCGGCGAGGCGACGAAGACGACGAGGGCGACTTTTCGGTTTGCCGGTTTCGTCTTTGTCGGTTTCCTCCTCCTTTTCCTCCTCGGTGATCTCGTTTAAGGCGATTTCGATGAGCTTACCGACGCCGTCCCAATCTAGAATTTCGAACGGGTCGACTAAGGCGACTTTCTCGCGCTCGTACGCTTGGAAAAACGAGCTGTCGTCGCGCGAGTAGCCGAATGTCATTTGCGTCAAATCGTTCGTGCCGAGAGAGAAAAACGACGCTCGAAGGGGGAAGTTTTCCTCGCCGACATCTTCGATGTCGATCAAGTTCTTCGCGATTAAGCAAGATCGGGGCGTTTCGAGCATACACCCGACTTTAAACGGATGGTAATCGAGCTCGTATTCGCGTTCTTTTGCCAATCGGCTTTCAAAGTGTTCTTTGGCGAAGCGAAGCGTGTGGCGTCTCGCCAAATACGCCGCGTGCATCTCGCGATCAATGATGTGGACTTGTTGGAGGTATTCACTGACCGTAGCGACGAGCGGGATCATGATTTTGACGACCGGTTGGATGCCAGTTTTCTCGTGCGCGTCGTAATACGCATGCGCGATAGCGCGAGTGGTCATGGCCGTAATTCCCGGATGTGAGATTCCCAACCTACATCCTCGATTTCCCAACATGGGGTTCGTTTCGCGTAACTTTGCGATTTTCGCGCGCAACGTCGTCTCGGAGACGCCGCAGTACTTTGTGATTTCTTCCAAGATCTCCGGATCGTCTAACTCGGTATCTTTCGGTAGAAATTCGTGCACGGGCGGGTCTAACAAACGAATCGTGATGGACTTCTCGTGTCCCACGGCGTGAAGAAGGTTTGCGAAATCGTATCTCAGGATCGGTTCGATATCCGCCAAAGCCTTTGCGCGAGCGTCTTCGTCGCTCGCGAGGAATAGCTGGCGAACACATCGAACGCGATCGGGAGATGCTAAGAACATGTGTTCCGTGCGGCATAAACCGACACCTTTTGCCCCAAACGTCTCCATGGCGAACCTTATTTCTTTCTCCGTATCGCAGTTCGCGTAAACGACGGTCTCGGATGGGATATCGTCGACCCATTCCATGAAATCCATCAACGCTTTGTTGTCTTTTACGGCGGTTCCCAACGGTTCCAACTCTTTTTCACCTTCGATGACTTCGCCTCGCGTGCCGTCTATGGATATGAAATCGCCTTTTCTGAACGAAACGTCCGGATACTCTTCGAANACGACCGATCGTTCGACGATAGTTCTTGGCGTATCGGCCGGTTCGAGCGCGTCGGGATGCGTGGTAAGGTCAATATGCTCAANGCGAGGATGCGGAGCAACATGATACTCGTGATCGACAAAGTGCATGGACTTTGTTCCCGCGACGCACGGNTTCCCCCAACCCCGCGCCACGACGGCAGCGTGAGACGTCATCCCGCCGCGCGCGGTTAAAAATCCTTCGCTCGCGTGCATACCTCCAACGTCTTCTGCGCTCGTTTCTTCTCGGACGAGGATAACTTTCTGGCCAAATTTGTGCATCTTAATAGCATCCGCAGATGTAAACGCGATGCGTCCTGACGCGCACCCTGGACTGGCTGCTAGTCCTTCCGCCAAAACGTTCCAAGAGTCGATACCGCCTCCCAGAGACGTGAACGTCGGGCGACGAAACGTCGGGTGGATGACTTGTTCGATGTGTTCGACGTTGACGTACTTCGCGACGGCATCTCTCGGAGAGATCAGATTATTCTTCTCGACGAGATCAGTGGCGATTTTAAGTGCCGCGATTCCAGTTCGTTTGCCCACCCGACACTGTAAAATATACAACACGTTATCTTCGACGGTAAACTCGACGTCCATCATGTTCTTATACGCCTTCTCGAGGACATCGCAAGCCTCTTTCAACTCCTCCAAAGCGTCGCCGAATCCGAATTTTGCCATATCTTCGATTTGCTCGGGCGTTCGAATACCAGCTACCACGTCTTCGCCTTGCGAAGATTGCAACCATTCGCCGTAGATCGTATCGTCGCCTGTTGCCGGGGATCTGGTAAAACACACTCCGCTCAAGCTCTTGTCGTTCAAGTTCCCATACACCATCGCTTGAATATTGACGGCAGTTCCCGCTAGGCCAGTTGTCTTGGTCACCTCTCTGTAGACGCGCGCGCGCGGGTTATTCCAAGACTTGAATACCGCCTCGATGGTTAACATCAACTGTTCCTCCGGATCCTGCGGGAACGTTTTATCGTGCGCGTCGTAGACGTCTTTGTAACTTTCGCACAAAGATTGTAAATCATCCGCGTTCAAATCGACGTCGTTTTGCGCGTTTCTCAACTCTTTCAACTTTCTCAGTTTTCTCTCAAAGTCTTCGTGCGGAATCCCAAACACGACGTCTCCGAACAAATCCAACAATCGTCGATACGCGTCGTACAAAAAACGTTTCCCAGATTCCTCCGTAAAAGACGTCGCCGTCAACGCGTCCACCACTCGATCGTTCAATCCTAGATTCAACACCGTATCCATCATCCCAGGCATGCTCGCAGCTGCCCCAGATCTCACGGATAACAACAAAGGCAACTCCTCGCCGACAAAATCCGTACTCTTCCTCCAGAATATCTTCGACACTTCCTCGCCGATCACGTCCACGGCTTCGAAAATCAACTCCTCCAACCCGCCTTTGAATATCTCTTTCCCTCTTTCGAGATATTCCTTGCACGTGTTCACGCTCAGCGTCGCTCCCGGTGGCACTCTCAACCCGAGGTTCGTCATCGCCGCGAGTCCAGCACCTTTCCCTCCCAAGATTGATTTCATCGTCGCGTCGCCGTCGCATCGCGATTTCGTGAACAAGTACACTTTCTGTTTCCTCACCTCTGCGCTTTCTTTTCGTATCTCCTCTCCCGTTTTTTCTTTGACATCGCCGCTTTTTGCATCGGAATATCCGACCGACGCGAACACTTTTCGTCCGATTGAACGCAACATTCGCGGTCGTGTTTCTTTTCTTCTTTCAGATCTCTTTTTCGTTCGTGTTGTAAAATGTCGCGAAAAGGAGGACGATGATGCGCGGAAAAGCGACATTATTTGTGAAGCTTTCTTTACGCGTATTTTTTATTCAAGATACGAACGTGCAGCCAAATCCCTCAAAACAACTACAAGAACTAGAGTACCATCAAAGAGAGAGAGAGAGAGAGAATGAGCAACGCGATGGACAAAATCATCAACAGTGCGTTGGATGCGGTGGAAGAGCACGTGGTGCAACGGTTAGAAGACACCGGTTTGGTCGTTTTCGACGACGACGACGACGACGCGAGCAAAAGAACAACGCTGAAAGGGAGAAACGTCGTCCAAAAGTTGAAACTCATGCGAGAGGAAAAAAAGCGCAGGAAGGAAACGAAAGAGAAGAAAAGGAAAGAGATAAAGGAAACGAAGGCGGAAAGGAAACGAGAGGATAAGGCGTCGGATGCGAAGTTGATGGAAATCGTGAAGAAAGCGCAGCAGCAGCAGC